>Ga0315274_10002629_pt1 | contig 26980 bp, 25 predicted proteins | sample YL17G02_20_MG_FD_203700 | JGI IMG/M metagenome (GOLD analysis project Ga0315274, IMG submission 203700) | Sediment microbial communities from Yellowstone Lake, YNP, Wyoming, USA - YL17G02_20 | ecosystem: Environmental > Aquatic > Freshwater > Lake > Sediment | place: USA: Wyoming | collected...
AATTATAAGTATCTTTTTAGACATTTTCATATTCGTATATTCGCCTGCCTGCCGGCAGGCAGGTATTAATTCGTAATTCGTAGGGTTTCACATTTGGCAGCAATAAAAATTAGTTGGGTAGCAGCCTTCTTCTTCACTGAAATTAAACCATTCTCCGAGCATTTCCCATAATATTTTGCCACTGATTTGGATGGTCTTCCATAGAATCTGTAAATTAAATATTGGTCTTTGCCACCAAGGCGCTTTTTCCATTTCTGCCCAGAGATTGTCTATTTCATCCCACTCATTTTCAATCTGAATGGTAGAACAATTTATTTGGTCCTCATCGAAAAGACCCATTTGAGAAACCGTCTCGCAGGTTAAAAGGTGCTTTCCAACTTTTTTTCCAGACAGCACATCAGGATAATCTTCAGCCGGAATCCAACACTTAGCCAATTCACATCTTGAAAAATCGAGCTGTTCTAAAATATACGACTTTTTGAATTTCTCTGGTGAATCTTTCTCGTCAATATCATTTTTTAGAGCCTCGTGAAGGTTCTCCATCTCGGTGAAACCTGTAATAATTGGCCAGAAATATTGGTCGCAACATCCCCAGCAAGAATAAGGGGAACATATTTCTTTGCAATAGGGCTCCTCGGTCTCCTCCGGATTTTCGCCTTCTTTTTTGCAATATTGACAAGTAATTACCTCCTTTGGCTTTTCGGGGTCGGGGATATATTCTTCAGGCCAACAACAGCTTTCTCCGCATTCATCGCAACTTTTACATTGACTGGCGTCGGCTTTACATTCGTCTCCAGCGTAGATTCCTCTGGGGACAAACTGGGCTTGGGCCGGGCAGCTCGGGTCTTGGCCTGCCTTAAGAACTCCGGCCGCAATATGATAGAACTTATAACAGCCGGTCTGACAATTCTGGCAATTCCAATCCTTATAACCGGTTAAGAACTCATCGGCTTTATCTGCCATTTGTCTGCCATAATCAATCATTCCTTCAATTTCAGCCAGCATTCTCCCGGCTAAATAAGCGGTTCTGTCCATTACTTCCCCGACTGGGATTTCCGTTCCACAAGTCCACTCGCCAGTTCCCTCCAAAGGAAGGCAGGATTTGTTGGCAAAAGTTTCAGCTCCTATTTCACAAGGAATTGGACAGTTAATACAGTAGGTCTCTCCATCTCTTTCTTCGGGAGTACAGCCTGCAGGGCAATCAGCTAAGGCTCCCCTTCCATTGTATAAAAAATTGGGGTTCAGGGAAAGGAAAAGAGAAAGAAGTATAACGATTGGGATTAAGATTTTTTTATTTACCATGTTGGTTTGTGACAATAAAAAATGGTTGGGTCGGGACCTTTGGTTTTCTGGCCAGTTTCAGGGTCGGTTATTTTAACCTCGGTATTTATATCTTTCCATTCCGGGACTCGCTCAATTTTTATTAGGCTCAATTCTGGAATTCTAAGTTGGTCATAGCTAATCGGGTCTTCAATGCATCCCTCCATTAAGTCTCTGGCGTTTGAGACCCAAAGCAAATCTCTTTGGAAATCATTAATGAGTTTTAGATTAGTTCGGCACTCATCTGCATCGGCTAAAAGTTTCGCCCATTCTGCCTCTTCATCATCCCCGGTCTTCCAATCGCCGGTTCTGACTAAAATCTCTTTAATAACCTCTTTGGCGTGCTCATCTTCTATAAGGGAAGTTAGATTGTCTTTATCTTCGATTAAAATCCGGAGGACATCTCTCTGGCTTAATAAATTCTTCAACCTAGAGTCGTCTCCTACCAAAATATTTTTTAAGGCTTCTTTGCTTTTTGACATTCTTGCTAAGTTTTCATCCTGCCTCAAAACCAAAATTAATTTTTCCCTGAGGGTTTCTTCCTTCCCTAATTTGTCTCGCATTTCGGCTACTAAACTTCCAAAGGGTGGATAGGAAATTATCTCTTCACCAACACTATTTGGTTTTTTTGGGGTACCATTTGATAAATTAGTTGCCCAGTTTTCTCTTTCTGAACCATCCTCTTGAGAGTTAATTCTTTCCATTGAGGTTTTTTCAGTTTCTTCTTCTGCAAACCAACCGGAAGAACAATCAACCTCCTCAACCAAATTCCCAAATTCATCATAAAGCTCCAATTTTTCTCCACTATCTGATAAAATTCCAGCATAAATTAAGTCAGCTCCAATGTCAGAAACTGCCTCTTCGTTATTTTTCAGAAGATAAAATCCCTGGGCCGGAATGGTTTCTTCAAGGTTGATTTCAAATTTATTTTTAACTATTAATTTCCAGTTGGATAAATTGATATTTTCTTTAGTATTGTTATACAATTCAATCCATTCTTGGTTTGGCTCAGCCGTTGTCCCTATCCAGGCAATTTCATTGATAGCCACCTCATTTTTTAGGAGGTCGAGATTCCGGAGCATCGTCTTAGCTAAATTCTTATCGGCTGATAGCAAGTCACCCTCAACTAAATATTCCATTACCGATTTAACTTTCAAAATTTCTTCTAATTTCTTTTCCTCGACCGGCTCACCAACTAAGAGTTTTTTAATTAAATCCTTGGTGCCAGTATTACTTAAGAGGCAATCAATCGCTCCCATTTCGCTATCCGGCGGGCAAGTATCGCCAGGACAGCAGATTCTTTTATTTTTTTTCAGTTCCTCGGTCAAAGGAAAAAGACCCAATTTTAATCTGAGCTCCTTTAGGGTCTGTTTAACTGAAGAAATTAAACTTATAACTAATGGGTCTTCATAGGGTTTGGTTGGGTCGTCGGGGTTGCAACATTGACCATCTGGCCTGACACAAATACAGCCTTCGCATTTTTTACACTGGCAGGTCGAGAAAAATTCGCAACAATTATATGGGCATTCTTGATAATAATATTGTCTTTCCGTTCCCTGTCCTTCGCAGCAAGGATAGACTTGGCAATTCTCCCAGCAACCCTTTTTCTGAGTTTCTTCACAGCAGGTGTGAGTGCCGCAATTTTCCCAGTGCCACCAGAGCAGGACTCCCTCTTTTTGACAGACATCCTCACAAACTACCCAACTTTGACAGGCATTTTTACAGCAATCTCGGCAACAATTTTGGCAGTTATACAATTTTTGTAATTCCTCTACTGATGGCTCGCTTAGCTTTTGCGCTTTTGCTGCAATTGCGCCGGAAAGTTCTTTGATACAATCTAATCGATCATGATTAGCCATTAAATCACCACGATTCCCTGTATCGGTATCAAAATCATAACAATCGGTTCTTTTTTTCCAGAGATTTTCAATTAAACCGCCGAGGGGAATTTCAATATAGCTGGCTGGTTTAGCCCTGGGTACTTTGACTGCTATCGGAGCGGTTGGCTCTTTTCCAGACAGAGAGACTTGCCAGCTTACCAATTGGGGGTTAATTGTGTTTAAAATTATGTAAGCGGAAATCAAGATAATTAAACCTAAAATCCCAGCTGAAATCTGGGACTGGGCATCTTTTTGGACAGAAGGAGAACCGGCTGAAGTTAAATAACGGATTCCACCATAAATTAGAGAGCCAAAGGTAATTAAAGCGCCGATAAATAAAGAAAGTTGAAAAATATATCTAATATAATCAGGTAAGACAGTTTTGGTTGTGGTTGGAGTGAGGGCCCCGGGAATTTGAGGATAAACAACTTCTAAAGGTTTTTGAGCAAAGATAAAAGATGCTCCCAAAAAGAGAAAAAGGAGCAAAGATAAAATTAATAATAAAGTTTTTTTATCTTTTAGCATTTACTAACTCGTTAACTCAAAATAAACAGCTAAGGTCAAACAGGGAAGAATCCCAAAAGAAAATGCCTCTCCTATCAGTGGGGTTAAAAATCTCTTCCATTTCCCTTGAAAAATTTTTCTTAAAAATCCCTCTTTTTTAGAAGAGGCTGATTTTTTTGGCCTGAAATTCAGCCATAAAGTAATCACTGCCACCCCCAAAACATTTAAAATCCCGGGGAGAAGAATTTCTCCAACTGTATCAAGGATGAATGCCAACGGTAACATAATCATACTTTCAGCAGAAATAGGAATTGAAAATTTTTCTAACATTATTTTAATTCTTTTTTGGCCTCTCTGATTTTTAAGACTTCTTCCGGGGCAGTAGTAATGATTTGGTCTTCAGCATAAGAAGCCACTGTTTTTATTGCCACGTGTTTTTGGCCAGCAAAAAATATTCCCTCCCCCACTTCGGCTTCCAGCAACAAATATTTTTCTTCCTCGGTCAGATTGAAAATTTTCTGGACCACTTCAATCGTCACTGGGCTTTGCTTCATTAAAACCTGCAGGGAAGAATTAGTAATGATTGGCTGGCCATAAGCAGATTTCATAAAATCATTTACATCTTGGGTGACAGTGGTAACTCCTAACCAATATTTTCTGGCTCTTTTTGCTATCCCGAACAAAAAGGAAGCTCCATCTTCTCTTTGCATTAACCACCAGGCCTCATCAACAACCAAAATTCTTTTTTTTAGTTCTGAGCGAACTTTGTTCCAGATATAACGCATAACAATAAACATCGCCATCGGTCTCAATTCATCTTCGAGGTCTCTTATTCCGAAAACGACAAAGGGTTTTTCCATTGAGATATTAGTTGGCTGGTTGAAAAACTGGGCGAAGGTTCCTTTGGTGAATTTTCTCACTCTTCTAACCAGAGATTCTGCTCCTTCCATTCCTTCCAAGATTGCCTCAAAATCTTGCATCAGAGGAATTCTTTCTAGCCAGAGAGTGGGGTCGGTTTCCGGGGTGATGTCTTTGGCGGCATAAGTTTCAGTTAGGGCTTGGTCAATAATGGCATCTTCTTCTGGAGTCAAGCCGCCTAGCATAATTCTTAGCAGGCCTACCAGGTTGAGGACATTTGACCTTAAGACATCTTCTGGTTTTTCATCCTCCCTGGGGGTCGGCAGGTCAAAAGGATTAATATGATTTGATGAAGCCAAAGAGATATTAAAGAAAGAACCGCCAACAGCGTCGGAAAGAAAACGGTACTCGTTTTCTGGGTCAATAACAATGACATCAACCCCTAACATCAAAGAACGGAGAATTTCTAATTTGATAGTGTAGCTCTTCCCCGAACCTGCCTTTCCGAATATAACTTCATTCGCATTCTCTAAACTGAAGCGGTCAAATAATATCAAAGAATTATTATGGCGATTGACTCCATACAAAATTCCTTCATTGGAAGAAAGGTCAAAAGAGACGAAGGGAAAGATAGAAGATAATGATCCAGTATTCATTGAGGTATGAACCTGGAGTTGGTCTAAACCAGAAGGAGAGCTTGCGTGAAATCCTTCTCTCTGTTGGTAGAGAGCAGGTTTGATATAGATTAACCTTGATTCCAGAATTGACCTTAATGTAGTTTCTGTCTCCTTTATTTCCTTTTGGCTATCTCCGTAAATGGTTAAATAGAGGCCGAGTTTGAACATTCTTTCTTGGGCAGTTTGCAATCTGTCCCGCAGGGTTTCTATATCTTGGAAAGCAGTTTCTAAAGCCGGGTCTCTGATTAATCCTTTTTCTTCTCTCTCAGCCAGTTCAGCCTGGACCTCGGTTACTTTTTTCCTCAACTGTTTTAAAACCAGCCCGGTTTCAACGGGATGAATGTGGAAACCAATATCCATTGGAGTATCAAGATTAATCACCGGAGAAAACCAGGCGGTAGTTAAATATCTTGGGTAAGAAAATATGAAAAAGGATTTGGCAAATTTTTTCCCCAATTTTAAATAATCTGGAGACAAAGTAATAGAAGAAGGAGCAATGATGTCTTTGGCCTCGATTGCTCCGGTTTCAAAAATTTTTTCTGGGATTTCTGTTTTCTTTTTGAAAAATGGTAATTTCATGTTGAATTTACCGGAGCACATAAGAAGTTATGTGCTCGGTTTACCTTATTAATTCGGGGGGGATTTCCGGATAATAACCGACCTCGGCCTCTTCCGGGTGATATAGGCTCCAGAAAAGTTCAATTAACTCAGAGGTGCCCAAGGGAACACATTGGAGTCCGCATCTTCTTAAACCCAAAGCGGCAAATTCGAGCCTCTGCCAGAGCTGAGATTTGCATCTCTGGAATTGCTCTTCGGTTATAGTGGCGATTGGTTGTTTTTTAATTAAGCCGGTAACTGCTTTCATCCCCGGGATTTCGATCAGGGTAAAAGGCACAACGACAAAAAAAGTCTTTAACATAATTGCTCCGCCGGCAATTAAATCTCTAATAAATTTTTGATACTCAGCAGTCTGCATCTTAAGTAATTCGTTTTCCTGCCTTTCCTCTAATTCTTTTAATTTATCGAGATAGCCGGTAATATTGAGCCTCCTCGACTGGACAACAACCTCTAAAGAAAAATCCAGGGAATTTAAGAAATTCTGAAATTGGTAGATGATGGCGTTTTGCTCATCCTCAGACTTTAAGGCAAAGTTCAAAGAAGAGACCATTAGCACTCCACGCATCGCCTTATTTCTCAAAAGAATGACTCCTTCTCTGATTTGGTCGATTTCTAAAAATTGTTGAGTAGATGCCTGAGCCATAGATTATTTGGTTTTGATTTCAATTTGAGTTTTAAGTTTTTTTAGTTGACTTTTTCCGGCAATTTTTAGAGGAAGTTCGTCTCTGGCCTCTTCCTCTTTTTTTACCTCCACTTTTTTAAAAACCATTATCGGAGTCTCCGCTTTTCTCCAAATGAAGATTCTAGTGGAAACGTTAAATTTTAAAAAATTACCGAAGACAGTTGATAATGACCTCCCCCCAATTTTCAAAAAAGCCAAAGCTACCGCTCCCCCGCCTAGAATAAAGCAGGCGGCTAAAAAAACCGAAAAGGGGACAGTATAATAAAGAATAAAACAGATTGCCGCGGCAACGCCAACAAAGCTAAACTGTCTAAAAGTCAGGGGGCCGACTATTTTTGCTTCATGCTCAATAAATTGAGGAACGGTAAAGCGCATATTATTAGGGTTTAGGGTATAGGGTCTAGGTGTTTAGTGATTTATTTTCTAACTTTTGTATTAGGGTATTTAGCATTTTTTGAACTTCTTCTAAGAGGGATTCAGCTCTCGAATAATTAATATTTTGGTATAAATCTTTAGCAATTATTAATTGAGTTTCTAGCTCTGCTGCAGAACTATAAGCAACTCGTAGGAATTGTAGGTACTCTTTTAAATTTTTTCTTAAATATCCTTCAGCGATATTTGATGGGATAGAAACTACAGCCCGTCTCATCTGGATTGCTAATCCGTACATTTCATTTTTAGGAAATTGCGAAGTAATTTTATAAACTTCTTTCACTAGCTCAATACCTCTTTGCCAAACCTTTAAGTCTTTGTAGGAATTTAAACTCATAATAACTATACCCTAAAAACCTAAACCCTAGACCCTACTCTATGGGCTCTCGATAGACATCTTTTGCCGGCGGCGTGGTCGGTTTTTCTTCTGATGGTGCCACTGCCTCGGGCGACAGGGCGACTTTCGGTCCAGCTGGTGGCGGAGTAATTGGGACTTTGTAAATTTCCTCCAGAGCCGGTTTTACTGGATAAAAGATAAACCGATTAATTTCTTGAGCTACTTTTTTCGCCGCAGATTTTTTTAATTTTAATTCTTTTTCTAAAATCTCTTGGAAATCTTCTAGTGGTAGAACTCCCACTAAAACCTGGCCGACATAATCAACCATTTCACCAAGATATTTTTCAATTTCGTTTCTTTCACAAATATTATGGATATTATTGCCGGTTTCTTCGGCAAAAAGCGCATCCTTTAATTCTTGAGGAAGTTTTTCATATAGTTTCCAAAATTGTTCCGAAGTATGTTTTTTTGACATGAAGTTATTACTAAAAATTATTCCTATGTTATTTTCCCTCTTTTCTCCGTCTCAAAATCTCTCTTATGGCCATATTTTCCTCAGGTATTGGCGATTTACCCTCAAAATTTTCGAGGGTTTCCGTTGGTTCCACACTCCAACGTAACATCAGGTCAACAATAAACTTATTTCTTAGGTTGTCAGTTATGAGGTTTTCGTTCCCCCTCTCTTTTAATATTCTTTTTATAGCTTCGTTTGGAATTGGGGAATTATTCTTATATCTGTCAACTAAGGATATAGAAGACAGCTTTTTGTGTGAAAGTATATTTTCTTTAATCAGTTCCTCCTTTAATTCTTCTAATGGTTTTTCCTTGATTTTCTTTTTTCTCTCTTGTATTACCTCTAATATGGCTGCTCTCCAAGGTGGAGTGTAATCACTTTTGTTATACATTTTAATCAGTCTTTCTGTCTTTGTATCTGTACACATTTCCTTGTACGACTTAACGGCTTCCTCTTCTGTCTCATATTCAGAGAGAATCTGGGAAAGAGAAACTTCTTCTGGCCCTGGCGTTGGTGTTGGAGTTGGCGTTGGAGTTGGTGTTTGTCCTGGTGCTGGCTGTGGGTGGCGTGGGCCTGGCGTTGGTTCGGTATTGTCCAGCCAGTCCAGTAGATCAGGATGTGCGGACCTTCGTGGCGTGGGTGGCGTGGGTCCAGGCGTTGGTCTAGGTGTTGACCCTGGGGTTGGGCCTGGCAGTGGGCCTGGTGTTGGCGTTGGTATTGGAGTTGGTGTTGGAGTTGGTGTCGGAGTTGGCGTTGGGGTTAGTGTTGGGCCTGGCGGTGGGCCTGGCGGTGGGCCTGGCGGTGGGCCTGGTGTTGGTGTAGGCGTTGATGGTTTTGGTGTCCTTGGTGTCCGAGGCCTTGGTGGCCAATGCCTTCTTGGTGGCCGATGCCTTGGTGGCGTGGGTGGCGTGGGTGGTGGAGCTGGTTTTGGTCTTTTTGACCAATTTAACATCTCTTTACCAGCCGGGGTTTCATTGGCCCACCTGAATAGCTTTCGGTTACCTGTATCTGTATCCATTGCAGCTACCTCTGCATCGGTAAGTGTATTTAATCCTTTTCCTTCATCTAATACGGCATGTACTGTTTCTTCGTCAAAGTTATTTTTAAGCGTTTGTAAATGGGCCGAGCTCATTTTCTGCATTGCTAATTGGACGGGTTCTGATTTCAAACTACTTTTATTAACTTCGGCCATATCTCGAGGCTTAATCCCTCTTGTATGTAAGATTTGTGCTGCCTTGTTTTCATCAGAGAGACCAAACTCTGTCATGATTGCAATTATCTTATCCTCAATCTTTTTCCTTTCCTCATCTATTACTTTGAGTCCAGTTTTTGGATTTATTTCTGTTGTTGAAACTCCGGCTAATTCAAATTCTACTTTCATCTTTTTTGTTATTTTGTCTGGCTCAGCATCCATAAGATCACCCACCTCTTTTTTGTACCGTTCATCTTTTACAAATTTATCCCGAATTGCCCGTATTTTTTCTCTAAATTCAGAAGAAGATTTTTGATAGGTTCCCTCTCCTTTCATTTCACTGGCTAAAACTAATTTATCTGACTCAAAAGGTAAACTTTCAATATAGCCTTGTTTTTCAGGAATACTCATCTGTTTCCAGCCTGCCGGGAGAGCAACCCTTCTTTTCGTGGCGGCATATTCTCTAAGGGTTGGGCCAGCAGCCATTTCGAAACCTCGAGTAGTCCAAGCCAAAGGTTTAGCTAATTTACCTAATTTACCTCTCTCACTTAATTTTTCAGTTCCTCTCGCAACCCAACTTAATCCTCCGGCTATTCTGCCAGCAGCCGGCCCTACTATTAATCTCGTACCTATATCTTTTCCTATCCCTACTGCTTTCCCTCCAACTTCTTTAAAGAAACTGGTAACGGCTCCCGCTCCCATGGCTGAGGTTTCGGTGGCAGTGAAAAAACCAATGATTAGAAAAGCTAAAACCACTCCATAAGGCAAGAGATTGTTAATAAAATCAATAATCGGAGCGGCAAGCATTCCTCCTACTCCTTCTGGATAAACTCCGGGGATAAAGTTAGGAGCCAGGATTAATAGTTGTTCACCTAAATAAAGGAAAAAGGCGCCAATTACTCCAATCATTGACCATTCAATAAATTGCTTCCACCATTCCTCCCAGCCCAAAATGCTTTTGAAAAAATATTTCTGGCTACCCGGGAAAATCCGGGAGAAAAAGGCGAGCGGCGAAACAATAACTAAGACCCAAATCATTATGTAGCGCATTACAAAAAGAACGGCATACATGAAAAAAACAAGTGCCGCTATCCAATCAAACGCAATTAAGCCAATGGTTTTACCCAGAAGAGAGGCAGCATAACGGATATCAGGAACGCGGAGTAGTCCGTCCAAAAGCATTGTCGTTTGAGTACTAAAAAGGCTCACCAATAATTTAAAACCAGTTATTTCTTCCAAGAAAAAGTTCATAACGATATTTATAGGATCCAGAATTAGCCCACAAATTACCGGAGTAAAATTGATTAAAAAGGCAATGATTATTAAACGAGGCAGGGCTTTTTGGGCCTGGTATTCTTTGATTCTTAAGGCGGTAGATAAACCGATAATCACCAAGGCAACAATAAAGAACATATTGACAAAATCTCTGACAATCGGCCAGCCAACAGCAACAATTCCTCCAGAAGTATAAGGAAGGCTGGTGAAATAAGGACTTAAAACCCACCATAAAAGCGCGCTAACTAAACTGACAATTAAATTAGAAACGAGCAAGAGGACTTGAAGTAAAATACTGATAAAAAGAATAGGGATGGACATGAGGGCGCCGAGAATACCACCAACAACGCCCTGGGCCTGAACAAGCTGGAGGGGAAGAGCCAAAAGAAAACCAAAAACAGCAGCAAAAATGAAAAACTTTTTAATTTTCCCTCCCATTAATTTCATTATACTTTATTTTTATTTTACCACAAAATTAAAATTTTTCGTAGTCGAAGAGATAAATCTCTTCTTCACCCACCGAGCTTCCGCAGGAAGCGAAGGTAAAGAAGAAAGCGAAGCTTTCTTCACCCTTCATTGCGATTCGGGTAGTCGAAGAGGTAAATCTCTTCTTCACCCTTCATTGCGATTCGGGTAAGGGAAATCCAATTTTCAACAGTTAAGGTTTCCGCCCTTTGCTCGGGTTGGATATTATTTTTTAAAAGCCAATCCTTAACTTCCTCTCGGTTAAGTTTTCCTTGCCTACCGGCAGGCAGGAATTCCTTTGACAAATTATTGATTAATTGCTTTCTGGGATGAGAAAACCCCGCCCTTACCACCTTAAAAAATAAATCAGTGTTAATCAGTTTCTTGTCAGTGGTCATCAGTGGGTTGATTCGGAGAATTGCCGAATCAACCTTGGGCTGAGGCCAAAAAGATTTTTTTGAAACAAAAATAACAATCTCTGGTTTAGCATAAAATTGAACTGAAACCGCTAAAATGCTCATTTCCGGAGGTTTAGCGCAAATTCTCTGTGCCGCCTCTTTTTGAACCACCAAAACCATCTGTTGAGGTCTGGGCTCAATAGTTTCCAGAAATTGGCGGATTACTGGGGCTGTAAGATAGAAAGGCAGATTAGCAACTACTTTATAATTTTTAATTTTCAATTTCCAATTTTCAATTTTCAAAATGTCACCGAGTACGATTTCCACATTTTTACAATCTTTTAGCGTTTCTTTAAGAATTTCTGTCATTTTCAAGTCTTTTTCTATCCCGATGATTTTTTTAACTTTTTTCGCCATTTCTTGGGTTATGGCGCCAAGGCCGGGGCCGATCTCTAAAATAACGTCTTCTAATTCAAGGTCGGCTGCTTCAATAATCTTTCTAATTACTCCTTTATCAATCAAAAAAATCTGGCCCAATCTCTTTAAAGGATGAACCTTGTACCTTTTGAGCAAATTTTTAATATCTCTTACCGAAACCAAACTCATTAACCCATTCTATCATCTTTTTTGTATGTGAATAATTATCTTGACTTCCGGATTTTAAAAAGTAGAATGAAAAAAGGACAGATGCCTTCCTATTTTCAATTCAAAAATTATTTTAAAAAAATTAAGGGATTTTCTAAGGACCCCTTCTTCTGTTTTGGGCTCATCTCAGTCATTTTTTTTGGGATTATCTCTCTGGTTCCACACCACCTTTGGGTCAATAACGGAAACTTGATCCCCATTGACTCCATTTCTTACCAGTTAGCTCAAAGTGGCGGGGGGTTATTTTTAGGCCCGACCAAAAAATTCTCAGTCGAGTCGCCAGATTTTCTTTTAATCGAAAAAAATAGCCTAACTAGCGTTGCTCCGCCAACTACCTTTTCTCCTCAGGTTTTGGGAGCCCTATTTGAAGGATATGAACAAGAGGACATAAAAAAAATCATTGTTGAATATCAAGTTGAAGAAGGAGATAGTCTCTGGTCGATTGCTACTAAATCCGGCATCACCTTAAATACTCTTTTGTGGGCTAATAATTTAAGCCAAAGTTCAACAATCCAGCCAGGTCAAAAACTTATTATTCCCCCGGTTTCAGGCGTGATTCACCACGTTAAAGCCGGCGATACCATTTCCGATATCGCCCAAAAATACAAAGCGAGCATTGACGAAATTAAAACCTTTAATGAACTTTCTTCAGAAGATGATATTTTTGTCGGGGATATTTTAATTATTCCAAATGGAGTAATGCCGGTGGCTCCTTCACCGCAATATGCACCCCAGTGGGTTCCTTTAGCTGATAGTTACTTTATCTGTCCTATCTCTTCACCTTGCAGAATGACTCAACGTCTCCACTGGTATAATGCTGTAGATTTCAGCCACGGACAATGCGGAGAGCCAATCTATGCAGCTGCTGCCGGTATAGTTCTTAAGGTAAAAATTACCAGTTCCACTTCAAGATGGGCTTTCGGAGGTGCAGGGAATACTATTTCAATTGTGCATCATCTGAGCGATGGGGACGTTGTAACAACTTACGGTCACATAGCAGTAAGTTTAGTCAAGCCGGGAGATACCGTTTCTCAGGGCCAAATTATCGCTTTAATGGGTGGTCAGCCCGGAACTCCTGGAGCTGGGAAATCAACTGGCTGCCATTTACATTTCGGAGTTTCCGGAGCCAAAAATTCTTTTGCTAGATAGCCTAAAATTAGATGTAAAACAAAAAAATAGAGGCCCGGCCTCTGTTTTTTTTTAATCTTCCCTGACTCGATACATTAAGGCTTCGCTAAGGTGGCGGTAGAGAATATTTTCGGAATTGTCTAAGTCGGCAATAGTCCGAGCTAATTTTAGAACCCGGTGGTAACCTCGGGCAGATAATTTTCCAGAATCAACATACTTTCTTAAAAGATTTCCGGATTGGCTGTCAATTTGGCAATGTTTTTTTATCTGAGGAATTTCCATTTCCGAGTTAGTTTTATTCGTCAAGAAACGTTCTCGCTGAATTTCTCTGGCTTCTCCCACCCTCTGCCTTATTTTTTGGCTAAAGTTTTCTTCATCGGGAGCAACTAATTTTTCATACTTTAGCGGGGGGACGTTAATAAAAAGGTCTATTCTGTCCATTAGAGGACCGGAAAGCTTCCTTCGATACATTTGGACTTGAGAAGAAGTGCAGCTACATTTCTTTTCCGGGTCTCCAAAATAGCCGCAGGGGCAGGGATTTGTTGCCGCTACCAAAGTAAAACGGGCAGGAAAAGTTAAAGAATGTTTTGCCCTCAAAATAGTAATTTCTCCTTCTTCAATTGGCTGGCGCAAGGATTCCAAAACGTCTCGATGAAATTCGGGGAATTCGTCTAAAAATAAAACTCCCCGATGGGAAAGGGTGATTTCCCCTGGCCGAGGAGGATTTCCTCCGCCAATTAAGGCTACTTCGGAACTGGTATGATGAGGAGAACGAAAAGGTCTGAGACTGATTAAGGGTCTTTCTTTCGGCAAGAGGCCAACTATACTATAAATTTTGGTCACTTCCAAACTCTCCTCAAAAGAAAGTCGGGGCAAAATTGTCAGCATGGCTTTGGCTAAAATGGTTTTGCCAGCTCCGGGTGGCCCCTGCATCAAAAGGTTATGGGAACCAGCAGCGGCAATTTCCAAAGCTCTTTTTGCATATTCTTGGCCCTTAATATAACCTAAACCATCTGGCTCATCGGGTTCTTCTAAAAGACCTTCAGTTTTTATTTCAAAAGGAGAGATTTTCTTTTTCCCTTCTAAATGTTCAATAGTTTCTTTTAAACTTTCTACCCCAATTACTTTCAGCCCCTTTATTAGGGCAGCTTCTGGAGCATTTTCTTTTGGTAAAATTATTTCTGAATAACCATTTTCTTTCGCAGATAAAGCAAAAGATATTACTCCTTTTATCGGCCTTAAATTTCCATCCAAAGCCAATTCGCCGAGGAAAATTTTATCATTTTGGTCAAACTTTATTTGTTTTGAGGCGACTAAAAAGCCTAAGGCAATTGGCAAGTCATAAAGGGAACCTTCCTTTTTTAAATCAGCAGGAGCCAAAGAAACCAACACTCGAACTGGCTGATGATGAGGAGATTGAAAACCAGAACTCTCGATTGCTGTCCCCACTCTTTCCCGGGATTCTTCCACCGCTTTATCTGGCAACCCCACAATTTCAAAATGCCTCAATCCGTATGAGGCATCTACTTCCACTTCAATAATCTGAGCATCCAAACCAACAATAGCCGCCGAGAAAACTTTAGATAGCATGTTGCTTAATTCTATTGAATTAATAAACTATTGTCTATAACAAAAACGCCCATCGCTGGGCAGTTTTTATTAATCGCCAAAAAGAAGATTTCTTTGTATAATTAGTAAAGACTATGTTACCCACAACAAAAGTTGCCATTATGGCAGCCAACAGTGCTGGCGATTTACTTAAGAGACTCGTCCAAAAGAAATGTAGAGAATCGGTTAAAACGCCTACTCTTCTTTCTGATATCGTAACCGAAGCCGATTTTCTATCAGAGAAATTGATTAAAAAAATTGTTCACCATTACTATCCTGAGTCGCATATTTTATCAGAAGAAACTAATCCCGATTTTGATTATAAAAAAAGCAAACATTTATGGATAGTCGATCCTCTTGATGGCACGATAAGTTTTGCATCGGGACTTCCTTTTTATTCGGTCTCGATTGCCTATTGTGTTAAACAAAAACTTGTCTCTTCAGCTCTTTATCTTGCCCTAACCGAAGAAGTTCTTTGGGCTGAAACCGGGAAGGGCGCCTATGCTGGCAAAAGACGACTTCGATGTAAAGATCGTCCCTGGGAAAAGTGTGTTATAGCTCTTGACCCTGGTAATCGCAAACGAAAAATTGCGATGCTCAAACTAGCGCCTGCAGTATCTAGAGATATCCGCTTCTTGCAGATAACTTCCGGAGAAGCAGGAAACTTGGGATTAGTGGCAAAAGGAAATCTACAGGGAGTGATTGGTACTACATCCGTTGTCTGGGATTATGCAGCAGGGATTCACCTTGCTCTTGAGGCTGGTGCTAAAGTCACTGATTTTCAAGGGAAGCCCTATAATCTATTTTCGGGTGCTGGACACGTAGTCGCTCCACCAAAAGTACTTCCCCATATTATAAAGTCTACTAAAAAAGTAGCAAAATATTTTACCTAAGAAAATAGGGACGTTTCTGAATTTCTAACCAAAAAGCCCATCGCTGGGCAGTTTTTAGTTAAACCTTTACTTCCATCTCAAATTTAAGATAATTAGTAGACCATTGTGCGCGGTCTTTCAGAATAATCAACCTCGGGTGTTGGTTTTTATTTTTTAAATTTTAGCAAATTGACGGGGCGTTGTCTGCGTTAATTAGTTGACAATTTTATTTTAGTTTGTTATAAAAAGAATAGTTCATAAGACTGATAACAAAAAAGTAAAAAGGAGGTATTGAGCGATGTCTTGGCAAAATCTGTTCCGAGAGTTTGAGATGGAAAGGAGGCAAAAAGAAGAAGAGGAAAAAAAGAAGATAGAGGAGGAAAAAAGAAAGCGCATGGAGATGGTTCATAAATTTCATGGACGAGTTGAGGAGGTGATAAAAGAATTCTCTAAAGCAACCGGTCGGGAAGAGCTTCTTAAAGAATCTGGATATCATACGGGTTTTTGGCATACTGCCTATCCCAGCGAGAGCAAATATGCTTTTGACGTTAAAATTAACCCTGGCAGCATAAAGATTTATTGTAAATCAATTGATCCTCGTGATGCTGGTATTCTTTTTCCTATGCGGGATTATTCCGAAGATATCCCATTAAGCACTTTTACAGAAGAGGCCCTGGCGGAAGCTCTATTGAGGACTTATAGACGTATCTATAGGTGGACGCAATGAGTATTGTTATAAGACAAAGGGTGTCAATTCTAGTTTTGGCACCCTTTTCTACTAAACCTCCCAAGGTTTTTTATTATTTTTTGCATTTTAGACAGAAGCGGGCTTCGGGAGAAACTTTTAATCTTTTTTCATCGATTTTTTTACCGCACTTTTCACAATTTCCGTATTTACCTTTCTCAATTTTTTCTAAGGCCAAATTGATGTTTTTTAAATGCAATTCCAAACTATGTTCAATAGGCAGGAGAGTGCTATATTCTTCAACTTCGTCAGCTGCCTTCTCTAAAGCTCCGCTACCTGATTCGCTTCCATCCCACTTGGGAAAACGGGTGTCCCAGTCTCCCTTAAGTTTTTCATCTTTTTTGGCAAATCTCTTGAGCTCTTCTTCGATTGTCGTCCCTTCTTTCTCTAACTGTATTCTTAGTTCATTTAGTAGTTTTTTATTCACCCCGTTAGAAGTCTATCCTTATATAGCAAGAAGTTAATTTCGGATAGACTTTTGTTTTTTAATTATACCCCGCTATGGTGAAGCAGAAAAAATTTCTATAATTTTTTCTGCCAAGGACTTCTAACGGGGTTCATGTTTATTTAAACGCTTTTATTTTAACAAAGTTTTTTTTAATTGGGTAATTCTTAAAAAAGCTTTATCGATTTTCTCCAGAGAAATTTCTTTATTTTGAGCAGCCTGGAGGGTTTCGTCTAAACCCTTTTCTGCCGACAATCTGTAACCAGAAAAAATTAAAATATCTACCCCGGCCTCTACTGGTTTTTTTACGATATCTTTTAAGGAAAATTTTTCTAAGAGGGAATTTTGGTCGAGGTCATCAGAAACAATCAAGATTTCCTGGCCCAAATTGTCTTTAAGATAGCGGATGGCTTTAGCAGAAAGAGGAAAAGGCAAAGAAGAATCAATTTGCTGATAAATCAGGTTCGAGGTCATAATAATTTCCGGATTAGCCTCCATTGCTTTTTTAAATTGAGAAATTTCCGGAACCTTTGATAAAACCCCTAATTCTTCCTCAGGGGAAGAAGATATTCCACCGTAACCCGGGAAGTGCTTCATAGCGGTCAGGATTCCAGCTGCCTTTTGGCCAGAAATTAAAGACTTGGCCAATTCCCCAGTTTCTCCAGCTGATTTTTGGAAAGAGCGGTCAAAAAGAAAATCACCTGAACTGGTAATATCTAAAACCGGAGCTAAATTAAGATTTACCCCCAGCTCTTTAAGTTCTTGCCCTCTTTTTAATCCAACCTGCTCAGCTTCGTCAGCGTTTTTAATTTCCGATTGGTCAGTTTTTTCTGAGAGAAACCCAATTCGGGCGAGAGATTTTCCTTCTTGGTCTACGGCAATAAAAAGAGGAAGCCCGGTTTCTTTTAAAGAAATCTCCTGAAGGCCAGAAATTAAATTTTTCAATTGTTCCTGACTTTCAATGTTTTTAGAAAGCAAAAGTACTCCTCCGGGTTTATATTTTTTAATAAATTCTTCTAGTTGAGGAGAAATTTCTTTTCCTTCAAAACCAACAATGAACAGCTGGCCAACCTTCTCCTTTAGGGCTGAGAGTTCCGCCTCCTTTTTCACCTGCTCGATCGCTTTTTTCAGACTCTCGAAAGAGGTGGCGAAGACGAAATAATTATCAAGAAAGGCATAGCAAATTCCGGAATCTTCCTTTGAGATGGTTAAATAACGAAAATTAACATTTTGGTAAGAGGAAGTTTTGAAATAAGAGAGGAGAGTGGGAACCTTATTGCCAGAGACAAAAAACCCTTCCTTTGTTATTTTTTCTTCCCAATTTTTTAATAATTCTGCCAGTCCCTCTTCCTCCCCGATTTTAGCGGCAAAAACTATTCTTTTTCCTTGTCCTTGAGGATAAATAGCGAAAGTGTAATCTGCTTCTAGTTTTTTGGAAATTCCTTCCGGAGCTTCTATTTGAAAAGCGCCAAAAAGGTTTTCTAAAGAAGCCAGGCGATTTTCGCTAATATTTTTAATTACAACCCGGGTAAAGGCAGCCTTTTGCAGCTCCTCAGCCATTAATCGGTTAAAATACTCAGGGATTTCTTCATTTTTGGAAATCTCTAAAGTTCTGGTTTCGGTAATTGAAAGTAGAGAAGGAGAAATAATTATCTCGGGTTTTTCGACAACTTCTTCTTCTGGCGGGATTTCTTCCTCGGTTGGTGGAGGAGTAACCTCTTCAGTTGGCGGCCTTTTTGTTCCTAAAGCCCAATAAAAAAGGCCGGAAATCAAAAGGAGGCAAAGAAAAACCACTACCCCCCTGATTAAAACTTTCTGAGAGAAAGAGGGTCTTTTGGGTAGAAGTTTGAGGATTAAGGATTCTTTTACTGGTTTTTCTTCAAGGGGCCTTTCTGGAAGGAAGGGGGGAATAATTTTCTCCTCTTTTTTTATTTTCTCAAGCTGTAAAGCAGCAATTCTCTCTTTTTCTTTCTGAGCCTCCGCCTCCCTAAGACGGGATAGGTCTTTTGCCATCGTTCGGATTTCTTCTCTCTCTAAAAATTCTTTTTTTTCTTCAATTTCCTCAGGCATATTATTCTTTGGTTGCCTTTAGAGAAAGATTAATTCTTCCTTGTTCGTCAATAGAAATTACTTTGACTGGGACGATATCGCCGATATTAACTATATCTTCAACCCTCTCTACTCTAAAGGGAGCTAATTGGGAAATGTGAACTAAACCTTCCTGTCCAGGAAAAATCTCAACAAAAGCGCCAAAATCCAAAATTCTTTTTACTTTCCCCTGGAAAACCTCCCCCACTTTCACTTCTCTGGTAATATTCTTTATCCAGTTTATTGCCTTTTTAGCAGCCTCCTCTTTTTCAGCTGTCACAAAAATTTTTCCACTATCTTCAATATCTATTGAAACCCCACATTCCTTAATTATCCCATTGATTACTTTTCCTCCGGGCCCGATTACCTCCCTGATTTTTTCCGGATTGATTTGAAGAATTAAAATCTTTGGAGCATAAGGAGAAAGCTCTTTTCTGGGCTCGGATATGGTTTTTGACATTTCGTCCAATATTTTAAGACGGGCTTTTTTTCCGGTTGCCAGAGCTTCTTTTAAAATCTCGTCTCCTATGCCGTCGGTTTTAACATCCATCTGGATTATTGTTAAACCCTTTTCAGTTCCCGCCATTTTAAAATCCATGTCTCCGTGAAGGTCTTCTGGTCCCTGAATATCGGTTAAAATCTTATAATTTCCCTTACCGTCGTGCATCATACCTATAGCGATACCAGCTGCCGGCCTTTTAATGGGCACTCCGGCATCCATTAAAGCTAAACTGGAGCTGGAAATTGAAGCCATGGAAGTTGAGCCGTTGGAGGAAAGGATTTCCGTCACTATTCTGATGGTGTAAGGGAAATCATCAAAAATAGGCACCAGGGGCATCAAAGCTTTTTCTCCCAGCATGCCGTGCCCTATTTCCCTTCTTCCCGGTCCCCTCATTGGCTTTATCTCCCCAGAACAGTAAGGAGGGAAGTTGTAATGGTGCATAAAGCGTTTTTTGCCGACAATTTCCATGCCTTCAAGTATCCTTACGTCTCCCGGAGTACCTAAGGTTAAAATGGAAAGAGCTTTGGTTTTTCCTCTGATAAAAAGTCCCGAGCCGTGAGTTCTGGGCAGTAATCCAATCTCGGTCTGAATTTTGCGGATTTCATCAACTTTCCTGCCGTCGGGCCTGTTTCCCGTTTTAAGAATATTTTCATGGATCAATTCATCAACCTTGTTTTCAAAATATTCCTTGGTATATCCCACCTTTTTTTCTATCGGTTCCGGATATACTTCTTTAATAAAAGCAATGAGGCCATCCTTAAGAATATCCAATTCTTTTTCTGCCCTTCCTTCTCCGCCGTGAAAAAGAGCTTTTTCCAGCTTTCCGGCCAAAAAACCGTTGATTTCATTTTCCAGTTCCGTGTCTTTAGCCGGCCCTTCGATAACGGTTTTTTCTTTTCCGACTTTTTCGGTAATTTCCTTTTGAAAATCAATTAATTGTTTCAAATATGGCTTAGCGAAATCAACCGCTTCCCAAATCACCTCATTTTCAACTTCATTGCCTTCGCCTTCAACCATATTGATTAAAATATCGTCATCATTTTTATTGCCCAAGAATTTAGCCATAGGGGAGGAAATGGCGGCTAAAGACAAATCCAATTCTTTTTTCTCCCTTTCAATATAGGTCGGGTTTAAAACAAACTTTCCTTCTGTTTTGCCCACCCTCAAACAGGAGAGCGGTCCTGACCAGGGAATATTGGAAATGGAAAGGGCCAAAGAAGCGGCGATTAAACTAACAATATCAGGATCGTTTTCTCCGTCCCAGGAAAGGCAAGTAACAACCATCTGAACCTCTTTTTTCAAGCCCCTGGGGAATCTGGGTCTGATTGCATGGTCAATTAACCTGGCAGTTAAAATGGCCTCGTCAGAAGGCCTGCTTTCTCTCCTTATGTATCTTGAGCCCAAGATTTTGCCGGCAGCGTAAAATCTTTCTTCGTATTCAACGGTTAAGGGAAGGAAATCTATTCCTTCCCGGCCGGAATCAGACATTACTGCCGTGGCCAAAACCAAAGTATCGCCGTATTGGACTAAAACATTGCCGGAGGCCTGCTCGGCCAGATTTCTAACTTCCACCTTAAGTTCCTTTCCTCCTATCTCCATTTTGAAAACAGTTTTTTCGCTCATATTTCAACAAGTTCAATATGACCCTGAGGACTTTCGGCTGAGCTCAGTCGAAGCCTTTGTCGAAGGGTCATCTTTTTAGTAAATATTTTTCTGGGCTTTCCTCCAAATCAATAAATTCATCAGCTGCTTCTCTTAATTTTAAAGAAGCTGATTTTCCAAAAGCAATGACCTCGGTTCTTTTGCCCTGGTTTTTTAAATATTCAATCAACTGAAGAAAATCACCATCTCCTGAAGCCAGGACAATGGTGTCAATACTGGGAGCAATTCTAATGGCATCAACAGTAATCCCCACATCCCAATCAGCTTTTTTTAAACCACCATAGAACTCCTGAAGGTCTCTGACCCTGGTTTCAATTCCTAATTTAGTCAGGGCTTTAAAAAATGGTTTTTCTTCCCCCGTTTTGGTCCTGACCACATAGGCGAAGGCCCTGATTAGACTTCGTTGGCTTACGGCCAATTTTAAAATAGCTCCGAAATTAACCCGAGCTCCGTATAAATTCTTGGCTGAGTGATAGAGATTTTGGACGTCAATCAGTACGGCAACCCGTTGGCTGATATGCTTCATTACCATTTTATTTCTTTAACCCTATTTTCTTCGAAATACTATTATATCTTCGAGTGTCTTCCTTTTTTAAATAATTTAGAAGCTTTCTTCTTTTAGCGACCATTTTTAATAACCCTCTTTTTGAATGAAAATCCTTGGAATGCTTTTTTAAATGTAAAAGCAACCTTTTAATTTCTTCCGTTAAAAGGGCGATCTGAACTTCGGGAGAACCGGTGTCGGTTTCGTGAAGCTTGTATTTTTTAATAACTTTTAATTTTTCTTCTGGTATTAACATATATTTATCTCATTTAATTATAATATCTTTTGAAAATAAAAAAAGACCTTAATTTTGACTATTTGAATTTTAGGTGGAACGTACAAATTTTTATAAAATTTTACGTTCCAACAACGTTGAACGTACAATTTGTGAAGCAAATGTTACGTTCTTACGTTGTGCCCCGCGCAGGACTCGAACCTACAACCTTGGCGTTAAGAGCGCCCTGCTCTACCAATTGAGCTAGCGGGGCTTTAGATAATTTTAATTATGGGTTAGGGCAATTAATTCGAAACCAGCCCGTCTGGAGAGTAGTCCATTCTGCCACTCCGATAATTTGGAAAAACAGATTTATAAGAATCCAGGCAGCGAAAATTATAACCAGGCCGAGGAATACCGAAGTTATTAATTTTTTGGCCTGACTAAGCGTTTGCTCGCCTCCGGAAAAATAGGCAAATATAAACATTGCCCCGCCGATTGCTAACATTAAAACGGCGATTGGGGGAACCAATGTAAACAAAACAAAATCAATTATCTCATCCAGCATGACAAAAAAATGACAGAATTGGCAAGCTGGTTCTCCTGGTCCGCCACAGGGCACTAACCCTGCTGCCAGAGAGAACAGCGGGAAAAACATTAAATTCCCTAAAAAAATAATTAAAAAAACCTTTTTCATATTAGTTGATTATAGCATGTAAATTTGTGCCCTCGGTAGGAGTCGGACCTACAATCTTCTGCTTCGAAGGCAGACATGTTATCCATTACACCACGAGGGCTCGTGTCATCATTTAGTTTAGCAAAATAATTGAAAAAAACAAGATCTTGGGCTAAAATTAAGATATGCGAATACCCCAAGAAGTTAAATTTATTATTGACGAATTAAAAAAAGCCGGTTTTGAAGCCTATGTTGTTGGAGGCTGCGTCAGGGATTTTTTAAGAGGAGTGGACCCTGAGGATTGGGATGTGACTACCAATGCTAAACCAGAGGAGATTCAAAAGATATTCCCAAAAAGTTTTTATGAAAATAAATTTTTAACCGTAACTGTTCAAACTAACAGCGAGAATCCAAAATTAAAAGAAATCGAGATAACTACCTATCGGAAAGAAGCAAAATATACTGATAAAAGACACCCCGACGAAATAAAGTTTGCCAAAACAATTGAAGAAGATCTCGCTCGCCGAGATTTTACTGTCAATGCCTTTGCCCTATGTTCAACCTTGAAGGTTGAACAGGTGAAAATTATTGATCCTTTTGGAGGACAAGAAGATTTAAGAAATAAAATAATTCGAGCGGTGGGGAATCCGGAAGAAAGGTTTAATGAGGATGCCCTACGTATGATGAGGGCTGTGAGATTTGCGGTGATCTTGGATGGATCCGCCAGCTGGCGGATTGAAGAAAGAACAGCAAACGCAATCAGGAAAAACTCCGAAGGTTTAAGGGTTATTTCCCAGGAAAGAATAAGGGACGAACTGATGAAAATCGTTATGTCGGAAAAAGCGGCCAAAGGCATAGAGCTTTTAAGGGGGCTCGGCTTGTTAAAACACATAATTCCCGAATTGGAAGAGGGCTGCGGCGTTGGCCAGAATAAACATCATATATACGAGTGTTATGACCATAATCTGCGTTCTTTGGATTTTGCCGCCAAAAAGAACCTCAATAAATACGTTCGGCTTGCCGCCTTGCTTCACGACATAGCCAAACCAAAAACCAAACAAGGCAATGGGCCGGACGCCACTTTTTACGGCCACGAAATCGTCGGTGCTAAAATGGCTTTTCGCATTTTGAGCCGATTGAAATTTTCTAAAAAAGACATTGAAAAAATAGTAAAATTGGTTAGATACCACCTTTTTTACTACAATGTTGGCGAGGTTTCCGAGGGCTCGGTCAGGAGATTAGTTTTTCAGGTCGGCCCGGAAAACATGGAAGAACTGCTTCAGGTTAGAATGGCTGACAGAATCGGCTCCGGCGTGCCCAAGGCCGAACCCTACAAATTAAGGCATTTGAAATATATTGTTGAAAAAGTTTCCCAAGATGCTATTTCAGTAAAAATGCTGAAAGTTTCGGGCGATGACGTGATGAAAATTTTGAAAATTCAGCCCGGTCGCCGAGTAGGACAAGTATTGGATGTCCTACTTGGAAAGGTTTTGTCCGACCCAAAGAAAAATAAGAAAGAATATCTGGAAAAAGAGATTAAAAAACTGGCTGAAGTTTCGGAAAAAGAATTGATTTCTTTGGCGGAAAAAGCTAAAAAAGAAAGAGAGAAAGTTGAAATGAAAAGAGATGAGATGACTAAGAAAAAATACTGGGTTACTTAGCTCGGGAAGATGATTTTTAGGACACGCTCTGCGCCCCAGCGAGGCACAAGCTCAGTTCCTCGGCAAATTTCGCCTTCGGCGAACCGTGCAATTTGCCTGCGGATGGTCCATAAAAATCACTTCCCTCGCTCGTAAATCTTAATCGGGGTGTCGTATAACGGTAGTATGCAGGGTTCGGGACTCTGCGGATTGGGTTCAACTCCCAACACCCCGAAATCAAAATTGAATCTAGTGGGATCAAAAATCCGACAATCGAAACAGCCAAAAAAATTGCCAAAGCGTTAGGAGTTTCTTTAGATGAATTAACTAAGGGATAACCATGAAGCTAAAATTGATTTTATTCAATGAGTCTTCGACTCATTTCACATCTGCGATAAAACTCTTGCTATTTGATTTTTCAGGGACTTTGGCTTACCTTTCGAAACCGGTTGATTTTAAGGAATTTTTTGATTCTTTGAAAAAGTTTGGAATAGAAATTGCTACTGGCGAAGATATCAACGTCTTCACTTCTCTATTTGCCGATTTGTTAGGTTTTGCTAAAAATTGGTTAGATTTTAGCGAAAAACTTTTTGAGGAATACGTTGAGAAACCGGAAAGGGAAGTAATTGAAAAATTGGCTAAATTTTTAGAAAACAATATAAGTTTCGAACTCTACGATGACGTAAAAGAGATAATTGATTTACCTTTTCAGAAAGCCATTTTGTCAGCCAATGCTAAATTTATAATTGAAAACCTTGGCCTAGAAAAATTTGCCGAAATCTTTACCCCCAGAGAAACGAAAACTTTAAAACCCGATCCAAAAACTTTTTTAGTTGTTTTAAATAAATTGAAAGTTAAACCGGAAGAGGTGTTAATGGTTGGCGACGAGGTAGAAAGAGATTTAATCCCAGCTCAAAAATTAGGGATGAAAACGGTATTAGTTGACAGGGAGGACAAGGTTAAAGATTATTCAGGAATCAAAATTAATTCATTGAGGGAAATTAAAAATATTCTGGGCCTGTAGTTCAGTTGGCAGAACGCCGCATTCGCATTGCGGAGATCGTGGGTTCGACTCCCACCGGGTCCACATGGATAAAAAAGAAACCGGTGATTTAGGAGAAAAAATTGCTGAAAAATATTTAAAAGACAAGGGATACAAAATTTTAGACAAAAATTACTCTTTTAGGATTTCTGGCAATCCTCAGAAAGGAGAAATTGATATTATAGCTAAAAAATCTGATATAATTAGTTTTATTGAGGTTAAAACTTTACGAAACCCGGCAACGTTGATTTCACCCGAGGAGAAAGTTAATTTTAGTAAACAAAGAAAATTAGTAAAAACTGCTGAAAGTTGGCTGATGAAAAAGAAAATTCCTTTAAATTCTAAGTGGCAGATTGATGTTATTGCCATTAAAATAGGTTTTGATAACAAGGTCGAAATTTCTCATTTCGAAAACGCCATTTCTCAAATATGAATTTTCAATTTATATTATCTTGTCTCTATTTTTTTCTCCCAGCTTATTTTACTAATATGACCCCGCCCTTAATTAGAAGTGCTGGTATTTTTATTTTTTTGGATAAAGAAGTTGATTTTGGCAAAAAATTTTTGGGACAGCCAATTTTTGGTAAAAACAAATGCTGGCGGGGAGTAATTTTTGGGATAATAATTGGAATTTTAGTGGCCGGCTTTCAGCTCTGGCTCTATAGGTTCCCTTTTTTCAAAAAAATCAGCCTTTTTGATTATTCAGAAATCAATATTTTGGCTTTTGGCTCTCTAATTTCTGTCGGAGCGGTCTTTGGCGACCTCCTTTTTGCTTTTATTAAACGACGTTTGAAAATGGAACCCGGGGCCAGGTTTTTGCCATTTGACCAGACAAATTATGTCATCGGGTCAGCTTTTCTCTTGACGCCCTTCTTAAAAATTGATATTCTAGTCTGGATAACTCTTTTTATTCTAACCTCCCTCTTACATATAATAGTTAATCGGATTGGTTACTGTCTAAAGCTTCACCGAGCTAAATGGTAAAATAGAGAGCCTTCGGGCACCCGAGTCGCAACGAAGGGTGAAGAAGAGAACGAAGTTCTCTTCGCCTTCGGCGAAACCCTGGTCGCTCACTGCGGATGTCCATCTCGGCACTTGCCTCGCTTCATACCTTAATGGTAGTTACCTCTATGTGGGAAGAAATCTCTAAGGCAATTTGGCAGAATCTAACTGAAGTTCCCCCTCCAATTTTTTGGGCGGGTTTGGTCTTGTTTGTTGGCATTTTTGTTGCTAAGTGGCTGGGGAGAATGTCGGTTGCTTTTTTAAGCCAAATTAGATTAAATCCGCTTTTGAAAAGAGTGGGTTTGGAGGAAGCTCTGTCCAGGATTGATACCCGTCTCAATGCCCCAAAGTTCTTTGGCGAGATGGTTAAGTGGTTTTTTATCGTTATTTTTTTAATGGCTTCCTGCGAAATTTTGGGATTAACCCGGTTCAGCCAATTCTTAGAAAAGGTGGTTGGATACTACCCTAATCTTTTTATTGCCGCTCTCATTTTCATTATCGCGGCTTTTCTGGCTGATTTTTCTCAAAAAATTGTGGTTGGCACTCTCCAAGAAGAAAAAATAACTTATTCCCGATTTTTAGGAAGATTAATCCGTTGGGGAATCTGGCTCTTTGCAATTTTAGCCATTCTTTATCAGCTTGGAATTGTCCCTTCTTTGATCCTGTCTATTTTTATTGGCATGGTGACGACCATTTCACTTGCCTTAGGTATTGCTTTTGGCTTGGGAGGAAAGGATTTAGCAGCCAAGATTTTAAAAGAGTTAGAAGAGAAGTTTGAATAAAGACCCTCCAGACTTCACCCAACCTTAAAATATGGAACATCTCACTCAAGAGGAGCTAAAGCGAATGATGCTCCTTTCTCACAAAAGGATTGAGGAAAACAAAGAGCAGATTAATAAAATCAATGTCTTCCCGGTTCCTGACCAGGATACCGGGAGTAACATGGCAAAAACCCTGCTGGGGATAAAGGAAGCCATTGAGGGAAGGGAGTTCAAAGATTTACAAGAGATTTCAG
>Ga0315274_10002633_pt1 | contig 26958 bp, 17 predicted proteins | sample YL17G02_20_MG_FD_203700 | JGI IMG/M metagenome (GOLD analysis project Ga0315274, IMG submission 203700) | Sediment microbial communities from Yellowstone Lake, YNP, Wyoming, USA - YL17G02_20 | ecosystem: Environmental > Aquatic > Freshwater > Lake > Sediment | place: USA: Wyoming | collected...
TGGAACAGAACTCAGATCAAACTTGACGTAACTCCGTCTAGTTCTGGAATCGGATTTGACTCGCAGGTCTGTGTCAGATCCGTGATTGTCATTCGGATACTCGGCTTCAACCCAAGAGTCATGTGTTGGGTATATTTTCGAGGTGTAGGAGGCTGAAACGGGGAATACGAGCAAGAAGGAACATGCCAGAAATAGTGCTAACATGACAGCAACTAGCTGCCTTGATGACGAATCCACTGCGCCCTTCCCCCTCGGCACACTGAATTGGCAGTTCTTACAATTTAAGCCTTTTGGAATTATCTTCTAGAGTGCAACTCGGATTAATGCGAATCTTCAGATACTAAAGAGGAAAAGAAACGATGAAGTCCTAGCAAGCTAAGAGAACCGGTTATTTAGCATATGACATCGTAGACTCTTTAGTGAACGGGGAGGTCCAAAACCAAAAAAAGGAAAGAAAAATGTTCCTCGAGTTTTTTGGAAGCTGCAATGGATGCTGGAGATACTGCAAGTGGGCCATGGGTCGCCGTGTGAACGCTTCTTCTCACCATTGGCATTTAAGAAGTGCGGTCCGAAAAGTACCCTCTAACTGTCACTCGTGCATTACCAGAAGACTCCAACAATAGTCTGGAATATCAGAAGAGATTTGCGATGAGATGAAGCAAAGGGAGCTCGTGACTACGTCTATGAATCCTGCACTTCGTTAAGTATTTTGTCACTCGGAAAGGTTAATTAAAACGTGAACCTTTCTTTTATTTGTGTAGGAAAGGGCGCTTGCAATTGAAGAAAGCTTGGCTGTTTTCAGGCGTCATATTGCTGTTGACTGGCCTGATAGTGACAACGGCGCTAGCTGCCGCGCAGCAGCAGACAGTGATCTCCAGCAGGGTAGTTGATGCAAGATTAGATGCGTCAGAGGGTTCTGGAGATTTCAGCCAGGGTAGTAGGTTAAGAGTGACCGTCTCTCCTGGGGACAACTGGGGCATGTTGCTTGAAAAATCGGACGAATACAATTTTGATCATGTCGCAATATCTGTCACGATCGTTGATCCTTATGGAATGCAGAGCGAACTTGAAGCTGTCTTCGTTTCGCCTCCAACTCCCCAAGGTTCCTCTGCCCCAGGTCTTACTTTGTTTTTGGTTAAACTGGTCTCCAACAATGGGGGCTTAACATTTGAAAGGTCAAATGAAAAAGCTGTGACAAATGCAGCTGCTTATTATAGTAAAATCAGTGCGATTGTCAACTTTACTGGTTCTTACCATGTATCAATCGATGCTATAGCTCATTCGCTTGATCTGTATGAAGAAACTCTAAGCATAGAGCATCCCTATCTGTTTCTTGTTCCTGCAGGAGCTACACTTGCAGCTGCTGGGGCAGTCCTTTCGGTACTGGCTGTAAGAAGAGATAAACCAAGAAGATCTCTGAGAACAGGGAAGATTCGACTCGGAAGAGCCGCGAACTGCGTCTGTCATTTTCTGTTTGATTCTTCGTATGGAGATGCTTAAGAAACACGAGCTAGACTACTAGTACTGCCGAAAAATCAGAAAGAGACGCTGATCGAAACAGTATTGCACGTTCAAAAAGTGCGGTAACCTCTTCTTGCCATGTTCATTTAGACGGCTTTAGCATTAGCTGATTTCTGACTATTAGGACTTCACTTTGCTATCATATAGGTGGCATGTTACTAAGTGCCTGTTACCCATATCGAGTAGTGGCGGTTCAGCTTCACGGCATATGTTACCAATATATGACGGACATCTTGTGTGAAATCTGCAGCCTGAAGGAGGATTCACAGGGCTTGGAATTTCGCCTTTGATTACCACGTCTATTCGTTTGGAGGATGGATCAGGAATCGGTACTGCCGCGATTAGGGCCCGAGTGTAAGGATGCAAAGGCTCAAAGACGATTTGCTCGTTCGTGCCCTGTTCCATGATTTTGCCAAGATACATTATTGCAATTCGGTCACATATGTGTCTTGCGAGTGCTAAGTCATGCGTGATGTATAGGAAAGCAGTTTGGTATTTTTGTACCAGGGAGAGCATCAGTTTCAGGATCTCAGCTCTTATTGAAACGTCTAACATGGAAACAGGCTCGTCGGCGACGACGAACTCTGGGTTAAGAACGAATGCTCTAGCTGTGGCAACTCGTTGTCTTTGACCTCCGCTTAGCTCATGAGGATATCTGAAGATGAATTCCTGTGGTGGACTCAATTCGGCGTCTTCAAGGACCGTGTACACTTTTTTTTCGATCTCTAATTCATTCTTTGCTGCCCCAAGCACTTTCAGTGGTTCTGATACGATGTCGCCTACGGTCATTCTTGGGTTCAGCGACTCGTATGGGTCCTGAAACACTATTTGCATGTGTTGTCGAAGGGGCTTCATGCCGGATTCATCTAGGTGAGTAATATCATTGTTTTTGAAAAATATCTTTCCCGAGGTTGGTTCAATGAGCCGCACAAGGATTCTGCCGGTCGTTGTTTTTCCGCTTCCGCTCTCGCCTGCAAGTCCAAGAATTTCGCCCTTCCTTATTTCCAGATTAATCCCATCGACGGCCCGAACGGAGATTTCTCTTCTAGAAAACAAAGACGAAAAGAAACCAGTCTTTATAGGAAACCATTTCTTTATGTTTTCGGCTCTTATAATAGTTTCTTCCATCAATATCACCTTCCAACAAGGTGGCATGCAACATAATGACCGGGAGATATCTCAACGAAAGCCGGTTCCTTTTTCACGCAACCATCCATGGCGTGGCTACACCTGGGATGAAATCTGCAGCCCGATGGGGGATTCAGAAGATTCGGTGGTGAGCCTGGGATCGAGATCATCTCCTGCTTCTTCGCTTTGAGATTTGGGAAGGCTGAGATTAAGCCTTGCGTATACGGATGTAGCGGTTTTTTGAAGAGGGACATTACATCTCCGAGTTCTACTATTTTTCCAGCGTACATGATGGCCATTTTATCGCATGTTTCCGAAATGATTGACAAGTCATGTGTAATTACTATAATTGACAAACTTAGCCTATTCTTGAGTTCGCTTATCAGCTTCAGAACTTGAGCTTGGACAATGACGTCTAAGGCTGTGCCAGGCTCGTCCGCTATTAGAAGAGATGGGTTGCAAGCTAGTGCCATGGCGATCATTGCCCGTTGTCTCATTCCTCCGCTAAACTCATGTGGGTAATTTTTAGCTCTTGACGGCTCTATGCCTACCATCTCGAACAGTTTCGCTATCCTTTCTTTAGCCTCACGCTTTTTTACATGCGGTTCGTGAGTTCGAATTGCTTCGACTATTTGGTCTTCTATTCTATATACTGGGTTAAGGGCGTTCATAGCTCCTTGGAAAATTAGGGAGATTCCTGTCCATCTGATTTCTTTCCTCAGTTCATCTTCTTTCATTTTTGTAATGTCTTTATCTCCGAGGGATATGCGTCCTTCTACTATTTTTCCATTCCAAGGCAAGATTCTCAGAAGTGAAAGGGCTATGGTGGTTTTGCCGCATCCAGATTCTCCGGCTAGGCCCATCGCTTCTGCCTTTTCAATTGAAAAGCTGATATTTTCTACAGCGTGTACAGGTCCTCTACGGGTGCTGTAGTAAGTCGTTAGGTTTTTTACCTCTAGTAAAGGCATATGTTTCCCTTCGGGATTTTGTTTTAGATAAGAATACAAGGTTATATAAGCTTTGAGCATTGGAGGTTTTAAAGTTTTTATTATACTTATGTAATAGAATTCTGGGATGTGTATGGAAAGACAATGGAAAGGCAACAATGTCAACCTGTCAGTTTTAGCTGATTCTGTTGCTCGATTTTTTAGAGAAAGCCTTTGCGATGTTTCAATCATCGAATCAGAAAATTATCGCATGGTTGTCCGACCGAAGCAATCCTCTGAGATAGTTGGGAAAATAGAGATTTTTGTCGAGGGGCAACCAAACGATTTTTCAGTAAGGTTTGATGCTGGTTCTCTTTCCCGTGCCCTTGTCAGATATGGCAGTCTTGTTTCTCTTCTTGGCGGAGGCTTTTTTGTTTTGAAGGGGCTAAGATCTCAGGAGTCACTAGAGAAATTGGAAAAGAGATTTTGGCTTTATCTAAGTGAAGAGATTTGGAAATTGACGAATTCAGCATCTTGAGTAGGGCATGAGTGGGTTTTGCTTTTCTAGACTCTTTCTCTGAGTTTTGGATTCAGTATTTCGTCTAGAGAGTATCCTATTAGGATGAAAGCTGCGGCAAGGAAGGCTATGCAGATACATGCTGGAAACATCCAGAACCAGTAGTCTGTGAGACCCTTAGTGACCGCTATTCCTGATGATTCAAAGTCAAATAGCGTCTTCCCCCATGATGCGATGCGTGGGTCCCCAAGTCCAAGGAAGCTGAGCGATGCTTCAAGCACTATGGCGCCTGGTACTGCGGTTGCCAGCGTGACGTACACTAAAGAAAAAACGTTGGGGAGAATGTGTCTTGATATTATGTGCAACTTTCCCGCGCCAGCCGCTCTTGCAGCTTCAATGAAGGACCTTTCACGTAAGCTTAGAACCATGGATCTCACTGAACGCGCGAAGGACATCCAGCCGAAGAATGTTATAATGATTATAATGTTCCACATGCTTACCGCTCCGAATTGTCGTAGCGCCATGATGAGCACTATGAACAGTGGCAGTGTGGGGAGGACAAGCAGTAGATCCGCGAATCGCATAATGCCTTCATCAAATATTCCTCCGATGTAGCCTGAGGCCAATCCGAGAAAGAGGCCTATCGCGGTTGAGAGCAACGCGGAAACTATGCCTATGAATAGAGATACTCTTGCTCCATAGACTAAAGACGAAAACAAATCGCGTGGGTATGGTTCAGCATTGTCAGTTCCGAGCAGCCCGAAAGCATTGCCATATAGTACGCTGTTCAAATTGTCCAAGTAAACTTTCGCAGTCTGGTTCAGATTTTGAAAGGATATTCTAATGGAAAATGCGTATTGACCAGGAGCGGCGAAGATTTTGTTTGTTGCTGGGTTAACACCTACGTTGTCTATGACCTCTTTTTGGGTTGAGGTAGTTGGCACGAGGTCGTAGATGTTCGATGGCAACAATTCCTTTCTTACTAGGATATATTCTTCTGGTCCCGTTTGAGTCTCCTTGCTAAATAATATGGTTAGCGTCGCGCCGGGAGAGCTTGCTTCAAACATGGCAGCGTAATGTACTAGAAAGCTTTTTGGTGGTTGATAATACGGATATTGGAATGGCACTGATAGAGTGACTTCCACATTTTCAATAGTTGCTCCATGAGGGTCAAAGGATATTTCTATGCATCCGCTTTCCTTCGACAATTTTGTTACATAACCTTTTTCGCTGTTGTATTGCACAGCGACTATGTCAGGGCGATTTGTTTGGTTTGTCCAAGCATTCAAGGCCGCCTCTGAGGCAAATGTGGGGTCGCTAGCAAGCTCCATGTTTTCCGTTATATCAGTTCCCGTGAAGTATTCGACAGCATATGTCGTTCCATTTGGGAAAAAGTCTTTTACCACGATTTCATTTAGGCGACTTGGAGTCTGCTCCCACTCTGTGGGATCAAGAGTACGTGCAGTGGAATCAGGGGCCGTGGCGGTTATGTTCGCAATTGAGGCGACACGTTGGGTTAAGCGGAGGGAAGTGTCGGTAGCGTTTACCTGTCCTTCGCGACCAAAGATCTGCCATTCCTTGCCGTAGTAGACTTCAAGAATACTGTAGAATCTTTCTTCTATCGAAAATCGCCCTTTGGGTATCCAAGGTATTGATTTGTACCATGCAGGAACGCACAGTGACTCGGCTATTTTGCGTCCTCCAGTCAGCGCTGGGTATTCATCCATTCCTACCGATGGCCTGATAGGATCGTAAGAAGTCAGTAGAGGCGCCATAATCGCTAAGCACACGAAGAAGACGACTATAAAAACTCCTAATGTTCCAAGTCTGTTTCGGCCGAATTGCTTGAGGAACCCACGGAATCTCTTAAATGTAAAGGTTAACCGTTCCTTTCTAGTTGCCATGCTTTCACCCGTATCTGATTCGTGGATCAATTACACCGTACAGTAAGTCAGCGATGAAGTTCGCAGCAACAACACATAAGGCCAGCACATAGAAGAGTGCGTAGAGCACCGGGAGATCATTATTCATTATAGCGCTGAACGTCAGTAGTCCAATTCCGTCGTACGAGAACAGGGTCTCAGTTATTGTCGCTCCTGAGACAACAAAAGCGAAGGACAAAGCAACGTTTGTTATTAGCGGGAGTGAAGCATTCTTTAGAACGTGTTTGTAGAGAACTGTTCTTTCTTTAAGCCCTTTAGCTCTTGCTGTGACAACATAGTCTTCTGTTATTGTTTCTAGGACGCAAGCGCGAGTCAGGAGGACCCATCCTCCAAAGCTGAATAGAAAAAGTGTGAGTGTTGGCAGAGCTATGTATGATAGTCGCCCTATTATGATCTGTAAGAAGTTTGTTGGTGGGTAGCGCCCCCATTCTAGTGGAACGGTTCCTCCTGCTGGGAACCATCCAAGATTCACGGCGAAAAAGAAAATCACTAGCCATCCTATGAAAAATATGGGGACTGAGTACATCGTAAGCGAGAAAGTGACGGTTCCAGTGTCCAGGATCCCTCCCCTTTTATACGCTACCAATACTCCTAGAAGCATTCCCACGATGATTGACAGGATTGATTCTAACCCTAGCAGCAAGAGGGTGTTAGGCATTTTGCGGCTGAAAATCGTTTCGCTTACTTGGGTTCCTGAATTGAAGGAGATTCCGAAGTTGAATGTAAGCATGTTTCTTAGCGATACAATATACTGTTCATGTAATGGCTTATCTAGTCCGAAATGGGCTTTCAGTTCGTTGTACCTTATCTCGTCGATTCTCCTTAGACTGGCCACGTACCTTTCAAGCGGGTTTCCAGGCAGCATGGAGAATATGAGGAAGTTAACCGTTATTATCGCCCATATTAGGACAATCATGTAAATTACTCTTTTTACAATATACTTTTTCAGCCCCATTTAGACCTCCCCGTTAGTAATCGACAATAAGGACTCAATATTTAAGCTTTAACTTCACTTTTCAGAATTTGAAGAAACAAAAAAAGGGGAAGTGAAACTGAGTGTCCACTTGGCTATGGGTCCGCAATATAGCATTTGAAGGCGTAGACTTTGGCTGACTGCTCAAAAGAGCCGCTAACCCACCCGTCATTGGCTACGTTTACCTTCTCCCCTGAGATCGTTATTTTATAGGGGGCAGAAAGGCCTACAACTATACCAAGGCCTTTGACGTTGTTTGTAATGGTGGTTTTAACGTTTGTGGGTTTAGTGTCTCCTACAAAGAAGTCGCATGTAAATGGACTTCCGGTTGTCTCACAGAAGTAGTCTTGCCATTCGTAGCAGAAGGTCTTTGCGTATTTGCCTGTGATCGTCACCAAGTCAAGGATGCCTATGTGGCATAGGTCACTTGCGTCTAGGTCTGCTCCTGGGAAGTAGAATGGGTCGTAGACTCCGTCGCCTCTGTGGCAGTAGGCTCCTGTGGCTCTGACCACGTCCAAGATGTCTATCTTGAAGTTGCCGCCGATCGGGTGAGCTTGGCTTGCATTGTGCCAGTTGTTGCCTCCGTCCCAAACCCAGGCCCAGTTGCATTCGCCGAGTAGTGGAGCGCTGCAGAAGAACCATGGGTTCCTGTTGAGTGTGGCGTGGCCGCCTACGGATGCGACGATGTCCATTGGGTAGTGGTGGCCGTAGCTGTACATCGTGTCTGTCCAGTCTAGACCTTCTCCTCCACCAATGTAGAAGCCGCTTGCACTGCCGTCTATGCCCTTCCAGTAGGTTAGAACTATTGTCGCGCCCTCTGTTACGCCCTTGTTCACGAATGTGTCGTGACAGAATCTGTCGTATCCAGATCTGATCTCGAAGTCTGTATGCTCCACTATCGGATTGCCGTCTTCAGTAGCACTAACCATTTCGACGACACCTTCAATAGGCGATGAAGTGTACTCGGTGAAGTGATATTCGTCTCCTATCGCCGGCGCTGCGAACGTCACCACTGTCTGTTCGCAGAGCAGAGGCTCAAGAATCGTCTTCGGTCCCAGCAGCGGGTATGTTGGAGCGTATTTGAACCATATGCTCAGGTCGTCGAAGTACACCTCAAGCGTGTATTCGTTCACAACCTTGGTGTACCTTATGTCCATGAAGCTGCCCCATTGCCAGTCGTCGTCGTAAGCATAGTTGTACCATATCGTCCATTCAAGGTCGTAAGCGTTGAAGAACCCTGAGAATGCGCCTGTTATTGGCGCGGCGCATCCGACGTCTTCACGCAGGTAGTACGTTACCTTTTGCTTCGTTAGGCCGTCTTCGTCCAGGTATGTTTCTTCCTTCCAGTCTTTGGCGACCCACGGTATGTCTTGGGCAAGGTCGTACGGGTTGGCATTGATGAGCCCTGTGTAGACTCTGTCCAGCATGGCGTATTCAAAGAACCATTGCGAGTACATGACGTTGAGCCTGTCAGGCCCGCTTACACATCCCATTCTGATAGCACCATTGGGGTTGCTGGCTCGGTAGGCGTTGATGAAGGTGAACGGGTTCTCATTTCCGTAGCCCTTCATGTTCACTACGCCTGCCAGGTCCTTGCTCCATGCTATGTAGTCTCCGTAGCACCACAATGGAATGTTGCAGACGTTGTCAACCATGTAGCCTGTTGCATACCTGGAGTTGTTCTGCGCGTCAGCGACGTTCTTTGCCAGCCACACGTTCATTCCGTATGTGTCAAGATCCGGATGCTCATAGGCTGTCACGTAGTTCGCCCCGTACGGGTACCAGAACATGCTGTGGAAACCGTTGAACACGAAGGTTGGGAATCTGCCCAAACTCCAGCCGCCAGTGTACAGGTGATAGTTGCGGTCACGCATCACTATCGGGCTGAGGATTGCTCTCGGGCTCTGGAAAGTCACGTCTGTGGTGTCGAAGTCTCCGCCCACAAAGCCCGCTGGCCAAGTGGCCAACGCTAATGGACTGTCGCCTCCAACACCCGTGTTCACTCCTTCGAGCTGCACAACCATCCACTTTCCTGCGTTAAATCTGTGTACGTGGTCGCTTCTTATGCACATTTTGAGCGGCATCGTTGTAGTGTCGGCTCCCGCAGCAGCACCCCAACTAGCATCGTCTGGATAGTTCAGGTAGCCGTTCCCGTCTGTGTCGTTGAATCCTGCGGCAGCCAAATATGCTGCAGCGTTGTTAACGCTGTGCTCCCACGGATAATTCACTTCTCCGGGCTCCAGTACTCCGTCGCCGTCGACGTCGTACGTTATTTTGCCCGTGTTAACGGAGAGCAACAGCGTCGGGTCTGTCGGGTAAGGTACTGGCGAGTCGAGTCTGGCTCCAAAGCCCAGAAGGATGAAGTTCACAATGAAGTCCTTATCAACGAGGTATGCTAGAGCCTTTCTCACGTTCAAGTCGTTGCACGGGTTTCTGCTCGTCGGATATTGTGCTATTGTGGCGTTGTTGTTCAGGTCGAACTCGTACATGCCCATTTCCTTGTAGGCCGCAACCTGTAGGTTAGGATCGGCCTGAGCATCGTCCAGCTGCTCCTTCGACAACGACCACTGTATGAAGTCTATGTCACCAGCCTTCAGTGCAGCGTAGGCAGCAGTGTCGCTGCCATACCAAATAACGTCGAGGTCTGATCTTGCGTGTGCTTTCACTGGAACAGTAGCGTACATCGAAATAGCTAACATGAAAATTACCAATGCGACTGCTAATATGCTATTTGTTTTCATTTTCTTTTCTCCTTTCTCATTTATCAGCGTATAAGACTTGGTCATGAAGCCTAATTAAGGTTTCTGGAAATAAGTTCTATGTACTGAACTCAAACGAATTCCATAAAGGTGAGCCTATTTACGCACCAAAACTTAAATATTCTATGCTGAAGTTTAGTTAAATAGGGGAAACTTTGACCGAAAAGCAAACACTCAAAGAATCTTTGCTGGAAACACTGCTCATCACAAAGGCTTGCCTAACTTCCTTCTGGTTCTGGCTTCCTGCATTGTTTGCCGGGTACATGTTCCTACAGTTGTGGATGATGTTTTACATCCATCCCTTCACACTCGCGGTGTTGCCAATAGCTCTCACGATATATCTGGCCATAGAAGAAGACAGGAGAACCAGAGCTCAATACGGTCTTGACAGTGTAAGACAGGTTTCGGCTTCGGATCCGCTTGGTGCGCGCCCTCGTGATTTGGGGGGTTTCAGATGGAATGTTGAAAAGACTGTTGGCGAGTATAAACAGTTGTTGAAGCGGAAAAAGGCCGAGTAATGGAAAGAAGCCAAGTTTCCTGTTTACTGACCATTCCTAGTCTTGTGCAGGAATGTGTTTGTTTGGGATAGAACTTTATTCCAGAAAGCTTTAATTTAAGGACACGGCACTCTATATTGCTGAAAATAAGTAAGAGGAAGGAGAAAGGAAATGAAAAACATTGGAAAAGCTTTTAGTCTGCTGCTTATAACATTGCTGCTCGTTAGTGCCACTGCAATAATAGTGCCCACCAGAGCCAATACCGAAACCGGACTACCACACGTGGAAATTGTTCCTAACTTCCAAGCGTTCGGTGACGCAGTTGGTCACACAACGAATGTTATTGGTACCCACTTCACAGCAAACATAGAAGTCCACGACATACAGCCCGCACAGTTGCTGTACGGTGTTGACATACAAATCAAATGGAACACAAACTGGATACGCTACGTCAGCCACTCAAAGAAGATTCCAGTCGAGACGAATCCAGGCGGCATACTACACAGTCCAACAATACCTGTCCTTAATCAAGTGGACGAAACTGCAAGCATGCCGGGCTCGGCTCCAGGAACAATGTACTGGCTGTCAGAAGCCTCAATGTCTCCAGCGGCAGGATTTGTTGGTAGCGGCATAGCTACGTCCTTCGAATTCGTGATAGTCAACCAGCCCCTTGAACCGGCGCCAGACGTCACAACATACATAGAGTTCACTTCAGTCACGCTCGCAGACACTGTCGGCGGCCTGCTTGTGCCGGATCACTTGACCAACGGCGAAGTCCTGATACACTATAAGTCGTTTGAGTATCCGCTAGAGCCACTGCTCAAAATAAGAGATGAAGAAGTCTCAAACATACCAGCATGCACAAACTTCGTTTCCAGCATATGGCTGGAGAACCAAAACTACGGAGACCTATCCCCATTGTGGGACGTTGCAGGATTCGACATAACGTACAACTTTGACCCAGCACTCATAGAAGGAGTCAGCGTAACTGTCGACCCAGACGGATGGTTCGCATCCTTCTGGCCAAACGGCCTATTCATAGTGAAGAATGAAACTGACAACGTCGCAGGCACAGCATGGATTGTCTTCCTGGGGCTTCCAAATCCTGGTGGAGACCACACAGCCGTCTATGGACGAGGTATAATAGCTGAAATCACATTCCACTCAATCTTCAACGACGAGACACTTCCATTGGCGAATTGCGTCCTAACCTTAAGCCCAACAGTAATCGCTGGCTGGCCACATCCAGAAAGACCGCAATGGCCTTGGCTCAATAGTGAATCATCTCCACCGTTACCCCACCGAGTAGAAAACGCACACTACACAGCCAAATACACACCTGCTGTAGGCATTGACATATACGACCAATATCCAGACGGATTCAACGGAATAGGCGGACCAAACCCAAGCGACATGTTCTGGCCACAAAAGCAAGTCATACTCTACGCTTACGTCATGTACAACCACTGGCCAGAGCAGAATAAAGATGTAGCCTTCCAAATAATGGATCCACACGGAACAATCTGGGCAATCATCTGCGCCAGAACAAACTCCGTAGGCATAGCAACGGCCTCATTCAGAATGCCGTGGCCATGTGATAATCCGGAATACTACATCGGAAAATGGACCGTGTTCGCAACAGTTGACATCGCATGCACCGTATACAACGACACGATGGAATTCAAGTACGACTATCACGTGCGCATATGGAAGGAAACAACCCTAGACAAGGATGCATACAACCACTGCGAATACATCGGAGTAACAATAGAGTATGGTACGTATTCGATGCAAACATTCTCAGCCTTGTTCACAGTCACAGCAATGGATGAGACTGGAGTACCATTCGGATACACATGGACATGGGACACTGTCGGCGGTGCACGTTGGTGCGAATACAAGAACGGAACCTTCACACTGTGGATACACGTGCCCAAGTTCGCACGCGCAGGAATGGCAACAATCTACATCCAAGTCCTACACAATCTACCAACTGCCGGCGGAGACTCACTCTACCCAACAAGAGAACCAGAAACAATACTACACGCCATCATCAACCCAGCCTAAACAAGCAGAAAATAGAACCACAATCCCCCCCTTTTTTGTTTTTATCGCTACAAGCCCACGGCAAGCACCTTAATAGCCTCTTCGACTTTTCCGCCAAAAAAAACGACGCGAAGAGAGTTACCTCAACAGAATGTTCTGGCCTACGATAGAAAAGAATTCCAGAACGCTTATCTTCCACCGGCTCCTAAACCTAGATAGGGGAGATATTGATTAGCTCTCGAACAGTTGGAACCATCTTCATAGCATTGATTGCCATAGCTACGTTAACAAACTTGACGTTCAGATCGAAACCCGTGCGCGCGATTCCCCAGCTCGCTGTTTCCATAACGACGAACAAACCCTCATACACGTATCGAGATAAGGTGGAAATGAGCGGAAGATTATGGTTAGATGGGGAACCAGTTGACGGATTAGTAGCTGTACAGGTAACCAATGCAAACGGTGAAACGCTCATAGCCAGAACAGCCTCCATAGGAACGCCTGCAGGCAGCGCAGGCATAGAGATTCTGGGAGTAATTCCATGCGACCAGAATGGCATACGAAAGATACGTTTAAACGAGAGGTCGAAGACGCCCATGTCAATATTACAGTAAAGAATAATGACGTAGTATCGCACGAAGTCTTGATAACTGTCTGTACATATGATAATGATTCCTCGCCAATAATCAAAGACGCGAAGACCAGCTCAATTCGAGAAACGATACCTCCAAACGGAACCATCCAGTTCAAGCCACTAATACCAATATACTCATGGGTTTCCACGGGGTTTGCAGCTTTTCACGCGAATGTATATACTGATTGGCCGAAAAACGGAGGATATCCGTACACTGCTGAAAAGTCAGCGACTTTTCGCATAGTTCCGAAAAGCGGGGGAGCATCAGCTTCATCAGAATATCAGCAGTCTGCGACCAGCGAATCTGATGACCCCTACAATATGACATTTCGGCTGCCGCCCAGCGCTGTCTATGGTGCACCATTTGGCGAGTACTCAATCAATGTAAGCGCTTACGCCTTGGGATACAGAGGCCACAGCAGCAGAACTTTTAGCCGAGAATTTCAGATAGACGGGGACGTAAACTTCGACCATGGTGTTGGAATACTTGATCTGGTTCTAGTAACCTCAATCTATGGGTTACAAGGCGGCAGCGGCAGCCACTTGTGGGACCCGGCAAGAGACGTTCAACCCAACGGAAAAATCGACATCTTAGATGTTGTTGTCATCACATCCAAATACGGACAAACCTACTAGAACACGATTCTACCGTAAAATTGGATATTGGTCAAAGCATTTATAAACACCCAAAACTCAAAATGTTAAATTCAAGACATCTAAGGGAAAAATCAATGCTGAACAAAAAAACTGTTTCTTCCATCTTGTTCACTCTTCTGCTGACGACAACATTCATCCTACTTTCACCCACCTTTCTTAAGCCATGCAAAGCAAACACAACAGATGTGTATCCGGGACAGTCAATCCAAGAAGCCATTGACGGAGCAGCCCCCAGAGACACGATTTTCGTGCATACTGGAACCTACTTGTTTACAAACGACAATGACTATTTATTCATAAACAAGACCTTAACATTGATAGGAGAAAACCCGGCAAACACCATTCTCGACGGAAACGCAGGCATCATACCCATCGTAAGAATATTCGCTCCAGACGTCACCTTCATCAATTTCACAGTCAGAAACACAGCATCAACACAGCAAACGTACGGAATCTTTCTGCGAAACACACAAAACGTCACCATAGCCAACAACGTTGTCAAAGAAACATATTATGGCATCCGAATTGAAAACTCCCTGAACTGCAGCGTCCTAAACAACACAATCCAAGAAAATTATGCCCGCGGAATCCAACTCATCTCAAACGGTAGTGACAACCTATTCACTGGCAACAACATAATGGAAAACCCGACGGGACTCATTTTAGAAGCTTCAGACTGCCAAAACAACACATTTTACCACAACAACTTCATCAGCAACACAACTCAAGTGTCAACCTTCGGAGCTAACACCACCTGGGATAACGGCTACCCGTCAGGCGGCAACTACTGGAGCGACTACAAAGTCAAATACTCAGGCGCCACAGAGATAGACGATTCGGGCATATGGGATACACCGTACACAGATTTTGGGGTCAATGATACATATCCGCTTATGAGACGTTGGGGCCTCGTTTCTCCAATAGCCAGATTCACCTATACGCCTCAAACACCACCGAAAAACGAAATCATAACCTTCAACGCTTCAGTAAGCTACGACCCGGACGGCATCATAATAAGCTACGAATGGAATTTCGGAGACGGCAACACAACCTTCACAACAGAGCCCATAATAACCCATTCCTATCCAGACTACAGCAACTATGCAGTAAAGCTAACTGTCACAGACAACGACACCCTAACTGACAGTGTGACAAAAGTAGTCACAGTCCAGAAGAAATACAGCACGTTATCGATAGAAGTTCACCCACAAACGATAATAATCGGCGATAACGCCACAGTAAACGGAACCCTACAACCATCCATCGAAACGAACATAACAATACAATACAGAAACCAAGGAGAAACAAACTGGAAAAATCTCACAGAGACAACTACAAACACCCAAGGAACGTACTCTTACGGTTGGACACCCACCATCTTAGGAATCTATGAACTCACGGCATTTTGGGAAGGAAACGAGGCAACACTCCCAGCCCAAAGCCCAATAGCCACTCTTGACGTAACGAAGAAAAGCAGCACCTTAACGATCAACGTGACCCCTGCAGCAGTCACCATAGACTCAAATATAACAATAACAGGAACACTTACCCCCTCACTAGAAGGGGTGAATATCACAGTCAGCTGCCAACCGATATTCAAGAGCTGGAAAGAACTGGCAGTAGTTAGAACAGATCTTAACGGAAACTACGCCTATAATTGGACAACCACGGAAGAAGGAATGTTCATACTCAAAGCCAGCTGGCCAGGTGACCAACACACTTTTGGAAAAGAGATCTATTCAGGTTTTACATCGGTAACAAAGGCTTCAAGCGAAATCACAATCAGTATAGAACCAACGACGGCAAAACTAGGTTCAAACGTAACGATAAGCGGAAGAATAACGCCAATACGCGCATACGTCAACGTAACAATCCAATTCCGCCCCAGCAATGTATCAGACTCTTGGAACGTAACAGTACTTACAGACGCAGATGGATATTATCAGTACGTCTGGGCACCTTCCGATCTAGGAACCTATCAGATAAAGGCAAGGTGGGAGGGAGACGACCTCACATCACTGGACGAAACGGAAGCTCTGACAGTCAACGTAGTGGAAAAGTCAGAAGCCCATCAAATTTGGCAATATGCAGTCGTAGGTATTCTTGTAATAATTATACTTGCCGGACTCGTTTATTTGATAGGCAAGAAACGCTGAGCCGATTTTCCTCAGGAAACACTTTTGAAAGCCTAGAAAGAAATTCCATAATACTTAAGTGTTTCTTTAACGCTAAACTCAACACAGAGAGGAGAAAGAAAATGGCAAAGAGAATAGGAATTCAAGCCTTGATTCTAACGATTCTACTGCTTATGAGCGTAGCAATGATGAGCAACCGGCCTTTGGTTAAGGCATCACCACAAACAGTGGTTTATGTAGAACCAGATGCAGTAACTGGGCTGATGCCTCCGGAAAACTTTACAATAAAAGTGAAAATAGCCAATGTAACTAACCTGTACGGCATAGACATACAATTCACGTGGGACCCGACAATAATAAAATACGTCAACCACACAAAAAAGATTCCGAGGTCAACGTATCCAGACGGCATATTATATAGCCCAACAATTCCTGTCAGGAATCAAGTTGATGAAAACGCGACTATGCCTGGTTCAGAGCCTGGAGCAAGATACTGGTTGTCGGAGGCATCAATGTCTCCCGCATTGGCATTCAACGGAAATGGGACAATCTTCGAAATGAAATTCCAAGTAGTCGGGCTGGGAACTTCCCCCCTGCGCATACTTGCTTGCACCCTAGCAGATAAGGAGGGTATTCCAATCCCCAACACAACGCATGATGGCTACTTCCAAAATTATATTCCACCTCCGCCTCCACCAGCAAACGTTTTCGTTACTCCGCCATCAATCGTGAATTCGAGTCTACTTCCTGGCGAAAATTTCGCAGTAAAAGTCACTGTTGAGGATGTTGTGAACCTTTACAGTTTCGAATTCTGGCTCGGCTACAACAGTTCAATACTAGATGTCGTTTCAGTTACAGTCAATCCAGTCTTTCCACCGCCAACAATAATTCATCAGGTTGGCCAAGTGAAAGTTTCAGCATCACTGACTCCACCAACCCCTCCAATCAGCGGAGACCTATATTTAGCATCTATTGAATTCCATGTTTTAGCCACTGGAGAAAGCAAACTCGACTTGCACGATGTTATTCTTTTAAATAGCGACGGAGAGACCATAACAATCAATGAACCAGGAGACGGCTACTTCAACAACATGCTCATAACGAGAATGTTTGTTGATCCGCCAGAACTTATCGACCCGACAATGAAGCCCGGCGACATTTTCACAATCGACGTCGACATAGAAAACGCTGTGGGAATGTACGGCTACGAATTTAAACTTGGCTACGACACAAGCGTGTTGACGTGCTTAGGAGCGATCGTACTGCCGCCAAACAATGAAACCAACTTCAATGTCGAACAAAACATCAACGATCCACTGGGAGTCATATGGGTTAGAGTTCAGTACTATCCACCTGGTAAGCCCGTAGACATCTATGCGCCAAAAGTGGTGACAAGAATAACCTTTATGATCCAAGCTTACGGGCAGACAATCTTGGATTTACATGACGCTGACATAGTAAACGAGGCAGGGGCTTCTCTTGGACCAATCGTAGAAGACGGATTCTTCGCCACCTTGCTAAGGGATGTAGCAATAGCATTCGTTAATGTAACTTCCGCCAACACAGTCTACCCTGGAAGAAACGTCACAATCGAAGTTGTAGCCATTAACAGGGGCAACATGACAACTGAAACCTTTAACATTACAGTGTATGCTAACAGCACCAAGATTAAGGAACAAACAGTCATTCTTGGTCCATGGTCCAACACAACGTTAACCCTCTACTGGAACACTACCGGATTAACACCCTGCAGCAACTTTACGATATGGGCAGAAGCCAGCTCCGTACCATATGAGATAAACTTGGCAAACAACATTTACTACGATGGGTGGGTGAAAATCAAGATGGTCGGCGACGTCAATGGCGATGGAGTGATAGACATACGAGACATCGTGCTAATAACTATCATCTACGGCGCCCGTGAGGGAAATCCGAACTGGAACCCAGACGCTGATGTGGCCGCTCCTTGGGGTGTAATTGACATATTAGACCTTGTCACAGTCACGTCAAAATACGGTTCCAGCTGTCCATAACCCCTTTTTTCTATTTTAAGCCTTAACTAAGCCTTCCAGCAGAGTGTCTGCCAAATAAATGCAGTAAAATTCAAATACTCATAGAAGCGATACCTATCTGCAAAGGTGAAAAAATGAAGGAAAAATCATGGATAATTCCTTGCCTGTTACTCACTGCTATGCTCGTCGCAGCCATTTCACAAATGCCCATTGCCAAAGCCGCAGGAACTACCTTGACGATCGTTCAAAGCATAACCGAGCTCGGTCCACAAAACGCTGTGGGAACAAACTTCACAGTAAGCTGCTTTATTGAGAATGTAGCAGAGCTTTATGGTGTTGACATACAGATAGGATGGACAACCGAATACATAGAGTACGTAAGTCATGTGAAGATGATTCCAGCTAACACGTCTGCAGGCGGTCTATTATACAGTCCAACAATACCTGTCTCAGATCAAGTGGACGAAACTGCAAGCATGCCGGGCTCAGAGCCGGGAACAATGTACTGGCTGGCAGAAGCCTCAATGGGAGCACCAAAATTTAACGGGAACGGCACAGCTTTCAACATGACCTTCAGAGTCAAAAACCACCCAATAGGTGCAGATTCGCACACCTACATTAATGTGACCTCTAGCACGCTTGCCAACTTCGGTGGCAGTCCTATCTCTCACACTATAACCAATGCTCACATACTGCTTCATGCAAGACCGCAGCCCGCGGGACCTACGATTCAAGTCGCCTCTGTCAGCCACAAAGGAGCAGTTCCCTACGCTTTCCAGACTAACGTTTCAATCCTAAACCTCGACTCCTACTGGGACCTTGGAGGCTATGATATACAACTAACCTACTCCCCTGAAGTAATACAAGCAACACTAATAACTGTCGACCCAGACGGATGGTTCGCATCCTTCTGGCCAGGCGGCCCATTCATAGTGAAGAATGAAACTGACAATGATACAGGTATTGTATGGGTGGCTTTGACAGGTTTGCCAGACAGCGACGGAACACATTCTCCGCCAAGCGGCAACGCTACACTCTTTACAGTAGACTTCACAGCCCTAGCCAGTGGACCTCTGGAGATAGAGACGGAATCCCCACGCTACCTTGCTGGCTACCCACATCCTGAAAGGTCAGAATCTCCATACAATAACCAAGATGTCGCCATCCCAATCCCATATAACGCAACAGACGGATTGGCCAACATAGTGGGAGTAACCGCGCACTCAATATTGAGCCACATAGTCACTACTGAAAGCAACTCTTCGGTTTCATCAATATTCTTCACACCAGGTGTTCCGATGCTCTACTTCAACGTAACAGGAGCAAACGGACACACAGGCTTTTGCAACATAACTATACCGAAAAACTTCATGTGGTCAACAATCGCAGACGGGTGGTTCGTGCTCGTTAATGGGGAATTAGTTCAGCCGCAAATAGTCACAGACGCAACAAACACATACATTTACTTCACGTATCATCACAGTCGAAACAACGTAACCATAGTAACGTCAAACGTGATCCCTGAATTCTACACATCGATGTTCGCAATCACACTTTTGACAGCAACAGCAATAGGCTTGGCGCTGAGAAGAAAGCTGACAAAAAAGAAAGGATTTTAGACTCCCTCTCTCCCTTTTTTTCTAAAACACTAGACACGAAAAGAGTATTTACGATTCTTTAGATTCTTTGCCTTCCGTTGTTCCTGATCCTCGACGTCTCCTGCGTAATATCATGACCCCAGCTACCGCAAGAACCGCTATGACAATAATGATGGCCGCAACATATTCTATCGGGAAACCCCCTCCCTCAGTTGACACACCTCCACCGACCGTGACGATGATTCTTGCTCTATAAGGACCTGTCGCAAGCCTTTCCGCAATGCGACCTATCCCAAAGTTGTCCGTGACCGCCAAGAAAACTGTCCAGTTTCCATTCGATGGAGCGGTGAACGTGACTATAGAATCATTTCCGCTAATCGATGCATACGCAGCTGCATTTTCGGGCCGCTCGATAGCACTCCCATTCTGCTGAGGAGCATAGATTTTCCAAGAGTACAACGTTATGTTTCCCTCAGGGTCGTCATGATGACTTGCTGAAGCATCCAATGTTATAATCTGGTTTGCGACAGGATCTTCTGGAGAATAGCTAATCGCAAGCTGAGGTGTCAGTACGACGTGTAAATCAGCGGTTGATTCATTGGTCACATCTCCAGCTCTAACGTCGATTGTCAACTCGTAATGGCCAGCATCAGTCAGGTTTTCCGACCATTTTAAAGCACCGCTTATTTGGCCAGGTGGTAAAGCCGCAGTTTGCCAGCTGTTCGTATATGACCCATTAACATAAAGCGTTACGTTGATTGCATCCAAATATGTTCCGTTATTTCTGACCTTTATTTGGAATGTTACCGCCTCCCCTGCAATTGGAAGAAGAAATTTGCGATTGTATTCGTACCCATATTTCAAATCTTCGATCCTGGCATCGTGGGTGATGTTCTGTGTGACGAAAACAGGTGCACTAGATATCATAATATTGTTACTAGCGTTTGCGTCGTACCCATAGGGAATGCCCGTGGCATTCACCAGAATGTGATAGTACGCCTCCACAACTGGCGCCTTCGACGCGTTGAATGTGAAGTCAAGGTTCTGCGGTTCAGTTCCAATAGACGTTCCCGTTGTGTTGTAAAACTCGACCCACGTGGTATCAGCTGGACTCGTCCAGTTTACGGCGGTTGTGTTAAAGTAAGCTATAGCTATGCAGTCTTCAGTTGTGTTTCCAAGGTTTGCTATTTTCGCCTTAAATGGAAACGTAAGGTTCCGATATATCCCCCAATGCAGACTTGAAATGTCTAATACTGCCAAGTCTCTGACATCTACAACCTTCACTGATTTTGAGATCACACCGCTTTTCTTTCCGTCAGTAGTTGCAATCTGCAAAGAAGCACCATAATCGCCGGCATTAGTGTATGTGTGATGCACCTCAGGAACACTGGCGTTTTGCGTTGTTCCATCATCAAAATCCCACATATACTGGTCGACGTTTGTCGCATTTCCAGTGACAGAGGCGTTGAAAAACACAGGTTTGTTTATTACTGAAATGTCTGGGTAAAAAGTGAAGTCGGCTTCTGTCGAATGTCGGAACAAACCATCTATCTTTTCATAAGCAATGGAAAGTCCACCTTTATCCGCCAATGTTGCACCAGTAATTCTCAATGGACTTTCCTCCAACATCAACATCTGGAAAGTCATTTCGAAGATCGTGCAGTTTCTCCCCGTTCCATCAAACGGTGGGGCTGGATCCATGGAAGCTTCTGCCAGCCAGTACATTGTTCCCGGCTCTGAGCCCGGCATGCTTGCAGTTTCGTCCACTTGATCTGAAATTGGCAATGTCGGACTGTATAGTATGCCTCCTGGGGTTGCATTAACAGGAATCATCTTAGTGTGATTGACGTGTTTTAGCACTGTTGAATTCCATCCGAATTGAAGGTCCAAGCCATAAAAATTGGCGACATTAAAGACTTTCACGCTAACCATGAAGTTTTGACCTACTGTCATATCATCAAGGATTACGTCAGAGGGATCAACAAAAACTACCGTCTTGTCCGAAGGAAACCCTGCCGTTACAGAAGCGGGTTTTATGAATACCGTTATGCTTGACACTAGAATCAGCGTCAGAAGAATGCAAACTTTTGACGTTTCAAACTTCAATTTTTGTCACCCGGATTAACTAATCTTGGTGAACTATCATATTTAAGCTTTGTTTTAAAGAAGCAAAGAACTTCGCGGGCGAAAGGCCAAACATAAAATGCAAATGGTCCGCCATGTAATAAGCCAGACGAACAAGAAGTCTGACAGTCTGAAAGCAAAGACCTGCCGTTATCTAATGTGAAACCTGTTGCCATCTCGGCGCCATTGATAATTCAAATCCACATAGAATTATCCTACAAACTCTTTTGCAAACGCTCCAACGACAACACTTGCCAGAGAAACACCGACCAGTATTGGAAACATAATTCTGAAGACATTCCAAACAGCCATCACTAAGGCCCATTCCCACTCAAAGGGACCAAAGGAAAAAACCCCGCCCCAGCCTAAAGGGAACCAAATGTAAAAAGAAACAAACGCAACCCCCGCGATAAACGACAAAGAGACTGCTGCTGTATAACCAATCAACATTTCCTTAACGTCATGCAAAACGAGCCCAGCAATAAAACTTGTCACTGCAATAACGAGCATGTCCAAGACATCAGGTCCCGGCCCACCATACGTCGCAAAGGGTATTTGGAAGTACGAAAGACGTATGTTCTCAACGTATGCGATCCAGTATATTTTTATGATGATAAGTGAGAACACAAGAGTCCACAATGTCACAAACAGAATGTCAGCCTTTCTTCGCGAGAACCGTTCACGCAGACTCATTCCTTTCTTCATAGAAGCCAAGTATAATAATCCCAAAAGAGATAATTAAGCTTTAAGGGGCCGATGGATTTGAACGTTCGCATAGCTTCACCTAGATTTGCCGTAAGAAATGTCTGTCTACACTATGCCCCATCGGCTCCTACTAAAAAAAGGGAAGGTGTTTGGTGATGCTGCCGTTCTGCCTTCGCCTAACTATTGGGATATTGTGCGCACTTCGGTATGTGCCAAGTTACGGTTATCCACCATTCCAGCCACTTCTTAAACGCAGACTTCCTAGCCTCAGTGAGTTCGATCGAACCTAGAGACGCGCTCGAGATTTCAGGGTTTTCAGAACCATCCACTCGTATTATCTCACCGTGATGATCGCCAGGAATCACGTCTAGAGCAAATGGATTGGCAGACTCTTTGAGAAGAACAAAGGTAACCGTGAAGAAGACACCGTCTTCATTAAACGGTTCGGCAGGTAGCAAAGATGCGCAGGCCAGCCAATAGATGCCAGCTGAAGTATCAACCTCATTCTTTATCTCTATGACAGGCTGATGCAAAACGCCTTCAGAATATGTCTCTACAGGCACTTTTGCTTCGTGGGCCACGTATTCGACAGCATCAGTATCCCATTTCAACACGATATCAAATCCGTAAAGATTCTCGTCAGATAAGCCAGAGACCCCCACAGTTACGGTGAAGACGTCACCTACATTCACGCTGGCGACATTCTCCGGAGAGATATACACTGAAGGATACTCGTGTGCGCTGATACTCGAGGATCCTGCTCTAACTGCTGTTCCGATGATCGTACTAGAAACCCAAAGAGATAACAATAGAATAGGCAAAACGGCGCAGATTTTTCTATTCATTCCGCCAACAACCTCACATGATACTGACTCACATTTTTATTTAAGCTTTGGTCAAAAATAGAGGGTCACGCAGTTAGTTAAATGATGTGCCAGAAGAAGCGGAGATAGATGTTATCTACTAAACCAACCATTGAACCTAGTATTCTGCGATTGTCCAAACCAACTTACACATTTCGACGGTTTCCCAGAATCTGTTGAAACCTCATAATAGTCAGACGTGAAGAGACAGAAAGGGAGGCTTTTGATTTGACCCTAGGATGCCGTTTCTATGAGCCATATCGGGCTGCTATTGTGACAATGTCGCAAATGTCGATCAAACCATAGCATGCAGCAATGTCTGCGTCTGGATTCCAATTTTCGTCGCCCGGCCTGGAGGCGTATGCTACTACTGCCAAAACGATGTCCAAGATGTCAATTTTGCCGTCGCCATTGATGTCGCCAAGCTGCTTTATGTAGACTTGGCCGCCGGGGAACGTGTTGTTGTCCAATTCGGTCTCACCTGGAACACTGCTTGCCTCTGCCCATATGGTGAAGTTGCTGCGCGGCTCTAGACCTGTAGTGTTCCAGCTAAACGTAAGTGTGGTGTTTTCTCCACTGCCGAGGTCATGTACCGTTTGAATTCCTACGATGGTTGTGTTAGCGTGCACTGTAACGCTGAAGGTTTCGGGTTCTGTTCCTTCATTCGAAGCTGTAACCGTGATGTTCACTATTGTTCCGGCATAGACTGCATATGGATAGCTTGTGACATTGAGTATGGCCACATCGTGAGTTTCAGGAGGCTCGCTTACGATGACCAAGCCATTTAAGCTTGCGTGAACTATTTGCCATCCATCCCTGTCTGCAAGGGTTGTTGAGACGAATTCCAAGCCTGTGGTTCCTTGCCCTATTACTCTAAAAGTCAGGTAGAAAACTGTGTTTGACTCTTCAGGATTGTTGAAAGGCACAGCTGGATCCATTGAGGCGTAGACAAACCATGCTCTGGTCAGAGGATTAGCACCTGGAAAACCACCAGTCTGGCTGGCAGCATTTACGATTTCCAGAATTGGCGCGTGTAGAATGCCTCCTGGATGGTCTTCCACTGGAACAGTTACTGTGTGGCTGACATATTCTAGTATGTTTGGGTCCCACGTGAATTCAATATCGAACCCGTAGAGGTTGCCATGTAGATCAGCGTCGGTTAGATTGAAAATTTCCACACTGATTGTGAAAGTCGCTCCGACGCTTGTTGTTACAATTCGTGGGTTTACATAGATGCTAGGCTTATCAGAAGGAAGCTCAGGAATCCCTGGAGGCTGCACCCAAACCAACTGAGCTGCTATGTTATTTTCCCTGTAGGTCTCGCTTTCAACTGGAGGCGAATATGCTGTTACATTGTATGTTCCTTCGATTGTTGGGGTCCATGGATAAGCCAAAGTGTAGAAGCAGCCGCTCGCCAACTCTGAAATCAATTCTGATTCAACGGTATCGCCATCAATAATCAGCTGTAATGTTACATTTGTTTCGTTGTTCAATCCGATATTGTAAACGGTTGTATTCAGAATGGTACCTGTACTAAGCAAAAGCTTTGCTGGCGCATCTAACGCCACAGCAAGGTCATGCTCCTGCGGAAAAGGTGTAAAAAGTACGGCGTTGATATAGTTAATACTTTCTACTTCTTCTGCGAGGATGTGGCCAGCGCCGTTTGAGATGCCTATTGTAGCTGTTACGTAGCCATCATTATACTCGTAATTGAATTGAATGACGCCATCTCCTCTTAATATTGCTTCAAAGTTGGCAACAACGTTCGAGCCGTAAGCGCGAACATACCATCTTATGCCAACGTGGGTGGAATTTTGCCATACGTAGATGTCATACAGGTCATAGGTTACCCAGTCATCCCATGCAGGGGCTATAGCCAGCTTTTGCGCCAAAGCAGAAATGCTGTTACCGAGACTGCTGTCTGGAGCGAGGAATGTGATTAGGCCGTTGCTTGAAATGTAAATTGTTCTGTAGTAGACGTTATAAAACGGGAAGTCAAATGGCAAGTCGTATTGCCAACTACTGTCGTCAGCATGCCAACCCATGGGATCTCCATCGCCAATCCAATCGTGTGGAAGATAGAAACGTGTATAGAAGAAAACGTTCACTTGTTTTGTCATAACATTGTCTGCCACGTCTTCCTCTCCTAGCACTGGTGGAGCGTAAGCTGTGATATTGTAGCTTCCCACCGCCGTCGGCGTCCAGGCGCAATTGATGGTGTAGGACTCACCTACCCGCAGTTCCGCAATTGTTGCAGAGCTAGCTGAAGCACCGTTAACTAGCAAATACAGTTCTACATCAGCTTCGTTGCTTAGTCCTGTGTTTCGAACAGTTGCGTTTAACACTGTGGAAGTCCTCGATTCAAGAGAAGTTGGAACAACTACAGAGACTGCGAGGTCATGTTCGTATCTCATTGGCATGTAAAGTAGGCTGTTTTCTAGTATCAGACTGAATCGGTGCTGGTAGGCCCATTCAAGCGTTTGGGACGAAGCGATGATCGAGCCTGACCCGTATGCAAGCTCCAAATATGCTGGCATGCTTGTGGAGTCTTCTATTATTATAATGTGAGCATCCGCTGGATAGACACTGAAGTATCCGTGAACCGCGGAATTCCAATTGTCAAGTTCAGCTTCAGTAATCACATTGGGCACAGTCAACAAAGGATGTGTCGGATCGATGACAGTAACGTACTGCCCATAGTAACGAGCCCACTGCAACCCTCCAGGAAGCGGACCTACCCATCCGCCGCCGTGCCAGCCCCAGTCCGCCGCATGAATCTCCAGTAGACCGCCGTTACTCACGTAATCCTCAAACCACCATCGATACGTATCCATGCCATTGTAGAAGGCTTGATCCTGATCTGAAGCAATGACTACCTTCGCAAACATGCCTAAATCAACTCTGCCAAAATCGCTTGAACTGAACACTACATACGGAATGCCGTAACGGTCAAGGGCTTCCTCATTTGATGTATAATCCCACGGAGGCCAATTCTGGAAGAGAGCCACGAGGAGTGTAGAGACAGTAACTGTTGCCGATTTCATGTTGTTTTGTATGTTGTCCTCACCGGCTACAGGCAATGCACACGCTGTCACGTTATATATGCCCTCAACTGCCGGAACAAACAGATAGCTGAGCGTATAGGAATCGCCTGTCAATAACTTGTCGATCGTGACAGACTGAACCACGCTTCCATCAACTAAAATCTGCAGCTCTACATCAGTCTCGTCGCTCAGTCCCTTATTAGAAACCGTTGCGTTCAGAAGCGCAGACTGGCTCGGTTTGACTGATTTTGGAGCCTCCATGTTTACAGCGATATCGTGTTCGACAGGAGTATTCGCATAAACAATGGCGTTTTCCCACAGCTCAACTGCGTCAAGCTTTCCGTCACCGTCTTGATCGTAACGAAACTCGTCTAATGTGAAGCTGAAAAGCACTGTTCGATAGACGTTGCCCACGACTACAGACGCATAACCCTCCGAAGGTGCCGTCGTAAAGCCTGCAACTGCTGTGCCAGTGGTGGATGCCACGTGGTCGCCGTCGTCCGAGTAAGCCTCCATATAAGAGGTGAGGTCACCTACAGTGTTTGGAAAAGTGAATATTGAGTGCGAAGGCATCCATCGATATACAGGTTCTGGATACCACATATCTGAGACCCAACGAACTCCAAGAGTATCCCACAGGGTCGTAGGCTCTGAATGAGACCCATCAATGTCAAAGGTGCTTAGAACAAGAAGCCCCCCATTGTGCACGTATTCCTCAAGCTCTGTCCAGTAATACCCCATTGCATAGTAGTTGCAGTGGTCAACTACGACTAGGTCCCAAGGCTGGCTTACTAATGCTACGGCGAATCCTCCAGGATCATCAGAGTAATAGGTGTAGTCAATCCCTAGGTTGTCCAAGGCAACGATAACATACCT
>Ga0315274_10002635_pt1 | contig 26953 bp, 24 predicted proteins | sample YL17G02_20_MG_FD_203700 | JGI IMG/M metagenome (GOLD analysis project Ga0315274, IMG submission 203700) | Sediment microbial communities from Yellowstone Lake, YNP, Wyoming, USA - YL17G02_20 | ecosystem: Environmental > Aquatic > Freshwater > Lake > Sediment | place: USA: Wyoming | collected...
CCCGGCGCAGTTCCCGAAGGGCGACACGGTCGTGAAGTGGACGGTGACGGACACGAGCGGGAACAGCGCCACGTGCCAGCAGACGGTGACGGTGAAGGACCACGAGGCGCCGACGATCAGCTGTCCGCCGAACCTGACGGATGTGTCGACCGACCCTGGGAAGTGCTACGCGACGAACGTGGCTCTGGGGACACCGACGACGTCTGACAACTGCGGTGGAGTGCTCACGGTGGTGAACGATGCCCCGGCGCAGTTCCCGAAGGGCGACACGGTCGTGAAGTGGACGGTGACGGACACGAGCGGGAACAGCGCCACGTGCCAGCAGACGGTGACGGTGAAGGACCACGAGGCGCCGACGATCAGCTGTCCGGCGAACATCACCCGGCGCAACGACCCCGGGATCTGCCAAGCCTACGTGACCGTCCCAACTCCCTCCACGGCGGACAACTGCGGGGTGGCCAGCGTCATCAATGACTACACGGGCAACGACGATGCCTCGGCCGTGTACCCGGTCGGGACGACGACGGTGACCTGGACCGTGACCGACATCCACGGGAACACCGCACGGTGCAGTTTCCTCGTGACCATTCAGGACGTGGATCACTGCGGGAACCATCCGCCGACGGCCGTGGATGACACGTACACGACTCCTGAGGACACCCTCCTGGCCGCCAACAACAGCGGTCCAGGACGACAGAGCGTCCTGGCGAACGACAGCGACCCCGACGGGGATCCTCTGGCGGTGTCCTTGGTCAGCAACGTTCTCCATGGAACTCTCGCGCTCGCGAGTGATGGAACCTTCACCTACCTTCCATTCGCAGAATGGAGCGGGACGGACCAGTTCACCTACAGCGTCGACGACGGAAAGGGAGGGACGGCGTACGCTCAGGCAACCATCATCGTGACGCCGGTGAACGATCCGCCGCTGGCGATGGACGACGTGGCGACGACGAGTGAGGACACGCCGGTCGTGGTGAACGTGCCGCTGAACGACACGGATGTGGACGGGAACCTGGCCCCGACGACGGTAGCGATCGTGGACGGTCCTGACAACGGGACGGCGATCGTGAACCCGCTGACGGGCCAGGTAACGTACACGCCGGACCCGAACTACAACGGACCGGACACGTTCACCTACCAGATCTGCGACACAGACGGGCTGTGCGACACGGCGACGGTGACGGTGGACGTGGGCGGGCTGAACGATCCGCCGCTGGCGATGGACGACGTGGCGACGACGAGTGAGGACACGCCGGTCGTGGTGAACGTGCCGCTGAACGACACGGATGTGGACGGGAACCTGGCCCCGACGACGGTAGCGATCGTGGACGGTCCTGACAACGGGACGGCGATCGTGAACCCGCTGACGGGCCAGGTAACGTACACGCCGGACCCGAACTACAACGGACCGGACACGTTCACCTACCAGATCTGCGACACAGACGGGCTGTGCGACACGGCGACGGTGACGGTGGACGTGGGCGGGCTGAACGATCCGCCGCTGGCGGTGGATGACCCGGCGACGACGCCGGAGGACACGCCGGTGGAAATCCCCGTGCTCGTGAACGACAGTGACCCGGACGGAACCCTCAACCCGGCCACCGTAGCCATCGTCTCTGGTCCGGACCACGGCTCGGTGGCCATCGTGGGCGGCGTCGTGACCTACACGCCGGACCCAGGATTCCACGGAATCGATCGGTTCACCTACACCGTGGCCGATAACGAAGGCGCCACGTCCAACGTGGCGACGGTCACGATCCGCATCCCGGCAGGCACCATCCCGCCCGTTGCCGTCGACGACCTGGCGACGACGAACCCCGGGACGCCAGTCGCTGTGGACATCCTGTTGAACGACTGGGACACGGATGGCGTCGTCGTGCCGAGTACCGTCCGGATCATTTCCCAACCGGCGAACGGCACGGTCGTGGTGAACCCGGATGGCACGATCACCTACACGCCGCAAGACGGGTTCGCCGGCACCGACCAGTTCACCTACACGGTGGAAGACGATGACGGGAACGTCTCCAACACCGCTCTTGTGACGATCGAGGTCCCTGGAGTGGCCGGGGGAGGAGGCGCGGTCGCGGATTCGTGCGCGGGGAAGATTGTTATCTCGGAGATCGGTTGGGCCGGGACGGCGGCCGACGCGCGGGACGAGTGGATCGAACTGCGGAACCTGGGGACCGTGTCCGTCGACCTCACGGGATGGACCCTCCGCTGGAGGAGGACGCGTCCGGTCTCCGTCGAGGACTACGAGTGGAAGGTCGTCGAGCTGTACGGGGTCGTCCTTCCGGGAGAGGTTTCGGCGTGTCAAGAGGCTGAGCAGGAGAGAGTCCTCCCGGTTGAGATCTCGCGACGGGACGAAACCTCCTGGCTCGTCGTTGGGGACGTCGTTCCCGCGACAAGGGAGTACTACCTCCTCGAGCGCCGGCACGAGGAGACGATCAGCAACGTCCTCTCCTCCCAGGTCTACGACCTCAATCTGGCTCTCGGCCTCGAACTCACGGATGTCGGCGACGAGCTCCAGCTCGTGAACGCCGAAGGCGTGGTCGTCGATACGGCGAACGCGTTCCATCCTGGCGAGGACGGATGGGCGGCCGGGAACGCGGCCATGTTCGCAAGCATGGAGCGGACGGACCTCCTGGGGCCGGATGCCGCCGACAACTGGCACACCAACCTGGGCCTCATCACTCATGGCCTGGACTCCGCGAAGAAGCCGCTCATCGCGACGGCTGCCGTTCGCAACTCGGCTGACCTGGACGCACTCATCCTCTCCGTGGGGATCGAGCCCACGCAGATCGGCGCTGGGGAGTCGATCGAGGTGACGCTCGACCTGACAAAGAAGGAGAGGAAGGAAGGCGGCTGGCCGTGGATCTACGTAGTGAGGCCGGATCTCGCGGCGGCGGCAGGTGGCGGTGGGGCTGTGGAGGGCAGCGGATACAGCTTCGCCGGCCGCCAGGTGGACCAGCGCTACGTGCTCCGGATCAACACGGCCGGCCTCGCAGCAGGGACGTACGACTTCTGGGTCGTGGTCGCGCCCGGGAAGGCGGTCCTGATTCCGATCGTCGTTCTGTAGTGTTCTTGCAGGGATGGCGGCCCGCTCGGTGCGGGCCGCCATCCCTCTTATGTGTGCCGCCACGGTCTCCCCTTGCTGCGCGGGCGCGCCCAGCCTTGCCCTGGACTCCCATGTATGATAGAGTATCTCAGCACCTGTGGATGCCAGGGAGTCGCGATGCAAACAACAGTCTACTTCGGAGAGAGAGATGCCTACCTCATCCCGCTGGTCGACCGGAAGGCCCACAAGGAGCGAAAGAGCCGGAGCGCCGTGATCTTCTCCATCCTCGAGGAGTACTTCGAACGAGGGCGGCCGGTGGGCGAGATCCTGGTTCACCTCGGCGTTATCTCTCGGGTTGATCTGGCACGCGCGCTCGCGGCGCAACGGCGATCCCCGAAGAAGCTGACTGGAGAGGTCCTCCTGGAGATGGGACTGATCGACCAGGGGGCCCTCGACCAGGCGTTCGAGATCCAGAGAGGGGGCATGCCGCCGCGTGAGGAAGCGACCGAGGGCGACCCCACGTCTCCTGTGGCCTGAGGCCGGCGCTCCGAGGGAGCGCGATCCCTCGTGCGCCTCCGGGGGTGGCGCACGGCCAGGAGGCGGGTAAGATCGCCCCGCTCTCCGTTGGGCTGACAGCACAACGGTCTCGGATGCCGGGGCCCGAGAAAGAGAACTGAGGGTCGGCCGGCGGCAGGAGGGAGCGTGGCGCTGGCAGGACTCCTCGGGATAGCGTATCTCCTAGGGGCGTTTCCGACCGCGGTCATCGTCGGACGGCTCGTCCGGGGAATCGACATCCGTGAGCACGGAAGCCGGAACGCCGGGGCGACGAACGTCTGGCGCGTCCTCGGTTGGAAGGCCGGCCTGGTGGTCCTTGGGGTCGACCTCGCGAAGGGCGCCCTTGCGACGGCCGGTGTCTCGCGTCTCCCCCTACGTCCAGCAGGGATCGGCTGCGACCTCCTGCCTCTCCTGTGTGGACTGGCCGCCGTTCTCGGGCACTCCTTCCCAGTCTACACGAGGTTCCGCGGGGGGAAGGGCGTGGCCACCGGAGCCGGGATGCTTCTTGCTGCCGCTCCACTTCCGTCTGGGATTGCACTTGGGGTGTTTGCCGTCGCCGTCGTGGCGACGGGGTACGTCTCCTTGGGTTCCCTTTTGGGCGCGATCGCGGTCCCTCTGTCGGTCGTTCTCCTCGAGCGCTGCGCTCTCGCGCGGTACCCGACGCCTCTCCTTGTGTTCACGGCGGCGCTTGCGGCGTTCATCCTGATCATGCACCGGAAGAACGTCGTCCGCCTGATCCAGGGTACAGAGCGACGCTTCCCCCAGCTTCAGGTCTGGAAGCGCCTCCGTCCCGACGGCTGATCAAGGTAGTCGTGTACTGAAGGGCGTTGGACGGACCTGAGGGGCGGTGCTACAATCGCCGCTGAGATTCCCGAGGTAGAGAGCATGGAGAGAGATCCCTTGAAGGACCTACGCAACCGGAACCTGAGGAACATCGCGTTCATCACGGTCGTGGTCATCCTCGGCCTTGTCCTTCTCCAGTCGTGGTTCGGCGGAGACAAGCAGAAGGCGGAGATTGACTACTCCGACTTCCGAAAGCAGGTGGAGGACGACCAGGTCGTCTCCGTCATGATCAAGGGGAGCCTGGCCACGGCGACCGCGGCGGACGGAACGACCTTCCTCGTCCAGCTTCCGGAGGGCAGCGCCGCGTACGAGCCCCTCTTGCTGGAGCATGGCGTGAAGATCCAGTACAAGGCGCCCTCGGAGGGGAACTGGTTTGTCTCCATCTTGGTCTCCCTTCTGCCCGTCGCGGCCCTGATTGTGATCTGGATGTACATCATGCGCCGGACCCAGGGCGGCGGAGCCCTGGCCTTCGGGCAGTCGAAGGCGCGCCTTGTCCATCCTGAGTCGACGCAGGTCAGCTTCTCCGACGTCGCCGGGATTGACGAGGTGAAGGAGGAAGTCGCCGAGGTTGTGGAGTACTTGAAGGACCAGAAGAAGTTCGCCCGCCTGGGTGCCGAGATCCCGAAGGGGATCCTTCTCGTGGGGGCGCCCGGGACCGGGAAGACCCTCCTCGCCAAGGCGATCGCCGGGGAGGCGCACGTCCCGTTCTTCTTGATCAGCGGGTCCGACTTCGTGGAGATGTTCGTCGGGGTCGGCGCGGCGCGCGTGCGGGACATGTTCGAGAAGGCGAAGGCGAGCGCCCCGTGCATCATCTTCATCGACGAGATCGACGCCGTGGGGCGCAAGCGGGGCGCCGGCCTGGGCGGCGGCCACGACGAACGCGAGCAGACGCTGAACCAGCTCCTGGCCGAGATGGACGGCTTCCAGCCCAACAAGGGGGTCATCCTCCTCGCGGCGACGAACCGTCCGGACGTCCTCGATCCGGCCCTCCTCCGCCCGGGGCGGTTCGACCGGCGGATCACCGTCCCTCGTCCTGAGCTGCGCGGCCGCGAGGAGATCCTCAAGGTCCACCTCCGGAACAAGAGCCTCGCCGCCGACGTCGACCCCTCCGTGCTCGCCCGGCGCACCCCGGGATTCACTGGAGCTGACCTGCGGAACCTCTGCAACGAGGCAGCGCTCCTGGCGGCGCGGAACAACAAGCCGTCGATCGAGATGGTCGACTTCGAGGAGGCGACGGACCGCGTCCTGGCTGGGGTGAGGCGGAAGGGGATCCTGCTGACCGAGGAGGTCCGGGAGCGGATCGCCTACCACGAGTCCGGGCATGCCCTCCTGGGGAAGCTCCTGCCCAAGGCCGACCCGGTGCACAAGATCTCGATCATCCCTCGCGCGGACGGTTCCCTCGGCTTCACCCTCCAGCTTCCGCAGGAGGAGAAGTACGTCGTGTCCGAGGCCGAACTGAGCGACACGTTGACGACGCTGTTCGGCGGGCGGGCGGCGGAGGAGATCGTATTCAGCGAGCTGACCACCGGAGCGTACGACGACCTGAAGAAGGCCACGGAGCTCGCGAAGAGGATGGTCGTCGAGTACGGGATGAGTGAGAAGCTCGGGCCGATCAGCCTGGCCCGCGAGCACGTCGACGTCTTCCTGGGCGAGGAGATTGTCAAGAGCGACGGGCACTCCGAGGAGCTCTCGTCTCTCGTCGATAGCGAGATTCGGCTCCTTATTGCGCGTTCCTACGAGAAGGCGAAGCGCCTCCTCCAGCAGTACCGATCTGCCCTGGATCGGCTCGCGCATGAGGTCCTCGAGCGCGAGGTGATCTCCGGCGGCGACCTCGACGCCCTGTTCGCCTCGCTCGTCCCGGCCACGGCCTCCGCCGCGGCATGAACGGTCGAGGGCGGCGCGTCGTCCTCCTCGGCTCGACGGGGTCGATCGGGACGCAGACGCTCGACGTGGTCGAGCGCCTAAACGAGCGCGGCGAAGCACTCTGCGTTGTGGCTCTCGCCGCAAGGCGGAACACAGACCGGCTTGCCGCGCAGGTCGCGCGCCTTCACCCCGAGGTAGTTTCCATTGCCGACCCCAGCGGTGCGGAGGCGCTTCGCGAGCGGTTCCCAGGCCTCTTCGTCCTTGAGGGGGAAGAGGGGCTGGCGCACCTCGCTCGCTGGGACGCCGACATCGTGGTGAACGCCCTCGTTGGGGCGGTCGGCCTTGTCCCCACCCTGGAGGCCCTCTCCCTCGGCCGCGCGGTCGCGCTCGCGAACAAGGAGAGCGTGGTCGTCGGTGGGGACCTCCTGACGGAGGCCGCCCGGGAGGGAGGCGGGACGATCCTCCCAGTCGACAGCGAGCCGTGCGCCGTCTCCCAGTGCCTCCGGGGAGGGGCACTCTCCGAGGTGCGGCGGGTCCTGCTCACGGCCTCCGGTGGGCCGTTCCTGCGCGCCTCGCCCGCGGACCTCGCTCTGGTGACGCCGGAGCAGGCGCTCCGACACCCGACGTGGCGCATGGGGCGCCGGATCACGGTCGACTCGGCAACCCTTGCCAACAAGGGGTTCGAGGTGATCGAAGCGCACCACCTGTTCGACCTTCCTTACGACAGGATCGACGTCATCGTCCACCCGGAGTCCCTCGTGCACGCCCTCGTCGAGTGGGAGGATGGGTCGCTCGTCGCCGGGGTGGCGCCTCCCGACATGAGGATTCCGATCGCCCTCGCCCTGGCCTATCCCGAGCGGCGGGACACCGGACTCCCGCGGTGGGAGGCGCACGGGAGGATGACCTTCGAGCCCCTTGACCGGGAGAGGTTCCCGGGGTTCCGAGCGGTCGCGGAAGCCGGCGTCCTCGGGGGGACGGCCCCCGCGGCCGTCAACGCGGCGGACGAGGTCCTCGTCGAACGCTTCCTCTCCGGGGAGATCCGTTTCCCGGCCATCGCGCAGGGCCTCCTGCAGGTCCTCTCCCGCTGGAAGGAGGAGCGCGCGGGGGGCGCGCAGGACCTCGTCGCGCGACTCGCAACGGACCGCTGGGCACGGGGGGAGGCAGGAGGTCTTCGCTTTGAACGCTCGTCACTCCTGGCCTAGAATCGCCGGCCCCAAAGGAGGGGAACGTGAAGATCACAAGTGACATGGTCACCTCCTGCCTGGAGAGCGTGATCGACCCGGAGATTGGCGTGAGCGTGGTCGATCTCGGCCTGATCTACGACGTCCGGATCGACGGGGAACGGATCAGCGTCGACATGACCCTGACCTCCTCTGGCTGTCCGATGGCCGGGCTCCTCGCCGGGAGTGTCGAGCAGGCGCTGCGCGAGGCGTTCGACGGCGCCGAGGTCGAGGTGAACGTCGTGTGGGACCCGCCGTGGACCCCGGAGCGGATGTCCCCGGAGCTCAGGGAGAGGTTCGGGTTCCGCCGCTGCGGATGACGGGCACCTGCTCTCGCTGTGGCTCCCGGAAGGGTCTCCGGCGATGCCCGGCCCTCGCAGGGCCGATCTGCCCGCGCTGCTGCGGGGCGAACCGGCTGGTCCGGATCGCCTGCCCGACGGCATGTCCGCACCGAGCGGCTCACGAGGCCTTCCAGCGGGAGAAGCAGGGAGTGCGCTACCGGGAGGTCCTTGCGCTGCAGAACGCGGACCTGCGGGAGCGCGAGGACGACTTCCGCCTTCTCCTTGCCGTTGCGGACCTGGTCGAACGAGCCGCGGAGAGGATCCCCGGCCTCTCCGACGGCGATGTGGCGCGGTCGCTGGACGAGACGTCTTGCCAGCTCTCCCCGATTTCCCTCGTGACCCAGGCCCCCTCTTCCCTGACACGCCTCCTGCTCGAGGAGCTGAGCCCACTCGTCGCCGAAGGGAAGGTCCCGCGGGATCGACTCCGCGAGGGGCTCGGCCGGCTGGCGAAGATCGCTGCCGCCATGAGAGATCCCTCGGCCCCGCGCGCCTTCCTCCAGGGGCTCTCTCACTACCTCGACTCGACCCTCCCGCGGAGGGACGAGGGGACGAAGCGCGGCCTCATCCTGACGCCGGACGATCTCCGTCGCGCGCGCGGATGAACTCCCACAGGCCCGCGAGACGGGTGTAGAGGGCATAGACGAGGATTCCAAGGCCTGTCGGGAGGAGGACGGCGAGAAGGCGCGAGTCGGCAACGAGCCGTGCGCTCCCCCAGGCGACGAGGAAGACAAGGCCCGTCCCCAGGGCCATCTTCGCGACCGGCAGGAGAAGCTGTGCCCCGGGCCGAGCCGTCCTCCAGAGGGCAACGCCGAGGATCGCCGCGTCGACGACCCCGGCCAGCGAGGTCGCCAGGGCCAGTCCTCCTTCTTGCATCGGACCGACGAGGATGATGTCCAGGACGACGTTCGTTAGCACGGCCGCCATGGAGGAGAAAAGAGGAAGCTTCGTCCGCCCTAGGGCGTAGAAGGCCCGCGTGAAGACGTACACCAGGCCGTAGGGCAGTACCCCGACGAGGTAGAAGGAGAGGGCGTGCGCCGTGCGCGCCGTGTCCGCGGGGGTGAAGCTCCCGTGCTCGAACAGGAGGCGGACGACGTTCGGACCGATGGCGAGCAGGCCGGCCGCCGCAGGGAGGAGGATGAGAGCGCTCGCCGCGACCCCATCCGTCAGGTGGCCTGCGAAGCGATCCTTCTCTCCGCGCGCCCAGGCCGCGGAGAGCCGCGGCAGGAGAGCGGTCGCGATGCTCACCGCGAACACACCGAGCGGGAGCTGGAAGAGGCGCATCGCGTACTGGAGGGAGGAGATCGCCCCCTCGGCGAGGTGCGAGGCGAGCTTGTTGTCGACGAGGAGGTTGATCTCGTCCACGGCGAGGATGAACAGAGCCGGCGCCATCAGGCGGGCCATCTTCCGGACCGCCGGGTGAAGGGGGAAGAGGGTGAGACGGAAGCGAAAGCCGACCCGGCGGAGGGCAGGCAGTTGGAAGAGGAGCTCGCCTGCCCCGCCGAGGACCGCCCCCAGGGCGAGGCCGTAGACGGGCTGGGCCGGGAAGAGGCGGAAGAGGAAGAGCGCGCCGGCGACCATCGCCACGTTGAACCAGACGGGGGCGAGGGCGGGGACGAGGAACCGGTGGTGGGCGTTGAGGATTCCCATGAACACGGCGGCAAGGCTGACCAGGGCGATGAACGGGAAGACGACCTGAGCGAGGCCGGCGGTGAGGGAGAGCTTCGCTTGCGGGAAGCCGCTCGCGAGGAAGGGGAGGTAGCTCGGGGCGAGGAGGATCCCCACGCCGACGAGGACGGGGAGGAGGAGAAGAAGAAGGGACAGCACGTTGTTCGCGAACCGGTCGGCGTCCTCCTTGGTGACGAGAGACTCCGTGTAGACGGAGATGAACGCCGTGGAGAGAGCCCCTTCGGCGAGGAGTTGGCGGAGGAAGTGGGGGAGGAAGAAGGCGACGAGGAACGCGTCGTAGGCCCCGGTCGCCCCGAATCGATCGGCGATCGCCGCGTCGCGGAAGAGGCCAGAGACGCGGGAAACCCCGGTGGCAAGGGCGAGGAGGAGGACGTCGCGTGCCAGGCGCTTCATCGGGCTTTCGGCACGAGGAGGAGCCCGACGGCGACCTCACCCCCGCTCCCCAGTTCTCGGTAGCCTGCTCCCTCTCGCAAGACGAGGGAGCTCGAGTGCCCCCCGTCGAAGGCGATCGCGCTCCGCGCGGGGGTGGGGAGGCGCTGCAGGATCGCGACGAGGTCCCAGAAGTCCGCTCCGACGCTCGTTGCGTCCTTGGACACGGTGAGGAGAAGGAGCCCCCCCGTCCAGTCCGTGGCGAGGACGCTGCGCGCCGCGAGCCCGCGCGCGAGAGCGGAGTCTGGATCGAATCCCTCGCCGGCGAGGTCCAGGGCGTCCCGGCCCTCGTCGACGAGAAGCGGGCCCGCGCTGACGGCGTCCGTGATCAGGAGCGGCCCCTCGTCGAGGTCGTAGCCGGGGGTTGCCTCGTCCCCGACCGCAAGAGCGGCGATCCGCGCCCGGGCAGCGCCGGAGGCAACAAGAAGGCTCGCCGAGCCGTCGGGAACGGGATCCCTCTCGTCGCTCGCCCCCACGACTTGACCCTCGCGGATTCGCACGACCCGGAGTATCTGAGAGGGGCTCGGAGCGATCGTCTCGACGTACGACTCCGTGTACAGGATGAGCTCGTCGGTCCGGATGGGCCGGTTGACGTCGTCGACGGCGGTCTTTCCCCCTCCGGAGCGGACGTAGAGCGAGACCTGGGGATGGAAGAAGGTGAGCCCGCCCAGAAGGTCGATCCCGAGGGCGGCGCGCCGTCCGTAGTTCGCGCGCTCGACGGTCCCGTTGCGGATCAGGAGGCCGACCGGGAGGCCGGTTGCCGGGTCGAAGAAGTTGGCGTTGATCGCGGCCGTCGCGGCGCGCACCCGCGCCATCTCCTCAAGCGGGGCGAGGGTCCCCACGCCACTCTCCGGGGTCGTGGGGATGAGTCGGTAGTCGTCCTGCCACTCTGCGACGTACAGGTAGCGCACCACGACCGGGCCTCGCCCCAGGTCGGCCACGAACTCATGGACGATGGGCGGGGCCCCCCGCGCGCCAAGCGCAAGGACAAGAGAAGCCAGACAGGCCGTCGCCCACCGCCCCCTCATCGTGGGCTACGCCTCCTTCCCCTCCTTGTCCACCCGGACGCGAAGCTCGACTGCGACGTCCTTGTGCAGGTGGACGAGGACGCTGTGGGCACCGGCGGTTTCGATCGGGCGGTGGAGCTCGATCCGCTCGGGATCGAGCTCCTCTCCGGTCTCCGCCTTGATCCACGCGGCGATGTCCTCCGCGCGGACGGAGCCGTACAGGCGGTCGTCGTCGTGCGCCTTCCGCAGGAAGACGAGCGTCTGGTCGGCGAGGCGCTCCCGGAGGCGAAGAGCCCGCCCTCTCTTCTCTTCCACCTCAGTTTCGTGCACCGCGCGTGCCTTGGTGTGGCGCGCGACGTTGTCCGGCGTCGGCTCCACGGCGAGCCGACGCGGGAAGAGGTAGTTCCGCGCGTACCCCTCTGAGACATCCACGATCTCTCCAGCGTGCCCGAGGGCATCGACGGTCTTGGTCAGGAGAACCTTGGCGATCGCCATCACCCCGCTTTCCAGTCTATTGGGGAGGGATTGTAGTGAGGTTCCCTTGCGGGGTCAAACGCGCGCTCCCTGTGCTATACTCGCTCTCGCCGATGGTGCGACGGGCGGGGCCGGATGAGGAGCGGGTCCTCGTGATGGGGATCCTGAACGTGACGCCGGACTCCTTCTACGGTGGGTCGAGGACCTCCTTGTCTACGGACGCGGCGGAGCGGGCATTGCGAATGGTGGACGAGGGGGCCGACGTGATCGACGTCGGCGGGGAGTCGACGCGGCCCGGGTCGAGGCCGGTGCCGGCCGAGGTCGAGATGGAGCGCGTCGTGCCAGCGATCGAGGAGATCCGCCGCCGGTCGGAGATCCCGATCTCGATCGACACGAGGAAGGCGACGGTGGCGCGGGAGGCCCTCGCCCGCGGGGCGTCGGTGGTGAACGACGTGAGCGCGCTTCGATTCGATCCGGAGCTTGCCGCGGTGGTGGCCGAGGGGGGTGCGTCGGTCATCCTGATGCACATGCAGGGCGAGCCGGAGACGATGCAGGTCGCCCCGTCGTACGCCGATGTCGTGGCGGAGGTGGTCGCGTTCCTCACCGCGCGGGTGGAGGCGGCGGTCGCGGCCGGGATCCCGCGCGCGCGAATCCTTGTCGACCCCGGGATTGGGTTCGGGAAGCGGCTCGAGGACAATCTTGCCCTCCTGCGTGGCCTGCCCCGACTCAGGGCGTTGGGTTGTCCGATCGTGGTCGGCCTGTCGCGGAAGCGCTTCCTGGGAGACCTCCTCGGCGGGCTCGCGGTCGAGGAGCGGTTGGAGGGGACGATTGCCGCGAACGCCGTCGCGGTCGTGAACGGTGCGGACGTCCTGCGCGTGCATGACGTCAGGGAAGGAAGGAGAACGGCCGATGTCGCACGACGACTGCGCCCTGTGTCTCTTCATTAGCGAGTTCGCGGGGAACCCAGGCAGGCGCTTTCCGTTCGAGATCCACGTGGATGTCGAGGAGGTGGAGACCCTGCCGCGCATGCGGTTCGTGGGCGGGATCGGCGTGCGTGGGGACGCCTTCGCCCAGATGGGGACCCTGTACGTGGAGGCCGAGGTCGCGACGACGGTCGAGCGCCCGTGCGGCCGGTGCCTCGCGCCGGTCCGCGTGCCGGTCTGCCGGCAGGAGGCCTTCGAGGCCGCCATCCCGCCTGGAGTCGACGAGATCGACCTCCTCCCGCAGACCCTCGGGGTGATCCTTTCCTCTCTCGTCTCTCACCCCGTCTGCCGACCCGACTGTCGCGGCCTGTGCCCGAGGTGTGGGGCCGACCTGAATGTGGAGGGAAGCCACCGCTGCCGAGGACGCAGGGAGGACGGCCGGCGGCTGGGGGATCTTCTCAAGTGAAGGCGGGTCTCGTCGCCCTTGGCCTCGACCCTGGCCTCGCTACGACCGGCTACGGGGTCGTCCGCGCTGGAACTCGCGGCTGGGAAGTCCTCGCGGGCGGGGTCATCGAGACGAAGAAGGGCGTCCCGCGCTCGGCCCGCCTGAAGGAGATCCACGACGAGGCGCTCGACCTCGTCCGCTCCTTCCGGCCGGATCGGGTGGGGATCGAGGAGGTGTACCTGGCGACGAACGCGCGGACGGCGATGGTGACGGCCGAGACGCGCGGGGCTCTCCTCGTCGCGCTGGTGGGACTCCCGGTCCGCGGCTACACCCCCCTCCAGGTGAAGAAGCGGATCACGGGGTACGGCAAGGCGGGGAAGGCCCAGGTGCAGGCGACGGTGAAGCAGCTGCTCTGCCTGCGGGAGGCCCCGCGGCCGGACGACGTCGCCGACGGACTTGCCCTCGCCCTGTGCGCCCTGCTCGATGCGCAGGGCGTCCCGAGGGAGGAGAGTGGACACGACCTATAGGGACCTCTTCAGGTGGGAGGGCGAACCGGACGAGGGGCGCGTCCTCCTGTTCGATGGGAACTCCTTCGCCTATCGGGCGTTCTACGCCATCTCTGACCTTTCGACGCGCGACGGGCGGCCGGTGAACGCGCTGTTTGGCTTCTGGAAGCTCTTCCAACGGATCGTGCGCTCCTTCCCCTCCGCCTACGTCGGCGTGGCGTTCGACGCCGGGGGAAGGACGTTCCGCCATGAGCTCCTCCCGGCGTACAAGGCGACGCGGCGGGAGATGCCGGAGGATCTCGCGACCCAAATGCCGCTGATTCGTAGCCTCCTCGGGAGCCTCGGCATCCCCGTCACGGAGAAGGAGGGGGTGGAGGCGGACGACCTCCTGGCAGCCCTCGCCCGTGGGGCGGCCCGAAGCGGCAAGATGGCGCTCATTGCCACCTCGGACAAGGACCTCGCCCAACTCGTCGGGGAGCGCATCGGCCTTCTCAGGCCTTCGGGGCGCGGTGCGGAGGGGGAAGTCGAGATCCTGGACGCCGCGGGGGTCGAGGCGAAGTTCGGCGTCCTGCCGGAGCGCATCGCGGATTTCCTCGCCCTGGTCGGCGACACTTCGGACAACGTCCCCGGCGTCCCCGGCGTGGGCGAGAAGACGGCGGCGAAGCTGCTCGGCGAATTCGGGACGCTGGACGCCGTGCTGGAGCACGCTGAGGAAGTGCGGAACGTCCGCGTGCGGGAGAGCCTGAAGGCGCACGCCGAGGCGGCGCACCTGGCTCGCCGTCTCGTCACCCTCGACGAGGAGACGCCGGTCGGGGAGGCTCTCGAGGCCTGCCGTCTGAGAGGTATCGACCTGCCGCGCCTGGCGTCCTTCCTGCGGGATGTCGAATTCCACTCGGTCCTGAAGGAGCTGGGCCTGGGAGAGCTTGCCCCGACGGCGACGGACAAGCCGGAGGGGGAGAGGGCGGAGTACCGGCCCGTCCTCGAGCGCTCGGACCTCGACCGCCTCGTCGCTGACCTCCAGAAGGTGGAGGCGTTCGCGATCGACCTTGAGACGACGAGCCTCGACCCGATCCGGGCGGAGATCGTGGGGATCGCCCTCTCTCCTCGCCCGGGCGAGGGGTACTACATCCCGGTCGGACACGACTACCTCGGGGTGCCGGCTCAGCTTCCCCTCTCCGACGTCGTCCTTGCCCTCCGCCCGCTCATTGAGGCAGAGACACCGCGCCTGATCGGCCAGAACCTGAAGTACGACCTCGTCGTCCTCCGGCGCTACGGCCTCCGGCCGCGGGGGATCTCCTTCGATACGATGATTGCCTCCCACCTCGCGCGGCCGGACGCGCGGAGCCACAGCCTTGCCGAGGTGGCCCGCGTCTACCTCGGCTACCGCGTCCAGACCTACGAGGAGCTTGCCGGGAAGGGCGGGCAGATGGCGTCCGTTTCGGTGGAGAAGGCGACCTTCTACGCTGCGGAGGACGCGGAGATCGCCCACCGCCTTGTGGCCCCCCTGCGTCGCGCCCTGGAGGAGGTCGGAGCGGCCAAGCTCTTCGAGGACGTGGAGGTCCCGCTGGTGAGCGTCCTTGCCCGGATGGAGGAGGCGGGGATCCTCGTCGACCGGGAGGTCCTCGCCGCGCAAGGGGCGGAGATCCGGGCCAAGCTCAACCGGATCGAGGAGGACCTGTTCGACATTGCCGGGGAGCGCTTCAACCCCAGTTCGCCCAAGCAGGTCGCCCTCGTCCTGTTCGACCACCTGAAGCTCCCGGTCCTCGAGCGGACCAAGACCGGCCCATCGACGAGCGCCTCGGTTCTCTCTGAGCTCGCCGCCCAACACCCGCTGCCGGGGAAGCTCCTCGAGCACCGCGAGCTAGAGAAGCTCATGAACACGTACATCGAGCGCCTTCCCGAGGCGATCAACCCGGCGACCGGCCGTGTTCATACCTCCTTTCACCAGACCTCGACCGCGACCGGCCGCCTCTCCTCGTCCGATCCCAATCTGCAGAACATCCCGATCCGCACCGAGGTGGGGGAGAGGATCCGCCGCGCCTTCGTCGCCCCGGCCGGTGGGTGCCTGATCGGGGCCGACTACTCGCAGATCGAGCTTCGCCTCCTCGGGCACCTCTCCAGGGACGAGGCGCTGATCGAGACCTTCCGCGCCGGGAAGGACCTCCACCGGATGACGGCCGCCCGGATCTTCGGCCTCCCCGAGGACGCGGTGACCCCGAAGCTGCGCGATGCCGCCAAGCGGATCAACTTCGGGATCCTCTACGGGATCAGCCCGTACGGCCTGTCCCGCGAACTGGGGATCCCCCAGGATGAGTCCAAGGCGTACATCGACCGGTTCTTCGCCGCCTTCCCCAGGGCGAAGGAGACGATGGACCGCATGGTCGAGGAGGCGACCGAGCGTGGCTACGCGGAGACCCTCCTCGGCCGGCGCCGGCCCCTGCCGAACCTCACGTCGCGAAACGTCGGGCTCCGGAACTTCGACCGGCGCAACGCCATCAACACGCCGATTCAGGGGAGTGCGGCCGACCTGATCAAGCTCGCCATGCTCGCGATCGACCGCGCGGCCGAGGCGGGAGCCCTTAAGGCGCGGATGCTCCTCCAGATCCACGATGAGCTCCTGTTCGAAGTCCCCGAGGAGGCGCGCGACGAAGCGATGGCGAGGATCAAGCACCTCATGGAGACGGTGATGAACCTCGCCGTCCCCCTCGAGGTGGCGGTCAAGTCCGGCGCGAATTGGAGTGAGGTATGAGGCTCCGGGGAGGTCCCCGGCAGCGCCGGCGTTGTGACCATGTCAGCCCTCTTGCTGGCCGACTCGATCTGTGGGGACTTTCTCGTCGAGTGGATCTTCGCGCGCCCCGGGCTGGGGACTCTCCTGTGGAAGGCGATCCGGGTGAACGACGTTCCGCTTGCGACTGGGATTCTTTCCGTCGGCACGCTCCTCTTCTCGTGTGCGATGATCGCCCTTGACCTGGCGTACGGGTCGCTCGACCCGCGCATCCGGAGGGTGAGGGGGGCCGCATGAGGACGCGGCGCCGGCGCGGCGTGTGCCCCAGGCGTCGGCAGGGAGGAACCTGGGACTCCCATCCCGGGGCGGGGGTGCACGAAGAGCGCTGGACGAAACCTGGACGGGGCTCCTCGTGTAAGTCCGGCTGAGACGTGCCTGGCAAGGAGGGGATCGTGAAGCGCCTCGGAGTCCTTTGTCTTCTCTTGGTCTTGGCGGTCTCTGGCGCCGCGCTTGCTCAGCCGGACTTGGTCGTGACGTCTCTTGGCTTCGAACCGCAGGCACCGCGCGCCGGCGACAGCGTGGCCCTGACGGCGACGGTGAGGAACGTGGGGACCGAGAGGGTCAATCGGGCGTTCAGCGTCCGCTTCGTCGCCGACGGAACGCCTCTGGAGACTCCCCTCATCCCTGTGGGTCTCGAGGCAGGTAGCTCAAAGACAGTGTCCGTCGTGTGGCAGGCGACCCTGGGCCCGCACAAGATCGAGGTCACCGCCGACCAGCCCTTCGACAAGGTCGACGAGTCGAACGAATCGAACAACACCCTCGTCGCGACGGTCACGGTCGCGATCAGCCCCGTGACCTCCCCGGCCCTGGCCGAGTTAAGGGTCGCGGTGGCGCGTTTCCAGGACCGGAGTGGCTCCGGATTCCTCGACGTGGGCGAAGGGATGTCGGACGAGCTCTCCGCGCGCCTTACCGCGAGCGGGCTCCACATCCTGCAGCGAGGGGAGCTTGAGGTAGCAATGCGCGCCCAGGGTCTTGACCCCTCCCAGGTGAGCGATCTTGTCGCCGCCGCGGGGGTCATCGGAGCCGATGTCCTGGTGGCGGGCACAGTGACCGAGTTGAACGTCCAGCAGGCCACGCTTAGCTTCGGCTTCGCTGGCTTCCGATCGGCCACGGCCGCCGTGTCGGCCACAGCGCAGCTCGTTAGCGCTTACACGGGCGAGGCCTTCGGCTCCGTCAGCGCAGCCGCCCAAGAGCAGGGCGCGACTCCGGAGTGGCTCGACCTGGGGAGGCTCGTCACCCTCCTCCAGCCGCCGACGGCGGGGACGCTCTGCTCCGGGGGGCTCCTGACCGACCGTGCCTCGTACGCTCCTGGCGAGGCGGTCCGCGTTGGCTACCTGAACTCAGGGCCGGCAGGCTGGTACTGGGTCGAGATCGACACCTTCTCCGGGTCGTTCGTCCGGCTCCTCGGTGGGCAGTTCGTCTCTGCAGGGGCGTGCAAGGAATGGACGTGGGATCAGCGCGACGCCCTCTTGCTTCCGGTTGCTCCCGGGACGTACGTCGCGAAGCTGTGGGACGGAGGCTCGTTCATCGCCGCGGCGACGTTCCAGGTCTCGCCGGGGGTCATGGGACCCGTTCCCTTCGGCGCGATCACCGTGGGGAGCACCGCGTTCACGGACAGCCTGATCGGGGAGGCCACCGCGAGCACCCTGAACCAGCTGGCCTCTGGCGTCATCCGCGAGCTCGATGCAAGCGCCTCGTTCCTCGTCTCCTCGCGGGCGACGATGGGTGGGGAAGAGATGACCACGACGAAAGCGACCGATCGTCCCTTGGAGGGGCAGGTGGCCGGCATCCTTCCCGACGGCCGGGTCGCGATCAACCTTGGAACAGAGGACGGGGTCGCCAGAGGGGACTTCCTCCAGGTGCTCGACACGATCAACGTTGTCCAGGATACGGCCTCCGGCGCGATCCTCTCCTACGACACCGTCGGGGTGAGGGGAGAGATCGTCGTGAGCGAAGCCCGGGAGCGCGCGTCCATCGCGGTTCGCACGACGGACTTCCCGATTGCCGTCGGGGACATCGTCCGCCGCATCTCTCCGTAGGGCTCTGGTCAGCGCTACGGGGATCGGCTAGACTAACGCCCGATGGAGACGCGATCTCGAGCCGTGGTCCTGGTCTCTGCCCTGCTCCTCCTCATCGGTGTTTCGACCGCGGCGGTCCCACTGATTGACTACATCGGCCTTCGCGTCTCCCTCCCGATCGGCGAGCTTCCCTCCTACTACGGGATCGAGCTAGGGAAGGAGATCGCGTTTGGCTACGCCCTGGTCTCTCTTGTCTTCTCGCCGAACGGCCGCACGCTCCTCCTGGGCAGTGTCGACATCCCTATCGGGGAGCAGCTCGGCTGGGCGGCGACCCTCGCGCGCCTCACGGCGGGGTTCTCCCACCGGGCGGGAGACTTCCTGCCAGGCCTGGTGGGCGGAGGGGGCATAGTTATCGCGCTGTACCCGGAAGGGACCGACCTGCGGATCGGGATGACTGGGGAGCTCCTCTATCCCACCGCCTTCTCTCCGCCGTTCCTCAGCCTCGAAGGGGGCTTGGCCTGGTGGTGACTCGCCTGTTTGGGACCGACGGGGTCCGCGGTCGGGCGAACGAGGAGCTGACCCCTGAGCTTGCCCTCTCTCTCGGCCGGGCAGCGTCGCGGCTTGCACCCCTAGGCGGGCGCGTGATTATCGGCCGCGATACGAGGACGAGCGGACCGATGCTCGAGGGGGCTCTCGCCGCAGGTTTCGCCGCCTGCGGGACCGACGCCCTGCTTGCAGGGATCATCCCCACCCCGGCGATTTCCTACCTGATCAAGGACGAGCGCGCGGACCTGGGAGCGGTGATCTCTGCCTCCCACAACCCGCCCGAGGACAACGGGATCAAGTTCTTCGACCGGCGGGGGATGAAGCTCTCCGTCGAGGCGGAGGAGGGGATCGAGAGCGTCCTTGCCGCTCCCCCGCCGCTCGGAAGGCCGGTCGGGCGGATCGAGGCTCTGGAGGCGGCGGCGAGCCGCTACGCCGCTTTCCTCGTCGGTGCGATCGAAGGGGAGGAGATCGACCTTGCCGGCAGGACAATCGTCGTCGACTGCGCCTACGGGGCGACCGGGGCGATTGCCCCGCGCGTGCTGCGCCACTTCGGAGCGCGCGTGCTCGAGCTGCACACCGCCTGTGACGGGGCGCGAATCAACGTCGAGTGCGGCTCGACGCACCTGGAGCCCCTGCGGGCCGCCGTCGTCACGCACCGGGCGGACCTGGGGGTCGCCTTCGACGGGGACGGGGACCGCGTCCTCCTCGTCTCCTCGACCGGTGAGACGATCGACGGCGACCAGATGATGGGAGTGAGCGCCCTCCACTTCCATCGCAAGGGCACGCTCCACCCGCCGCTCGTCGTGGCGACGGTGATGACGAACCTCGGCCTGGAGCAAGCCCTGGCGCGGGAGGGGATCTCCCTTCTGCGGACGCCGGTGGGCGACCGGAACGTCGCCCTGGCGATGCTCGAGCGGGGTGCGAAGGTCGGTGGCGAGCAGTCGGGCCACGTCATCTTCGCCGACCACAGCGTGACCGGAGACGGGATCTTGACCGTAGTCAAGCTCCTGGAGATCGCTCAGGAGCGTGGGGAGGAACTGGCCCGCCTTGCCGCGGAGATCCCCCTCCACCCGCAGTGCCTGTGCAACGTCGCGGTCGAGCATCCGGCGGCGTTCGCCGAACGTCCGGCCGTCCGGGCGGCGATCGCTCTGGAGGAACGGCGCCTGGGCTCGCGCGGGCGGGTCCTCGTCCGTCCTTCCGGGACGCAGGCCGTCGTCCGCGTCCTCGTCGAGGGGGAGGACAAGGCGGAGATCGACGCGGTCGGGCGGCGAATCGTCCGCGCCCTCGAGACGCTCCGCGATCGCCGGGCGACCGACTAGGCTCCCCTCTCCTTGAACGGGTGAGTCAAGACCGGCTGACGCGCGGCGCGCGTCTGGTCGAGCCTCCGGACCGGGGCTTTCTGCGGGGCGTCGTGCAGCAGCTCTGGACTCCGCTTTGCCTCAGCGGCGATCGTCTCCATCGCGCCGGCGAACCGGTCGAGAGTCCCCTTTGACTCCGACTCCGTCGGCTCGATCATCAGCGCCTCGTGGACGATGAGCGGGAAGTAGACCGTCGGCGGGTGGACCCCGTAGTCGATCAGACGCTTGGCGATGTCGAGCGTGGTGACCCCTTCGGCGATTCCCTCGCCCGAGAGGACGAACTCGTGCTTGCAGAGGCGGTCGTAGGGAAGACGGAACGTCCGCTTGAGGCGCTCCTGGAGGTAGTTCGCGTTCAGAACTGCGTTGCCGCTCACCTCCCGCAGGCCCGCGTCGCCGAGGGCCAAGAGGTAGGCGTACGCCTTGAGGGCAACACCGACGTTCCCGTAGAAGGAGTGGACCGACCCGATTGAGCGCGGGAGGTTCCAGTCGAGGCGCAAGCCGGAGGACTCCTTCACGATCCGCGGGGCAGGAAGGAACTCGACGAGGGGTTCACTCACCGCGACCGGGCCCGCCCCCGGCCCTCCGCCCCCGTGCGGTGTCGAGAGGGTCTTGTGCAGGTTGAAGTGGAAGACGTCTGCCCCCATGTCCCCTGGCCGCGCCCGGCCGACGTAGGCGTTCAGGTTCGCCCCGTCGAAGTAGGAGAGAGCGCCCGCCTTGTGGACGGCCTGCGTCACCTCGAGGATCCGCTCCTCGAACAGGCCGAGGGTATTCGGCACGGTGAGCATGATCGCGGCGACCGTCTCGTCGAGGGCGCCGCGCAGGGCGGCGAGGTCGACCATCCCGTCCCTTCCGGAGGGGAGCTGAGACACGGAGAACCCGGCGATCGCCGCTGACGACGGGTTCGTCCCGTGCGCCGAGTCGGGGAGGAGGATCCGCGTCCGCTTCGTCTCCCCCTGCTCCTCGAAGTATCGCTTGACGAGGAACATCCCGGTCAGCTCCCCGTGCGCCCCGGCCGCCGGCTGAAGGGTGACCTCAGCCATGCCTGCCATCTCGCGCAGGAGGCGGGTCATCTCGAAGAGGAAGGCGAGGGTCCCCTGGACGAGGTCGGCGTCCGCCTCGGGGTGCGCACCAGCGAAGGCGGGAAGGCGCGCTAGGTCCTCGTTCACCTTCGGGTTGTACTTCATGGTGCAGGAGCCCAGGGGGTAGAAGCCGCTGTCGACCCCAAAGTTGAGCGTGGAGAGCCAGGTGTAGTGGCGCACAAGCTCCGGCTCGCTCAGGGAGGGGATCCGAAGCGCTCGCTTTCGAGCCAGAGAGGGCGGAAGCCCATCGGCCCCTGCCGAGCGCGGGAGCGGGACGAGCCCGGCGTCCGAGGATCCGCTCCGCTCGACCTCGAAGATCGTCCTCATCGAGCACCTCCCAGGGCCAAGACGAGCCGGTCGATCTCCTCCGGCGTCCTCTTCTCCGTCACCGCGAACCGAAGGGCGTTCGGGACGCCGAGGGCGGCGAGCGGCTTGGAGGAGCCGACGAGGAAACCCGCCTCCTTCAGGCGGAGACGCGTTCTCTCCGCGTCCCCCGGCATGCGGACGGTGACCTCGTTGAAGAACGGGGCCTTGAAGGCGAGGGAGTAGCCGGGGAAGGTCGCGATCTTCGCCGCGAGGTCGTGCGCGCGCTCCCAGTTCAGAAGGGCGAGGTGGCGCAGCCCCTCCGCTCCCAGGCTGGCCATGTAGACCGTCGCCGAAAGGGCGCACAGGGCGGCGTTCGTGCAGATGTTCGACGTCGCCTTCTCCCGCCGGATGTGCTGCTCGCGCGTCTGCGCGGCGAGGACGTACCCGGTCTGGCCCGCGGCGTCCAGTGTCCGGCTGACGAGGCGGCCGGGCATCTGCCGGAGGTACGCCTCCCGGCTAGCGAACAGCCCGAGGAGCGGCCCGCCGAACGAGGGCGAGAGCCCGAGCGGCTGCCCCTCCCCGACGACGATGTCCGCTCCGAACGCCCCCGGCGGCTCGAGGAGCGCGCAGGCGATCGGGTTCGCCGAGACCACGAGGAGGGCCTCCCCCAGGCGCTCCTTCACGCCGGACAGGTCCTCGATCACGCCGAATGCGTTCGGCGTCTGGAGGACGAGCGCCGAGACACCCTGCGAAAGCGCGGACAGATCGGTCCGCCCGTCCGCTCCGCACGGCACCTCCACGAGCTCGATCCCCACCGCCCAGGCGTAGGTCGAGACGACGCGCCGCAGGTGAGGGAAGAGGGCGCGGCTGACGGCGACCTTCCCCTTTCGCCCGACCCGGTCCGCCATCAGGACCGCCTCGGCGAGGGCCGTCGCCCCGTCGTACATCGAGGCGTTCGCGATCTCCATCCCGAAGAGCTCGGCGATCATCGTCTGGAACTCGAACATCGCGGTGAGGGTCCCCTGGCTCACCTCGGGTTGGTAGGGCGTGTAGGCAGTGTAGAACTCGGAGCGGGACGCGACCTGCCCGACGACGCTCGGGACGTAGTGGTCGTAGACCCCGCCACCGAGGAAGGAGACGTAGTCGCCGTACCGGTTCGCGCGGGCGAGCCCCTGCGCCGCCTCCACGACCTCAAGCTCGCTCCGCGCCGGCAGATCGAGCGGGCGGAAGGAAGCGCGCACCGCCTGGGGGATGTCGCTGAACAGTTCCTCGAGGGATGAACGGCCGATTGCCTGGAGCATCGCCTCGCGGTCGGCGTCCGTGTTCGGGATGTAGCGCATCGCAGAGGAGCTAGCCCTGGAGGGAGCGCTCGTAGGCCGCGGCGTCGAGGAGGCCCTTCGCCTCGGAGGGGTCGGCCATCTTGAGGACGACGAGCCAGCCTGCCCCGTGCGGGTCGCGGTTCGCCGTCTCCGGGGCGGACTCAAGGCCCCTGTTCACCTCGACGACCTCGCCGGAGACCGGGGCATAGATGTCGCTCACCGCCTTCACGGACTCGACTGACCCGAGGGTCTCTCCCTTCTTCAGGCGGGTCCCCACGCGGGGAAGCTCGACGAAGACGATGTCACCGAGCTCCTTCTGGGCGTGGTCCGTGATCCCGACCTTCGCCCTCTCCCCCTCCAGGCTGACCCACTCGTGGTCCTTCGTGTAGCGGAACTGCGTCGGATAGCCCATGCTCCCTCCTCGGGGTGCGCGCTCGCGCGGATCGGGCGGATTATACGGAGGCAGACCCCTCCGCCCAACGTCGGCGCGCTAGAACGGGGCCTTCTCCTCGGCCGCCTCCGGGTAGAAGCTCGCGTACTCCTTGTGGAAGATGGCCGGGAACTTGCCGAGAGGGCCGTTGCGCTGCTTGGCGATGATGATCTCTGCCTCCGCCGCCGCCCCCTGCGCGCCGGCCGCCGCCTCGCCCTCCGGGGGCCGGTAGTAGTCCTCGCGGTAGATGAAGACGACGACGTCCGCGTCCTGCTCGATCGCCCCGCTCTCGCGCAGGTCGGCCAGGCGCGGGTACTTCTTCTCCTCGCCGCGGTGCTCCACGGCGCGGTTCAGCTGCGAGACGGCGATGATTGGGATGTCGAGCTCGCGGGCGAGCTTCTTCAACGATCGGGAGATGTACGCCACCTCCTGCTCGCGGACGTCGGTCCGCAGGCCCCCCTCTACGAGCTGGAGGTAGTCGACGATCATCATCCCGAGGTCGTGCTGCGACTTCATCCGCCGCGCCTTGGCCTTGATCTCGAGGATCGAGTTCGTCGTGTCGTCGACGACGATCGTCGCCTGCTGGAACTTGGAGGCGGCGTTCGCGAGGTCTCGCCACTTCGAGGGCTGGATGTACCCTCCGCGCAGCTTGTGAAGGCTGACCATGGCCTCGCCGCAGAGGAGCCTCTCCAGGAGCTGCTCCTTGGTCATCTCCAGGGAGAAGACCCCCACGGCGGCCTTCTCCCGCAGGGCGACGTTCCGCGCGATGGCGAGGGCGAGACTGGTCTTCCCCGTCCCCGGCCGGCCGGCGACCACGGTCAGGTCCGAGCGCTGCAGGCCGGAGGTCATCTCGTCGTACTTCGGAAAGCCGGTCGAGAACCCCCTCAAGGCGCGGCGGTTCGGGTCGTGGTGCAGGGCCTCCAGGGCGTCGATGTGCTCGTAGAGGAACTCGTTCAGGAGGTAGTAGGACTGCCCCTTCTCGTCGCGGCGCGAGACGTCGAAGATCATCGACTCCGCCTTGTCGAGGACCTCGTCCGTCTCCCGCTCCTCGTCGTAGCCGAGTTCGCTGATCCTCCCGCCGGTCTCGATCAGGGCGCGCAGGACCGCCTTCTTGCGGACGATCTCCGCGTAGTACTCCAGGCTTGCCGTCGTCGTCACCCGGTCGAGGAGCTCGTTTAAGTACATCCGGCCGCCGGCGCGCTCCATCTCCTCGCGCTCTTCGAGCCGGTTCGCCACGGCGACGATGTCCGCCGGCTCTCCTCGGTCGTAGAGCTCGTGGATCGCGCGGAAGACCACCCGGTGCGCGCGGCGGTAGAAGTCGTCCGGCTTCAGCCGGTCGAGGAGGATCGGGATCGTCGCGTCCGGCTCGAGGAGCGCCGAGCCGAGGACGATCTGCTCGGCCTCGATGTTCTTCGGGAGGTCGCGAACCGAGATCTTGTCTGTGGCGACCTGCTCCTCGTCCCTCATGGCGTCCGACCTCCGGCGGCATTATAGGCCCTCGTCCGGAGAAGGGGCAAGCGGATGAAGTTAAGAAAGGAAGGCCCCTTCCGCTTCGCCGCGCGTTGAAAGGGCTCCCTCCCCCGGCTATACTCCACGCTCAGCACCAAGCTAAGTCCACAGGGAGGTTGATCGTGGAAGTCCTGACGATGAAGGAGCTCCTGGAGACCGGCGTGCACTTTGGTCACCGAACGCGGAAGTGGAACCCCAAGATGGCGCGGTACATCTTCACCGAGCGCAAGGGGATCCACATCATCGACCTCGAGCAGACCGTCGAGATGTTCAAGAAGGCCTACTTCTTCGTGCGCGACCGCGTGGCGGCCGGCGACGAGATCCTGTTCATCGGGACGAAGAAGCAGGTCCAGTCGACGATCGCCGAGGAGGCGAAGCGCTGCGGCGCCCACTTCGTGAACCGCCGCTGGCTCGGCGGGGCGCTGACCAACTTCGCCACCATCAAGAAGAGCATCGACCGGATGCAGGCGCTGGAGCGGATGGTCGAGGAGGGGATCCTCGACCGGATCCCGATCCAGGAGGCGAACGCGATGCGCCGCGAGCTCGGCAAGCTCGAGCGGAACCTGGACGGACTCCGCCACCTCAAGAAGTGCCCAGGACTTCTGTACGTCATCGACCCGGACATCGAGGCGAACGCGGTGCACGAGGCGAACATCCTCAAGGTCCCCGTGATCGCCATCGTGGACACGAACTGCGATCCCGACCCGATCGACTACCCCATCCCCGGGAACGACGACGCGATCAAGGCGACGAAGCTCATCACCTCGCGGATCGCCGACGCCGTCCTCGAGGGGCGCGAGGGAAGACAGGACGAGCCCGAGGCCTCGCCCGCCGCGATGATGGCCGCCGCGGTCGCCGCCGTCACCGAGGAAGAGGCTCGCGCGGCGGAGGAGACGGCCGTCGAGGCCCCGATCGAGGAAAGGAAGTAGGAATGGAGATCTCAAGCGAACTCGTGAAGAAGCTCCGCGCCGAAACGGGTGTCGGGATCATGGACTGCAAAGGTGCCTTGCAGCGCGCGAACGGCGACCTCGAGAAGGCGAAGCAGCTCCTGCGCGAGGAGGGGAAGGAGCTTCTCGCTCAGAAGGGGCGCGAGGCGAACGAGGGGCGCGTCGAGGCGTACGTCCACCACAGCGGGAAGGTCGGCGTCCTCGTCGAGGTCGTCTGCAACACCGACTTCGCCGCGAACAGCGCCGACTTCCGCCAGTTCACGAAGGACGTCTCCATGCAGATCGCGGCGTCCGCGCCGCGCTACCTCTCCCCAGAAGTTGTTCCCCAAGCTGACCGGGATCTCGAGCGCGAGGTGTACCGCCACCAACTCGAGAAGGAAGGGAAGCCCGCGCACATCATCGACAAGGCCGTCGAGGGGCGCCTAGCGAAGTTCTACACCGAGGCCTGCCTCCTGAAGCAGCCGTTCATCAAAGACCCGACGGTCACCGTGGAGGACCTCCTCGGTCAGCTCCGCACGAAGACTGGGGAGAACATCCAGGTCAAGCGCTTCGCCCGCTACGAGGTCGGCGTCGGGGCATGAGCGCGCGGCCCTCTCGCCTCCTCCTCAAGCTCTCTGGCGAGGCGTTGAGAGGGGACGAGGGGGCCTTCTCACCCCCGGCGATCGAGCGGATCGCCCGCGAGATCGCCTCCCTCAAGGTCGAGCTCGGGATCGTCGTCGGCGGGGGGAACATCCTCCGCGGGGCGAGGGCTCCCTGGCTCGACCGCATCGAGGCCGACACCCTGGGGATGCTCTCGACCGTCCTGAACGGCGTCGCCCTCCGCGCCGCCCTGGAGGCCGAGGGACGGGAGGTCCTTCTCCAGTCGGCGTACCGCACCGAGGCAGCCGAGGGGATCTCCCCGCGGCGAGCGCGGGAGGCCCTGGCGAACGGCGCGATCGTCATCTTCGCCGGAGGAACGGGGAACCCCTTCGTCACCACCGACACCGCGGCCGCGATCCGCGCCGTCTCGATCGGAGCCACCCTCCTCGCCAAGGCGTCGAACGTCCCCGGTGTCTACACCGCCGACCCTCGCTCCGGCAAGAAGGCGAAGCTCCTCGCCAAGCTCACCCACGACGAGTTCCTGGCGGGCCGCTACGGCGTGATGGACCTCGCCGCGGTCGAGATCTGCCGCGAGAACAAGCTCCCGATCGCCATCTTCGACTTCAGTGCCCCTGACGCCCTGGCGGACCTCGTCGCCGGCAAGCGCGTCGGGACGATCATCGCATAGATCCTGCGTCGCTCACTCCGAGTTCAAGTCCTCTCGGGCGTA
>Ga0315274_10002638_pt1 | contig 26943 bp, 15 predicted proteins | sample YL17G02_20_MG_FD_203700 | JGI IMG/M metagenome (GOLD analysis project Ga0315274, IMG submission 203700) | Sediment microbial communities from Yellowstone Lake, YNP, Wyoming, USA - YL17G02_20 | ecosystem: Environmental > Aquatic > Freshwater > Lake > Sediment | place: USA: Wyoming | collected...
GGACCAGAGGAGAAAACCGGATCACGTGCCCAACCATCAGTTTGACGTTACCGCGAGAACACGCTTCGATCATCTGCTCTGCTTCTGTGACATGCATGGCCATCGGCTTCTCAACGAGGACATGCTTACCGGCCTTTGAAGCCGAGAGGGTCTCAGCACAATGCATTGCGTTGGCAGACACAATGAAGACGGCATCGACATCCGGATGGGTGACAAGCTCGTCGACCGAACTGAACGCGTGCGGAATCGAGAGGACAGCCGCTTTTTCTCGAGCGGTGTGCAGTGAGCGCTTTTGAATTGCAACCAATTCGGAATTGTTGGATGCCTGAATCGCCGGCGCGATGGTACGCTCGGCGAAGAGTCCGAAACCGATGATTCCGTAACGAACCTTTCTGTTGGGAGTATTCATGATCAATGCGTCAAGGGAATCGTCTCGCGAAGCTGGGCAAACCGGTACCCTCTCCGCTTCAATTCTGTGATGAGACCATCGAGCCGGTTATAGAACTTGTCCGTGCGGCGAGGGTCGGTGCCGATGTGCGTGAGAAGGAGAAATCCATTCAGGCCGTGCGGACTTTGAGATTCGTAACGCAGGATTCTAGCGTAGATTGTATCTGAGCTGATGTATTGGTTGCCCAGTTCGGGATGTGTCCAGTCTGCATTTGAGTATGTTCCGGACGTGTAGTTGATGAGAACAAGTCCGAGATCCTTGGCCCAGCCACTAATGGAATCGTTGTACCACTCGTACGGTGGCATGAAATACGGTGCGGCGCTTTTGGCGATGCCGAATCTCTTCATCTCATCGTAGTTTGCACGCAGATCTTCCTTGAACTCGCGCTCGCTCACAAGAAGTGAATCCCGCTTTTCCCAGGAGCAATACAGGAGATGTTTATCGGAATGCGCCCCGAGGTAGTGCCCCTCGTCTTTCAGGGCTCTGATCAGGCGGGCGAATTTTTCGTTGCGATAGAATTCTCCTGTAAAGAAGAAAGAACCTTTGACGTTGTGATTCTTGAGGGTCTGGCGAATGACGTCGCCTCCGTCCGCGAATTCATGCCCAGTGAAGATAAGGCAGATCTCCTTTTCAGTTGTGTCTGTTCGAACGACGCCGCCATGCTGGATTTCGAGATTACCGGTGGAACGATCTTGATTCAGCACCGAGCAGGCGAGTCGAAAAAAGATATATGTATGAATAAGCGACGCTGTCACGCCGCAAAAGACCGATGTGAATGGAACTTAAGTAACACAAATATAAGTCAGATGGAAACGAAGTTCCACTGTCGAGCAGCCGAATGTTCAGGGCGTGCTGCAACCCACAGGTGCGTTTAGTGTATTTCAGAGCGTCTTGACAGCAGACTGACGATTGACGAGAGTCGATTCCTTCGACCCCGTAGTTAAGTCCCGATTTGGCTTGCGAACGGAGCCCCGCGAAGCTTGGCAAGCGAGCTGCATTCGACCGTGAATAGGATATCCTTTCCGTCAATCCCTTCAAGCGAGGCGCAGAAACGCTCTGCATGCACGAACTGAGAACTCGGAGAACGAGTTCTCTTGGCGAAATGAGTGATATTTCCTGGGGAAGAATGCCACCATACCACCATCAGGCCAGTTCGGGAAGAATCCGAGTGCGTTCTTGACCAAACGGGAGGGCCTTAGAATGGGCCCTTGAAGATGCCAGGAAACCGTTCAAGCAAAGAGGGAAACGGGCACAAGTTGACCAGCCACAGCTCTCACAGCTGCGTGGCTGCCAAGCTACCGGAAATCTTTATTTCGGCTTCACGAGATGCCGATTACTTGAAGAGCAACAGAATTCTCGGCAGCACAATACTTGCCAAAATGATACCTAGGACGCTCGCATCAGTTGTCGAGAAATACTTGCCTACGGGTGTTGTTCGAGTCTCAGGCTTCAGTTTGCTGACGATCTGATACTCAATAGTAGATGCCATTTCATTCATTTCACGGTAGACCGCCAATGTCCATATTCCAAACGAATCAAGTCTGTTGGAAACGGGAAAGAGTGAAAGTGGCAGACGCAGACCCCTACTGAGTATGGAAATATTCACTTCGCCTAATACAGATGGCAATCTGACCAAGGCATAGGCATACGAAAATATGTATCCCGTAGTCTCTGTTTTCATTGATCTCGGAAATACGGTGATTAGCCATGCATAGTCTCTGGATGTGACTGCCCGTGACGCGAAGACGAATGAGAATACGCCGAAAAAGATGTAGAGTGTTTCCAATACTTTCAAGGAACCGACCTGTTGTATCGGTATCTTGATGTCAAGTGCACCATAGTCCACAAGCATGCTGGGCGCAAACAAGCCGACAAGAATTCCACCAAGACCAAGATGGATTAATACAATCATGGTTTTTGACGTAGGTCTGAAGGGCATCCACAGCATAATCCAGATGAGCAGCGAACATTGAAACACTAAACTTGCTTGCTGTGCCACAAGTCCAATCGACATCAGCAAAACAGCGCAGGCCTTGACAATTGGGTTTCCTACTCTCCAGTAGCCATAGGGCTGGTTTCTAGCATACCAAACATCATCTGCACTAGGTCGATTTGTCATAATTGGGGGATATTCAAGATGTTGGTGTCTTTGACGTATTTCTTCACGTTGATAATGTTCTCTTCGCAAGTAGCTATAACGTATCTACCGGACTTGGCGATTCCATCGAGCGCATCTAGGAGTAGCGGGAATAGGTTGGAGTGAATGCCAAGGAGAGGCTCATCGAACAAGGCGACGCTGGTATCAAGCGGAAGCAGCAAGAACTGCAATGTCTTGAGCTGGCCAAATGAGAATCTAGATGGGCGCCTCTTCAAATCGCCCCAATGCAGCGAAATTCCCTCTTTCACGTGATCCGGCGTGCTAGTCAAATCCTCTTGAACACTCGTACGAATGAAGCTTCGATATGGATTCTGCAGCAAGAGTCTGTTCTCATTGTTAGGTGCGAGTCTCGGCCATCCTTCAAAAGGGCCTCCCGCGACATTTCCATTGATCTTGGTTCGTCTTCTCCAACTCTTTTTCAGCAGCCCGGCTAGGAATAGGAGCAATGTAGATTTGCCAGAACCATTCGATCCTTCAATCCAGTTTAGTCTTTGGGGTTGAAACCTGAACTCGTTTATGTTGATGATCTTACGTTCTTGACGCTCCACCTCAAATTGACTCAGCGAAATTGATCCGTCACATTTGAGCGGTCTTGTTCTGCAGGCTTCCAATACATGGTTGAGGGTTGTCGAGAAACCCGGTTTACCAATCTTGTTCTGCAGATTTATGGTAATGGTCGGCGCGATCTGATAATCACGAGGTGAGGAGTGTGAAGTGATTACCAAGATCGAATCGTTATTGTCTGCAACGGTTTGAAGATCGCGAAGAATCTGCTTCATCCACTTAGGATCTAATCCGCTAAGTGGTTCATCGAGAATCAGTACACTTGCGTGAGGACATAATGAGCAGGCGAATTCGAGTCTGCGTGTTTCACCGTATGAAGCTTCTCCGATTCGTTTTTTCAAATGCAGCCACAAATCCATATTGTTATTGAGCTGGTCAATGTTTCGTATTATCGTCGCGTGTTTTTCATTTGTGTCTTTGCCCGGAAAGCGTGGAAAACTCCCTTCAAAGGAGAAACATATGTCATCTTGGAAATGAATTGCTAGTAGTGAAGAAGCGAGTTTCTGTGGCAAGTATGAAATGTTTTCAATGAATGCTCTCGTGTCACGTCTTACGTCATAAGTCTGGTGGTCCTTCTCGAGTAATACTTCTCCCAGTATCGTAAATCCAGGTCTTTCTAGAAAAGCTCTGCCAGACAATATTGATGTCAAAACGGTTTTCCCTGTGCCGTTATCTCCTTGCACCCAGATGACGCCGGGCGATTCAACACGGAAACTGACATTGTTCAGCAAGACTCGGTTATCAGGCTTTGACAGCACCCGTTCTATGTGTGCTTCAAACTTCATCAGCGTGCTCCGTAGTTTCTTTGTACAAATACTTCTTGAATACCTTTGAGCATACTACCGTAGCAAATGAACCGATGATGGCGAATAGGGCTACCATGAGTGTTGCCCCGATGAGTCCTTTCGAAACAAATGGAATCTCGACATCGGTGAGTACCCACCGGATTGCCAATATGGCACCCGCGATCAGACCTATTGGATAGAAAATCGCCGCAATCATGAGTTTCCAGACTTTGAAGTTTGGACTCTTCTGCTTATGAAACAATAAAAGGTAGCAGACTAGATCATAGAGTAATGGGCCAATCAGATAGATGATCTTGTAGACTCCCGGCGGGCCCAAATTTAGAGTGAAGATGCCGGTGACAATGACTGGCACGAAAACCAATGTCGCTCCCGGGGACTTCGGATAGCGAAACTTCGCTAGGGCAAAAACAAAGGGAGTACTGAACGCAACGAAAGGTCCTTGGAAAATTCCGAGGCTAATCGTTGCGACAAAAGTGTTTATCGCCGCAAGTGCAGCTCCAAGAAGGCCGAGCCAAATGTAGCGTCTTGTTCTTTCTTGTTCTCTTTCCATAATTGACCTATTTGCTTGTTGGCCCGAAGGGATTACGGATCACGAGCGGGCTGACTAAAACGTAGAGGATTGTTGCGAGCGGATGCTCGACATACTACCTTCTTGTCTCGATCTAAATGAAATCACTAGGAACGGTCGTGTGCGAAACTCTTTGCGCAGAGTTCGTCGGGCCTATAATGTCGGGCTCATTGAATGAATTTGAAGCGGTACAGTGCGGTGCTGCTGATGTCGCAGTAACCGGTGACTCCGAGAGATTATGCGATTTTTGCATAAATGTCAAGGTAACCAGATTATCCCTTTCCATAGGACAAAAGCCTGGAAGCGCAATGGCTGCGAGTCCTGATCTGAGGCTTGAACAGATACTCATTGAGCACCTGCACTGACATTCTTCATCCTATGTCATTTCCAAGTCCTACACTGAGGTGTACAAGGCACATGACACGCCGCACCGCGGCGCTCGCTCAATGCTAACGCCAACAGCGCTGAAAGCTGTAGACAATACCTGGGGTGGACAGTTCAAAGTGTCAGATTCTCAGGCAATGGTGCTAGACCACCCTCAGGTCAATTCGGGAAAAATCCGAGTGCTCTTTTGATCGAATGAACGCCTCCTAAAATGACTCCTCAGCGGCAGAAAGTTATCTTTCCGGTGAGCCCTTGAGGAAGGACTGAGACAGCTCTCACAGCTGTCTAGCATACCGATAGTTACGACGATTCTGGTAGTAGGTTGTACACGGTTTGTCGAGGTTTTCTCCTCATCAGGGATTCTTTCCAGGCTGCGCAAATATACCGCGTTTTAGGTATTGACAATTCAGCGGGGTGGAGATAGATTTCAAGGGATTATTACCGCCAACCGTGCAAGCGATAGCGCATCTCAAGCGAGAAAAGAAGGCAACTCGGCAATGTGACCCAGGCCAGGGAAGCAACACTGCGCCTGTCCGCGACCTGAGGAAGAAAATGCGAAATTTGTTTTGCCTTAACGCTATATGCCATTTGCGCCACTAAATTGATCGGAAGCCGAAACCAATGAGCCGAGAAATTTCACTTTTTGCTGACTACCACAGACAAGAGAACTCCCTCACCAATTATTGTGGCTTGGTTCTGAAATTGCTGTACGAGGAGAATCCAAAGAGCTTTGAGGAGGTTTTGGTTTCACTGCTGTCCGACGATATCAATCTCACAGTCGGACCATCTTTTACACAGCAAACAAAAAGCGAAAAGAGCATCCCCGACCTCGCCATTCATCAGCGATCCTTTTCGATCTATTTTGAAACGAAACTAGATGACTGGTTTTATACAGAACAGCTCGAACGCCACATCAGTGCACTGAAAGACAAGAGCGTTGTAAGCATGCTTTTTGCTCTTTCGAATTTTGAAACAGATGATCTACAAAAGAGGTTCAAGATAGAAATTGACAAGGCGAGAAAGAGTGGCGTAATTTTCGAGGCAATTACGTTTGAGGATTTTGTTGGAGCCCTTGAGAGCGTCCAGTCGTCCGATCGCTTCAAGAATACTCTCGCCGATTTTGTTCTCTATCTCGACCGTAATGAGAGACTGCCTAAGTGGAAACATCTTCTCGATGTTGTTAACTCTGGTCAGACACTAGATGAAATCAAACGCGGTGTTTATATGTGTCCAGATACTGGCGGTGCATACAGTCACAGGAGAGCAAAATACTTCGGGCCCTATGCTGACAAGAAAGTCTCGGTGATTTTTGAAATAGACGCAGTTGTAACAATCGAGAGAAATCTTGGTGATGGCAGAGTTAATTGGAAGAACGTTGATGCTGCCGACGTCGAACTAATCGCTGTAGCCAAATCAAAGCTTGAGGAAAGTGAAGCTTGGCGAATCGAGGAGAATGAGAAATTACCGCTTCAAGTATTTTTGCTATCTCATCCTGTCGAAACCGACTTTCAAAAAGACACTTCGGGAGGTATGTATCAGTCCAAGAAGTATTTCTGGGACATTGCAAAAGGATGCAATGACTCTAAAGACTTAGCTAATAGGCTCAAGGGCAAAAAGTGGAGCGAGTTTCAATAAGGCGCAAACGGCATATGGCACGCCGCACCACGACGCTCCCTTGTCAAAAATGGAATATTGAGGTCACGCAATGGTTTTGGGTGCGATTTGGTAAGCGTAGCTTGAGCTATGGAATTCTTTCTTAGCAGCAAAAACCACTGCGTGGTGCGGCGAACCGTTAAGCGTCAACATGGCCGCACAGTTTTCAGATTGTTCAGATCTAGAGGTTCTTGGAGTGAGGAGGGCCGCCACTTTTTTGAGGTCATTTCCAGACTGAAGGACATTTGACGACGATGCCAACTCGAGCAAGTACGCCATTATCGCCACCAAAGTACTGGCAAGAGTTTCAGACCTTATGCCGTGATTTGTGGTCAGAAATTTGGGATGATTCGAACACCCAAGAGAATGGGCGGCAGGGTCAGCTGCAAGCTGGCGTTGATGTATTCGGACATTTGAAGCAAATAAGCGGATGGGGAGGAGTACAGTGTAAGCAGAAAGACAATCTTGCCGATGCCAACCTGTCCGTTGGCGAACTCAAGACTGAAGTTGACAAGGCCAAGAACTTTAGGCCTCCCCTCAAGGAGTTCATAGTTGCCACGACTGGCCCCAGGGATGCGAAGATTCAAGAAGAGGCGAGAAGAATTACGGCGCTGCACTTGGAAAAGGGTTTTTTCACCGTTCATGTGTGGTCGTGGGAAGACATCGAGGTTGAATTGACCAACTATCCGCACCTATTGCAGAAGTACTATCCTGATCAATTCGGCTCAACATCTGCTGCGACGCAACTGGCCAGAGAGGTTATTTCCGAAGTAACGCAACGTGTAGAAGCAACGGGGAATGAAGTTGTAGAGAATCTAAGTGATTTGATTGTAGATGGATTGGGTGGGATCAAGCAGGAGATCAAGATTCAACGCAATTCTGAATTGGAAGCGGAGTCGACTTACATTAAGAAACTGATCGACGCCAACAAGCCTAAGACTTGCATCGAGTTTATCGATGAATTAGTGAAAAAACGGTGGGACGTTGTCTCGGAGAGGTCAAGATTCAAGCTTCTAACGAACAAGGCTACCTGTTTGCTTCAACTCGGGAAAGATGAAGATGCTGGAGCGCTCTTCGTCCGAGCACTTCAATACGGTGAAAAGGATGAAAAAGCGCTGGTCAACGCCGCTCTTGGGTTTCTTTTGCTGAAGGAAGAAATGGATGCATCAAGATGCCTCGAGCAGGTACTCCAAAGGAATCCGCTGAATCATCAGGCGTGGAATCTGAAAATACAGTTCTCAAAAGATTCTGCAGAACTTCAAGATGCGATGGAGACTATCCCCAAGAGTCTTCTTGAAAAAACTGAGATCAACTGGGCCTACGGTGTCACTCTTCAACGCTTCGGTTCACTCGTAGAGGCTGAGAGATACATGCAGCTAGCGCTTGACCGTGATGTGGAACGGAGGATTGATCTCGTTGTTCAGTTAGGCAGCCTCAAACTCAAGAATTGCCTTGATGACGTGAGACTTGTAGGGACCAGGAGTTTGACGCCAGAAATTCGCTCGAAATTGGAAGCATCAGAGAGTCTGTTCACGGAGGCGCTCCGGCGTCTTTCGGAATCAGATGTTGTCCCAGTGCGTATACAGGCGGCAACGAACCGGGGTATAGTCAAGCGTTTTCTGGGCAAGGTGGACGAGGCAAAAAGAGATCTAGACCAAGCCATTGAGTGGGATCCATCGGCTTTTCAGGCGGTGAAACAGCATGCAATCATCTCTGCTGAGGAAGGCCAATTCGAAGATGCTATCAAGCGTCTGAAACCCTTTGCCAACAACGAAAACACTCCCGAAGCAAGAATACTCCTGGCCGACACATTCAGGTTGTCAAAGAAGCATCAGGAGGCCATCAAGATTGTCGAAAACTGTGAGACATGGCAGGCAGACCCCGAGATCAGAATTCACGGTTTGGTAATTCTCACGGAGTGCTATCTGGAAATTCAGGACAAGTTGTCGGCACTCTCAGCGGTCGAGAAAATGAAGAATCTGTTGCCGGGGTCATTCGCGCCGTTTCTCTTGCAGGCAAGAGTAGAGAGGCTCTGTGGTGAAAAGGATCTAGCTGCTCAAGTTGCGTTAACAGCAAAGTCGATGATTGGCAAGGATGTAGATTTCTTTGATGAATGGAGACTCGGTGATGAGCTATACGAACTTGGACTTTTTGCGGATGCTGCGGATGTTTACTCTCGGCTCGCAGTGCCTGAACGAGATGACCTCCTCACAAGGCGTCTGACAGAGGCACACTTTAGGGCGGAACAATGGAAACAGGCGCTTGAATGTTGCACGCGGGTGAGAATTCATCATCCTGAACTCCAATATGCGAGCGAGATTGCGTCTTCGATCTATGAAAGTACCGGAAATCTTCAAGCCGCCATTGATACCCTGCGAGAATATCTCGCAATCAAGGTTGACGATGACCATGCTCGACTCAGATTGGCAACTGTGTTGTGGAGAGATGGGAAACAGCGGGAGGCGGAAGTTGAACTAGGCAAGATCAGAAATCCGGAAAATCTTGGTGCGAAGGGCGTTTTGCACTATGCCAGTCTTATCTCAGCTAAAGGGGAAGTTGAGAAAGCCATCAAGATACTATTCGAAGCGCGAAGGAAGTATAGCAACAAGCCAGAAATTGATATGGGCTACATCAGTATTATCTTGGGGAGAGGTGAGCGTTTGACAATTCTGGAGGACCCTGCTGTTGCTGTGGCAGACACCGTGGTTTTTTTGGAGAATGAGAATCACGAAAAAGAGTTGTACATCATCGAAGATAGGGCTGACGCTGATTTTCTTAAGAGAGAGATCAATTTAGAAAGCTCCATCGCAAAGGAGCTCATTGGCAAGAAGATCGGAGAAAAGGTAGATCTGGAAAAGAACCCTATCCAACCCCGACTATGGACTATTTGCGCCCTAAAGAGCAAGTTTGCTCATGCACTATCTGAGACGATGAGTAGTCATAGCAAACGATTTCCAGACCGTCGTGACTTTCTTGCGTTTACGACTCCTACGGATGAGAAGGGAGAGGTTGATGCTGAAGGGCTTCGTAAACAGATGCTCTCGGCGCTCCCTGATGAATCTGTGACGCAGACGATTGAAGACTACTACAGGCAAGGACACTTGACTATCGGGAGTATTGCGAAACTTGCAGGGCGAGACCTGCTTGCGACTACCATCCATTTGGCCGTAAGACAAGATCTTGGCATTTATTCTTCCACTGGATCTCGAGCAGAATATGAGACCGCCTTGCAGAATGTACGATCGTCAAGAGGTTTGGTGCTCGATCCTGTTTCGATCATCATATTGGATTTGCTAAAAGCTAGAGATATCTTCGTCGATAGATACGCTCCTCTTGTTATTGCACAAAGCACGCTCGACGAGTTCAACAAGGTGTTGGCTCTTCGTTCAGTCGGGGGAATGCAGCCAGGCCTTACTGTCTTCAGGGAAAAAGGTGAACTCTATAAAGAAGAGATCTCCGCGGAGAACAAGAGAAAGCAATTGGAGAGCCTTCAATCGCTTATCGAGTGGATACGCGCTCATTGTTCTGTGCAACCAGTCGATCTTGTTCTGACAATGAATAAGTCCGAAAGGGGGAAGATGGAGGAAATTTTCGGAGTTCCCACATTCGAATCACTTCTATTGGCAAAGGGAAACGGCTTGTTGCTGTATACTGAGGACGGAAGGATGCGGAATTTTGCTGAGAAGGAACATCAGGTGAACGGAATCTGGACCCATTGTTTGATGACAGATGCTTTGTCGAAAGGGTACATAACTGAAGACCAGTTCAAGGATCTAACGATATCGTTGTTGTCGCTCAATATTCATCACGTACCAATTACATCAGACATCCTAGTCACGGCAGCTAAGAAATCGTCGTGGAGAGTCGATTATCCCTTCTCGTCCGTGCTGTTTAATTTGACGGGTGTGCGCTCTGAGGAGAATTCCTCCGTAGTCGTTGCCGGAGAATTCATTTATGCACTCTGGACGCAGGCACTCGCTCCACTGACAAGAGACGTTTTGTTGCTGGCGCTGCTCGATGCGATCACGAGTCATCGCAAACGTGATGTCGTTATGAGAAAGATAGAAATCGTAATAGGAAACAAGTTTCGATTATGGCCGCGTGCCCTGAAGGCACTATTGGCAATCGTTGAGACTTGGAAAGCAACTCGAATGACATAAGATCTCTAAATTACGCGAAGGGGTAAGACGAAATGACTGGGACAATCCTGAACATCTTGCTGAGAAAGAGGGATGAACGAGAAGAATTGATTGTGTTGCTTATCGGTGCTCTACTGACATCTATGCTCGCCTCAAAGCTCTACACAATCATGTTGGGACCGTATGTTGTTATGTGGCCTCCGGAAGTCGACAGATTGGTCGATTTCGTGCTCGGTGGGCGGTTGCTGATTGTCGTCGTGTTTTTCCTTTTCGCATGGATATTCTTCTGCGGGTTTGTCCCGTTTCTCCTTGCAATACCCATGAATCGTTTGTCGCACAAGGTGTACTCGTATATCAAGGGCAGTCTTCTTAAGATGTTTACGGAAAGGTCCTCTCGTCCCGCGCGATGGGCCGCAGGGGTGTCTACGGACTTTGGCTTCATCAAGATAGTGAATCACGAGATCCATCCAGGCGTGCTCGTTTTGGACTTCGCGCGTTTGGTCAAACAGGCCTACGAAGCACAAAATGCTTTAAGCTCACAACCAAGTTCAAAGAGCAGCTATTCAAATGCTGTTTTCCAATTCCTCGTAGTCTATTTTTGGCTTGTTCTGCCAGACTTTCATCCTGGGTTTTTGATATCAGCTCTTGTAGTCTTGTCGTGTTCAGTGTTGTTTGTCGCGCGCGCTATCCTACTGGTGTTGGGATTATTGGTTTATTTCCATCGGGATGAACTCATATCGCTGCTTGAATATCAGCCCAAAACCACGTGATGGACTTTGATGAAATTATTGCGCGTACTTGAATCTTAGTGCAGCTCATTGACTGCCAACGGTCCCCCAACCTGGAGAAGTGCCGCGTGGCACCAAGGTGTTGAGATGCGCAACAGCGCTGATAGCTGACGATTCGAGGGTAGACAGAAAGCCGAACCGTCAGATTTCCAAGGACCCGATGTCAAGGACCATTGGGCAGGTTCGGGAAAAATCCGAGGCCGTTGCTGCTCGAATGGAGGGCAGTTAAGTTGCAGGTCTGAAAGAAATGTAAAACACCAGGCGCTTGATGTTCGATCCGGCGGCATAGACCCGTGAATCCCCTTGCAGCAAAAATACCGAGTTTACGGTATTGCATTTTCGTGAGGTTCATTGCTAACATGTGTTGGTGAAATACCCGGCACCGTACTTCAGGCATTTCGCGGATTGGTTTTCTCAGGAGCTTCTCTGACTTCGGACGCAGCACCGTGGCTGCCCCTCGGTCGTCTTTGTCGAGATTCATTTGTCGGAAAAATCGACTACATTCCTGACACGGGAGGTTGGATGAACGCCAAGTTCATCGTTTGCACAAGTGGGATGATTCCAGAACCGTTCTCAGACCCGCAGGATTGAGCCACAAAGAGGCGAAGATGCGGGCCTATTTTCGCTGAAACTGAGCCCTGCTATCAGAGCTGCCATGCAAAGAGATCTTGACTCCATCGCTTCTGAACTGGCGCCAAAAGTAGCCGATCAGCTGCTTGCCTCCGCAAAGGCTGGTGGGACAGAGGCCGACTTCCGCCGCGAAGCCGCGCGTATCTTGGAAGAGGCAGGCGCTGAAGCAGGACTAACCATAACACCACGAGATGAGTTCTCGGTTGCTCGCGGACGAGTTGATTCAGTCTACAACAGGCTTATTCTTGAATACAAGCGCCCGGGTGTTCTCGGGGAGAAAAATGGGAGCAAGGCAAACAAGGATGCGATCCAACAGGTTAAGGATTACATCCTCGACGTTGGCAAGAAAGAGAAGCGTGAGGCTCAACGTCTTGCAGGAGTAGCTACCGACGGTTTTTTCTTGATTTTCGTCCGACGCGTCGGCGAAGGATGGGCAGTCGATGACCCGGTTCCGGTAAACGCGGCTTCAACCGAAAGACTCCTGCGTCTGCTCTTCGCTCTTGCCACTGGTGCTGCCTTGGTGCCGGAGAACCTCGTGCAGGACTTCGGTCCCAAGCACTTGCGTACGCAGCGGGCAGTCAGGGCGATTTATCGCGCATACGTAAGCAGCAAGAAACCACTTGTCAAGAAGCTCTTTGAACAGTGGCGGCAGTTCTTCAGCGAGGCGACGGACTACAAGGAATGGTCAGACCGCATCGAATCGAAGCCAGAGTTCCGTAGCTTCGTTAAGTCGCTCTGGACAAGCGAGGAGATCAAGCACCTTGATGCAGCGAGCGTGTTCTTTGTGCTACATACCTACTACGCTTTGCTCATCAAGCTGATTGCGACGCTGGCAGCAGCACGATTTGCTGGCGGCAAAGTCGCTGCACTGAGCAACATCGCGGCTAAGGAAGGTGATGAACTCCGAGAGGCATTTTTTGATCTGGAGCGTGGCGGACTCTTCCGTGAGTATGGCATCCGCAATTTCCTTGAGGGAGATTTCTTTGGCTGGTATCTCCCAGCATGGAATCACGACATCGAAGATGCAGTGAGAACGCTGACCAAGCGACTTGCCGAGTACGACCCGGGCACGCTTGAGCTTGCACCTGAAAATGCCCGTGACCTGTTGAAGAAGCTCTACCATTATCTGTTGCCCCGTGAGATTCGCCACGACCTCGGCGAGTATTACACACCCGATTGGCTAGCTGAACGTCTATGCATTCAAACGCTCAGTACCGACCTCGGTGATCCTCGCAAGCGTGTTCTGGATCCTGCTTGTGGTTCAGGGACGTTCCTCGTGATTCTCATCAAGTATATCAAAGAGTGGGCTGCTCGTAAGGGAATGGATCCCGCTCAAACGTTGGAGTTGACACTTCAGAACGTGGTCGGGTTCGATCTCAACCCGCTCGCTGTGATTGCCGCCCGCACCAACTACCTGCTCGCCCTTGGCGATTTGTTGAAGGCACGAAAGGGAGACATAGACATCCCGGTGTATCAATGCGATTCAGTTCTAACACCATCGCAGGGTTCAGGCCTTTTTGACGGAGAGGTGTATCCACTGAAAACATCGGTCGGGGTGTTCCGTGTGCCTTCCATCTTTGCGGATCGTGAGCGGATGGATGCCCTTGCGAACACACTAGATGAGTGTGTTGAGACCGGGGTTCATGCCGATGCGTTTATTGAACAGTTGAAACTTCCAGCGAAACTCGAACCGGAGGAAGTAAGAGCGACAATGAGTGAGTTGAAGGGTCTCTACGAGCAACTGAAAGACCTACATGACCAGGGACTTAACGGTGTATGGGCACGGATAATCAAGAACGCCTTCGCCCCGCTTTTCATAGAGCCTTGCCAGTACGTCGTTGGCAATCCTCCGTGGGTGAATTGGGAACATTTGCCGGAAGAATACCGTACGTCATGCATGCCTCTTTGGGAATACTACGGCCTATTTCCCAAACGAGATAGCGCCATGGAAACAATACTTGGAGCTGCTAAGTATGATATTTCCATGCTTATGACGTTCGTTTCTGCAGATAAGTACCTGCAGAATCGAGGACGAATTGGATTTGTTCTAACACAAAGCTTGTTCAAGACTTCAGGAGCAGGACAAGGATTTCGCCGATTCACTCTGCCAGATGGAACAGCAATTGGTCCGATTGTGGTTGAGGATATGGTGCAACTTGACCCGTTCGAAGGAGCTGCAAACAGGACCGTCGTTGCCGTCTTTATTAAAGGCCATCAAGCCAGATATCCTGTTAGTTATCAATATTGGAAGAAGAGAAAGAGCGGACGAGGTAGCCAGATCGGTTTCGATACACCATATGATGAAGTGACAAAGGAAAAGATCACTTATGCGTCTTGGTTCGCCGAACCTGTGGATAGGGAAGATCAAACATCTGCATGGATTACGGCTAGACGCAATGCATTGAGCGCCATACGCAAGGTTCTCGGAAGATCTGCATACGAAGCTCGTGAAGGATGCAATTCCGGCGGCGCGAATGCCGTGTTTTGGTTGCAAGTTCTTGGTGAAAGGCCTGGTGGCCAAATAATGGTCGCGAATGTTCTAGAAGGTGCACGAAAGAAGGTGCCAAGTGTTCAGGCAGCCGTTGAAAGAGATCTAGTATATCCGCTTCTCAGGGGTGCGGAAGTATCACGGTGGAGCGCTTCGCCAGGCCATCACATACTTCTGACTCATCAGGAAGGGGAAAGACTCAAGGCAATGCCTGAAATACGTATGCAGAAAGAATTCCCTAAGACTTTCTCATACTTGTCAAGGTTCAAAGATGTCCTGAGTAAAAGGTCTGGCTACAAGAGATATTTCAAAGCTGACGCTCCGTTCTATTCGATGTTCAACATCGGCGATTACACTTTTGCAGCTTGGAAGGTTGTTTGGCCTTGGATATCGGACAGAGTAAGAGCTGCGGTCGTGAGTGAAGCAGAAGGAAAGGTTATTGTGCCAGAGCATAATACTACCTTGGTTCCGTTCGTCCATAAAGAGGAAGCGCACTTCTTCTGTGCGCTTTTCAATTCTCTACCTTGCGAAGCAGCGATCATGTTTTCCTACGCAGGTGGCGGTGGAGGCATTGCAGCACCTTCTGTTCTGGGAAGAGTGAGGATACCAAAATTTACCAGAGGGAAAAGAATCCATACAAAGCTTGCTGAATTATCCGAACAGGCGCACGAAGCGGCCAAGTCAGGAAACGAAGATGAAGTAACGAAGATCGAAGAAGAGATCAACCACCAAGCTGCCCAGCTTTGGGATTTGACAGACGAAGAGGTTGAAGAGATCAAGCGATCTCTGGAGGAAATGTAGGTATGCACAATCCGTTTGAAGCTCTCCGGCCAGCGCTTGAGTTGATCACGCAAGAAGCCAGAGTGCTGCCAGCAACTGGTCAGGCAATGGAAGACCTCGTGCGGCCAGATCATGCTGAGGTAATAGATCGGCTTCGCACGGGCGAAGACTCTTTTATGGAGGTATTGCTCGAAAAGCCGAACCGAGAGCCGTACGTCAAAGTTGCCCAGGTCCACCGCACAGAGAAACACCCACTCAGATACTTCTTGGATGGTTCTGCGAGAACGTTCTTCTTGGGAGATGTTCTTGAGGGAACACGGCGGTCACCCATCCATGTCACGCAAATTGGGGCTGCATGTGTGCATCGCAAAGACAATGGCCAAGTGAACCTCGCCAAGTCTGTACACAAGATCATCCTCATGATGGACAAAAAGCAGATGTCATTTGCCGACAGGGTAGAAGGCCTTGTGAAGAAGGCAGGAGAGCGATTTGGTTTTCACGATACGATGGCACAAGATGGTGAGTCAGAAAACACGTCCGGCAGGGAACCTCGCTCACGTGCCCCACACAAGGCACACCACCTTATGGCGATGGAGGAAGAAAAGCTTGGTCGCGAATTGCAGCGCGGTGAGGGTGAATGGCTTCTCTTGGATGGCAACCTGGGCAAAGACTTGTACGCATGGCAGGACGTCAAGAACTACATTAGTATTGCGAAGTCGTTCAGTCGTGAGCCGACTTTCAAACTCCCCGGTGCACGCGGTGGCAAGCAAATCAATCTATACGAGCTGCTGGTTGACCTCCCTTTCTCTGCTCGGACGTGTGCCTTCGCAGCACGCTCAGGTAAGGTGCTGGTTTGGTATGTTCGCCTCCGTGAACAGAAGCAGTTGGATTATCCGCTCATGGGGGTGGTGAAAGTCGAGTTTCCCAATCCATCTGGCGAGGCCGTCGATTCAGAGTTGATTAATTTCATTTCAGGTGCGCTCGTTGCCGAACGACAAGTAACGCCGCATGGGAAAGACATCCGCTGGCATGCGCATTTGTACGCAGTTTTCCTCGCAGAACAAGCTGTTAAGAACGGATTTGTCTCCAGCGAAGCTCTCCGGGCGGGACTCAAGTGGCCGATTGAACATCAGTTTGTAACGACATAGGAGAACCAGAACAAATGGCGAAAGACGAAGCTAAGAAGGAAAACCAGAACAAGATCATCGGCAAGGCATCGGCAACTGAGAGAGACTCCAACGCATCGGAGAAGTTCTCCTTCTGGCTTGCTGCCGAAGAGATTGTTAATCCGTTTGACATAGTCGAAGCCGATCAGATGCAGCAGACAAGAACATTCGGCCTGGTCGCCAACATAGAGCAAGTAACTGACGCACCTTCGCATCTTTCTAACTACATATCGAGTGACTTTGGGAGCACAGCCGAGCAACCGCAGACCCCGAGGCAAGGTGTCAACGTCGCACGAGTAAACGTTCTCGCAAACTACGACCCGAGTGAACCGAAGCGCTACCCGATGGGAATCTACATGCCGGTGCAAAGTGAGTCACCTATTAAGTTTGCTGATGAGGGTGGAATCCATGTTGCCCTCGGTATCGACAAGATGTTTGAATACGAGAAAGAGTACAAAGAAAAGGTCGCGATTCCTGCCGGGATGATCAGTATGTCGAACGGAACCAGAGCACGAGTGTACCTCGATAAGCGATATGTCCTTGGTCCGGAAGGTGCACACGTAAACATCGCTGGCATCTCTGGCCTAGCAACGAAGACTTCGTACGCCATGTTCCTAATCCAGTCAATTTTACAGACAGTAGGCTCAAAAGACATCGCCGTCATTCTGTTGAACGTAAAGCAAAACGATCTTCTGGTAATCGACAAGGCACGCAAAGACATGAAACCGGAGGAACACGAAATGTGGGAGTTCCTTAAGCTTAAGCCGCAGCCCTTCGACAACGTTCGTTATCTGCTGCCTTGGGGAAAAGAGACACAGACGACAGGCTTGCCGAACATCTTTGGCGAGCCTCCTGACGCGTTCCAGACGTACGCATACTCAGTCGAAGATGTCATTGGCAATCGAGGCAATCCAGGACCTGGCCTTGGGTTGCTTGTCAGAGTCCCGGATGTCTGGGAGACAATGAGTGCAATAATAGGCGAAGCCCAGCACGGGATAATGAATCAAGAACCGAGTTGGAAAAACGTCCGAACATGGAACGATTTCCTAAATGGTATGCCACTAATGCAACAGGGACAACCACAAGCTCTTCAGGGAGGTCAAATCAGACCTTCCTCAGTCGGACGATTTGTCCGAGTGCTACGACGCGTTGTTCGAAACAGGCAATCAGGAATCTTTGTTGAACAGCGGGCCGCTAGACGAGCGACCAACTTGGGTGAAGAGATACGGAACATCAAGGGTGGCCAGACGGTCGTTGTAGACATAGCAAAGTTGTACGATGAAGAACGAGCGCTAGTCTTCGGACACATCATTCAGGAAGTATATGGAATGTATGCGGAGGCGACAGTTGACGAAGCAGGTGATCTACCAAAGAAAGTCATCATCTTTGTGGACGAGCTTAACAAGTACGCTCCGGGCAGGAAAGGAGAAGGAGAGTCATCCATCGTTGAATATGTTCTTGACATTGCGGCACGCGGTCGTTCACTAGGAGTTGTTCTTGTCTCCGCTGAACAGTTCATGAGTGAGGTCCACGGACAAGTGATAGGCAACTGCTCCACAAAGGTCATCGGCAGAAGCGATTCCTCGGAGCTTTCGGATGCAGCATATCGCTACATTTCTCAGGATCTCAAAGCGCATTTGACAAGGCTAGACAAGGGTGAGCTCTTGCTTTCACATCCCATCTATCGACAGCCGGTGAAGATTGAGTTTCCGAGGCCGGCGTATCAGGCAATTGGGCATTAGTCTATGCGCTTCAAGTTTGAAGAGCGGCTTGATTGGCACAAGTGGGTAACTCCAGTTGGCCTGAAGAAGAAGCCACTGCACAGGTGGTGCGTCTTTCCTCATAGTTACACCGATGAGCTTGTTTTGTCGCTCATTGACGAGTGGGGGTTAGACTCAGAAGACAGGATTCTTGATCCATTTGCAGGCGCGGGCACCACGATCCTGACGGCGAAGCAAAGGGGTATTCCGGCGACGGGATACGATCTCTCACCCTTCGCGGTCCATGCAGCTAGAGCTAAGATAGCCAACTATGACATCGAACGACTGAAGACAACCTGGGATGCCCTCCACAAGTCAATTGACCCAAGCCAATGGGATGGTGCGTCACGAACTTATCCGCAATTGGTGAAAGATGCATTGCCGGGGAAGCTTCTCGGTGCGTTTGATGCGATTGAAAAGTCGATTCGGTCTCTTGATTGTTCGGATACCGAGCGGAGATTCTTTCGTCTAGCGCTTCTCAGAACAATCCCGAAGTACAGCCGTGCAGTTCCGACGGGGGGTTGGCTCAGCTGGATTGAGAACCAGCGGAACAGCGGCAGCTTGAAGAGCTCGTTTAAAGAACGCGTGGAGCAGATGCTGAATGACCTTGTTGAGTCCAAGCTTCGTCGCAAGGCTCAATGGGAAATCAAAAAAGCAGACGCCAGAAAGCTGCCAGATAAGAATTCGATATACACAGCGGTAATTACATCGCCCCCTTACCCTAATCGGCACGACTACACGAGGGTCTTTGGCGTGGAGTTGATGTTTGGCTTCCTTGATTGGAACGGCACACGAAAGTTGCGCTATCAAAGCTTCGAGTCTCATCCTGAGGCCCACCCCAAGAGGCCGAAGGCACCCGGCTACAAGCCACCCGCGAGGCTTGTCAAGATTCTCTCGGCCATCGAGCCGAAAGACCGGGATGAAAGAATCAGGAGGCTTCTGTCGGGCTATTTCCTTGACATGTATTTGTCACTCCGTGAGGTAAGAAGAGTCTGTAGGAAAGGTGCACGCATAGCGTACGTGGTTGGGAATGCTCAGTACTTCGGTGTCGCCATCCCAGTGGATGAGCTTACCGCCCAGATTGGACAGCAACTCGGACTCACGTGCAAGGAAATCATTGTGGCACGCTATCGGGGTAACAGCGCGCAACAAATGAGGAAGTTCGGGAGAAATCCGTCACGGGAATCAGTTGTCGAGTTTCTGATTCCCTGAGGGAAATTCGAACACAAGCGTATCCGTATAGTGATTCGTCTATTATCCCCGCGCCCGACTCCGTTTTGAACTGCTTTGGTTCGCTGCCCAAACTCCCACACCCCTGAACTCGTCAATGGACAGGTGTGTGAATGGAATTGAGATCATATGCGACACCTGCGACAGCAACTTCTCGAAATCGGTAGCTGGTGATTGCTCACGGAGGTTCTTCCCCACGATCCGCCCCTGATCCAATGTGCGAACCCGACTGCGATGAAAACAGGGGCGAGGGTCTTGATCGAGAAGGAGAAACGCGAATTGAGAGAGTGCGCGCGATCTCGACGAGCGATGTGACTTCCAAGCTCGACGAAGCAAGGTTTCCCCATTAAACGCGAGGTCCGAGTGGAAGAACCAAGATGGAGAGCGCTTTGCTTGCTAGACGTGGGCACTCCTCGCAATGTAGCTTCTCATGGTTGTGTAGGCGAAGCTGAAAAGAGATATGAGACCACCAGCAATCCGATGAAATCCCAAAGGAGGCGCTAGGATCGCAGCAAGGGAGTCCGATTCTGCACTTGTCTTGCGATCGCAGAAATCGGGCTTTTAAAATGCATTCCCAAAGTTCGAGTTAGACTTGGGTTTACAGAAGCTCGAAGACCTGAAAGGTAAATCACATGGCGAAATTCAGTACAATCGCTGAGATATCCAACGTTGCAGAACTTTCGAGGGAACGGCTTGAAATTGTTGGGTTGCTTGAAGACGAGGTCGGAAGATGTTTTAGCGCTGGGGACCTGCTCGGTGCAGGAGAATGGCTGGTCAGTGAATTCCCTCACCTGGATGAGAGTGAGTTAAGTGATGTATTTGCCAAAGTCGTCGCAGTTTGGGCTTCGCCCGTGGGGCTCAGATTCCTTCCTTCAAATTTGGATGAACTTATAGCTAAAACAGACGACTTCAACCCTGAAGCTCTTGCGCTAGCGCTTGTGGCTGCCACTTCTCGCGTGAAAGAGCTTTCTCTTCCCCTGCCATCGCAGACTGTTGATGTCGCATTCCGGGTTCTCACTGCGCTCGAGAAGATTTTTGAAGTCTCAAGAAAGAAACCTCTAGAGGCTTGCACCATTGCGTCAGCGAAACTGCAATCTGCACAAGGAGAACTTCTTTCTGCCGTTCAGACATTCGTCGATGCCAACACACTTATGGCAAAGGGTGCCTCGCTCGAGGTAGTGAAGAAGGGACATGCTTTAAGGCTGTTGGCTTTGGCTGAGGAGAAGCCAATCCTCACTCAGTTGGATCTGCTTTTGGGCTCGGCTTTTCGAAAACTCTGTGAAAGCTGTGAGCGTCAAGATAATGATTCAATTATTCAAAGAGCTCCGGAGTTGAGAGAACAAACGCGCCTCTCTCTGTCTCCATCTCGTGCACACACAAGCAGTACTGTTTGGCTTCTGGTTGTTCAGAAGGTCGCCAATCAAATCATTAGACTCATCGATGAGGCAACACTGAAAAGCGAGGTCAGTACTATCCCCTTGCTTGGCCTTAGCAGCAACAGATTTAAACTTGATCTCTCACGAATAGATCGGGAAATGTCCTTCTCTTGCAGAGTGCGGAACGGCGGGTATGGTCGTGCACGCAGGGTTGCAGTTGAATCCAGATTGAAGGATCAGCCGTATGAACTAAGGATCTTGCACCCTGCAGGATTGTTCGAAATTGCAGAACAATCTGATCAAGTCATTACTTTCGGTCTTACTCTGAGGCGCGAGTTCGAAAGCCTTGAGATACCCATCGAGTGGAATTACCTGAGTGTTATCGGAGCCCCTCACACCGATCGCGACATCATCAGAGTCGAACAACAACTAGGTCAACCCGAGTGGGATAGGTTGATTCACGCCCCTCCATACTCGATCAACCCTATACGCAAAAGGGAAAGTCTTTTTGGGAGGGACGAGATCCTGGATCGGTTGGAATTGGGCGGGCTCTCTGGGACATCCACCTTCCTATGGGGTCAGAAGCGTGTTGGCAAAACCTCAATCCTTCAAGTGCTTTCAGATGAGCTAGAGAAAAGGAATGATGTCGTATGTATAGTTCTACGAATGGGGGAACTCATAGCCCTGCATGAAGGCCAGATTGCACATAGAATTGCGCAACGTTTGGCATCTGCGACCGGTGAGCCACCAAGCCACATACCCGGTGAAGAGGAGTTTGGCGCCGGAATGTCGAAGCTCGTACCGTTTGTCGAACGCTTCGTAAAGGATCACAAGAATCTGAAGATTCTCGTGATAATTGATGAGTTCGATGATCTTGATCCCGCGTTCTACACGGGCGAACGTGGAAAACTGTTCGTCCACGCGTTGCGCTCACTCTCCGAAATTGGATTGACGTTTTTCTTCGTTGGCAGCGAACGCATGCACACAATTTATGAAAGACATGCTGTTGTGCTCAACAAATGGTCAAATGTCTTCTTGGATGCCATCAAATCTCGAGAGGACTGCAAGGCACTTGTCACTCATCCGGTGAAAAATGTCATCGAATACGAATCAAATTGCGTGGAATCGATAGTTGACTACTGTGGCGGAAATCCATTCTATATGCATCTGTTGTGTTCAGAAATATTCAAACGATGCTGGCACGAAAGGAGGACGTACGTTGGCGAGAATGACTTCGAGGCGGCAAGGGAATCGATGGTGCGAACACTCGGTGAGACAAATTTCTCCCACTTTTGGGAAGACAACCCAGTTCTTGATGAGCAGCAAAAACTCAAAGAGACAGCTGAGAATTGCTTGCTGATGACTTGCATTTCATCGCTTGGGCGATCTTTTGAATCAGTAGATCAGCTAGTCGCTGCACAAGACAACCTGGGTCTGGGCCTGTCTGAGAGACTATCCTTTGGCGATTTCTCCGATGCTCTCGAACGACTGAGAAAGCGTGGTGTCGTCGTGCCCGTACCTGGAATTCGACGCTTTGAAATTGCATTGCCCATCTTTCGGGACTGGTTAGCTCAATTTGCTGAACTTAGGGTGCTGTCGCGTTGGCGTGATTACTGCAAAAAACAGGTCGACCGCAAGGAGACGACTGTCTCGACAGCAATTTCAGTGGTTGACATGCCAATTCCGATAGCAGAAGAGGATTTACTGGCCGTTTCTCAGAATCTAATCTATTGCGGCAGACAGAAGGATGTGTCGGAGATCAGGGTCTGGCTCCGGCAATTCGACGATGACGTTAGAATCGAACTCGCCTTTGATTTGCTAAAGCGGGTCGCCGAAAAAGGTTACATCTCAGAAGGAGCAAAGTTACAGTGCTTGAGTCGCATTGAGGAGGCGCTTGGTTCAAGAAGAAAGGCCATCGGTAAAGGTGCCTGGAGCATCCTCAGAGGAAGAAAGGAAAATCTATGTATTACCTATCTCGACTCTGAGATGAAAAGCGGAGCAACAACAGCGAGGGAATTAGCGAAGAGGTTGCGGCCCGGAAAGCAAGGGCCACCTGACACATTAGCTGATTGGATAGGCTCACACACAGACAAAGACTCGATAATTCTTGTTGTCGACGATTTCTCCGGCACGGGCTCCACGATACAAAAGGGCCTCAGCCACTTCATTCGCCAGTATGAGACCAAAAAGCTCATAGACAACTATTTGAGAGAGGGCAGGATTCTCTGCTACATACTCTATGCTTTCCCCGAGGCGATCCAGACGTTGAGAGAAAGGTTTCCAAAAGTCGACTTCTTCACGGCCACCATTCTAGGAGATGATGTTAGAGCCCTCGACGAACATGCCGCAGTCTTTGAAAGTCATGAAGAAATCAGTTTTGCGAGAGAGGTATTACTCCAAATTGGGAGGGCACTCACTCCACAACATCCTCTTGGGTATGGGGATCTTGGTGCGCTCATTGTATTCCATAACACCGTCCCCAACAATACGCTACCGATCTTCTGGTGCGATGGAACCGTGAACGATAAAGCTTGGAAATCGCTCTTTCCCCGTGCGTGAATAGCGTTACGCGTTGACCTAAAGTGAAGTGGAGTTATTAACCCGCTCTTCGGCGGTATCTCCCAAACGCTGCCACGGTCGATGCTCCCCCTTGTCTTTCAACACTAGCGTCAACAGCTGCGGTCCCGCCTAGTCCGCCTCATCCACTCGATTTGAGGATGCAGATGTGGAGGTGAGGGCGAGAAGGAAGCCTGAGTCAAGCGAATCGGTGCCCTGATGTGTGACGAGACAGAATTGTCTGAGCCTTGAAAGAATCCAAAGATACATCTATTCAAAGCCTAGTATTCGCGGGACGAAGCATTGTGACACGTGCTATTGAGCAACAATCATGGGCTTGCATGCCCATGCCATACCTTTTCTGTGCACCGATCATTGTGCAAACAAGCTGTCAGAAGCGGTTTCATAATTCGAGGACACTAGAATGAAACAGGAAATTGTCACCCAGATTAGGGCGGAAGACAAATCACTGAAGGACGTTCTCCACGAACAGAAGTATTCAATCGATTATTTCCAGCGTGAATTCCGTTGGGAAAGAAAACATATTGAGCAACTCTTGACAGACCTTGAAGCCGCGTTCTCCAGCAACTACAATAGCAGTCACGACCGCACCCAAGTTGAAAGTTACAATTCATATTATCTCGGTCCCATTGTGATTTGCCAGAAGGGCAATGCCCTTTCCATCATTGATGGTCAACAGCGATTGACGTCCTTGACTCTTTTGCTTATTCATATTTCCAACATCCAGAAGAATTGGGCCAAGAAATCTTCCATCGAGTCCCTAATTCGCTCTGAAAAGTTCGGCAAGTATTCCTATAACCTCCAAATAGATCATCGTAGGGTGTGTCTGGACAACCTCCTAGAGCACGGGGACTATGATTCCAACGGCACCGAGGAGAGCGTGGTCAACCTTGTAGAGCGATATCATGATATAGTAGAGTTGTTTCCAGAAGAGCTCGGCACCGAAACGGTTCTGCCTTTCTTTGTCGATTGGCTGAAAGAGAAGGTAGTGTTTGTTAGGATCGTCGCCTACTCAGATGAGAATGCGTACACCATTTTCGAAACGATGAATGACCGCGGGTTGAATCTTACACCGACCGAAATGCTAAAGGGATACTTACTCTCAAAAGTACCTAGCGATCAGAAAACTTCGCTGAATCTTCTTTGGAGGGAAAATATTGGTACACTTCACGAATTCAACAAGCAGGAGGACCTTGAGTTTTTCCGTGCGTGGCTCAGAGGAAAATATGCAGATACTATCAGGCCTGGAAAGAAGGGTGCAGCAAACGAAGACTTCGAAAAAATTGGCACAAGTTTTCACACTTGGGTGAAGGATAAGACAGATTTGGTCGGTTTAAAAAAGTCTCCCGACTTCGTGGACTTCATCGATAAGAAATTCGATTTCTTTGTCGACCTCTATTGTTCGACAATTAGTTCAGCGGAATCACATCTGCTGGGGGGGATGGAGCACATATATTATTGTCGCCACTTCGGGATTGCCTCGTCTCTTGCGTATCCACTTATGTTGGCTCCCATCAAGGAGGGTGATGACCAGAAACTGATTGCTAAGAAGTTGAACCTTACAGCTAGGTTCATCGAGACATTCTCAGTCTTCAAAGCGCTCAATTATCGAACTTTGGCCCAGAGTTCGATTCGCTACACAATCTACAGCCTTGTGAAATCAGTCAGGGACAAATCAGCCGATGAGCTCTCCGATATCTACAAGCAATCCATAGGTGGGCTAGACGTAAACCTCTCGGGAATACGTGAATTCGGCATGCACCAACAGAACAAGAGATTTGTCAGATTCCTTCTTGCACGGATCACGAACTATCTGGAAGACAATTCTGGCGTACCTAGCACCTTTGAGCAATATGTCACAGATGAGGCTGCAAAACCATTTCAAGTGGAGCACATATGGGAGGATAAGTACGATCGGTTCAAGAGCGAATTTGCCCAACGTGACGATTTCAACGCGTTTAGAAACAGGATTGGCGGATTGTTGCTTCTGCCTAAAGGAACAAACCAGTCTTTTAGTGCAGAACCATTCGAGAACAAACTTCCACATTATCTCAAACAGAATCTCTTGGCGCAATCACTGCATGAGGAGTGCTACAAGAAAAACCCGAATTTTGTGAATTTCGTTGCTGATTCGCGTCTAGCTTTCAAACCCTATAGGCATTTCAAGAAGTCAGACTTAGAAGAGAGAACGACCCTGTATCAAAGCATCTGTGAGAAGATTTGGTCTTCGGATGGATTCGATGAGATAGCTGGATGTTGAAGACACGTGGTCTCTCTGCGCGCGCCACGCCCGGCTCGTTTGGGCTACGTCTCCCTCTTGGGAACAAAGGTGAGCAAGTTTGTCCTGCATGCTACGTAGCGCATCTAACCACTCATATATCCCCGGTGTCCGGAGCCTGTTTCCGACGCGTCAACGTGAAATGTCAAGGCCAAAGTCCTAGCATCGCTGACAATTTCCCGATATCACTTAGTTGAGCTGGCAACTCCGACGCGGCTAATCGGCAAGTCCGGGTACAACGGTGGAGTCAGAAAGGTGAATAAAGGTTTTCGTATGCGTGCATGGAGGAGTCCGGACCCAGGAATGCTTTGTGAATGCGCAGCGCTGATCCAATGAAGAAACCCTCCCCCTTCCTCTCCAAATCCAAGTATCTTTCCGGCCTCCAGTGCCACAAACTCCTCTGGTTCTACTACAACGCGAAAGATCGGATGCCTAAAATGGCGCATCCCGGTACGGTTTCGCGCCTGACGGAGCGGTATGCTGAGGCGCTCCGCTTCCAATCAACCATTCACCAATCAACAAGTTAACAAACCCCCAATCTAAAGGGGCTGAGGATGGAGATGTGGAGTTGACAGTTGCCTTGAGATTAGGAGGCAGGCTTAGCGAGGAAGGTCGAATTCTATAATTGCGTCGCGTTTCCTCCCGGCCAACAGTCACCAAAGCTTCCGCTTCCCCGAACAGAGAGCATAGGGTGCCTGACATGGAAACCCTTCGCAAAACCCACGTACCACCTTTCAATATTTTTCCCCGATCTTGATATTGATTCAGTGTCTTAAGTTGCTTTGACAGAAGACTTTTCGTAATTTTGAAGCGGCAATTGAAACCATTCAAAACTTCCAACAATTCATGATCTACGTTGCCCTTTTCGGATTGCACGAGCACGGAAGTTGCCAGAATGGGCGAAAGGGGTGTTGCCTTCAACAGCGAATCATGTGTTGACAGAATTGTTGACAAAAGCTCCAAAATCTTGTCGACAGTCAGTCAACGCACGATCAGGAATTGCTGAAATTTCAAGGATTTCACTGGCCCCGTAGCTCAAGTGGATAGAGCAACAGCCTTCTAAGCTGTAGGTTCCCAGTTCGATTCTGGGCGGGGTCACGGAAACCCAATCCTCGCAGACACCCTCGCCACATGCCGAAGGCTTGTCTTT
>Ga0315274_10002639_pt1 | contig 26942 bp, 18 predicted proteins | sample YL17G02_20_MG_FD_203700 | JGI IMG/M metagenome (GOLD analysis project Ga0315274, IMG submission 203700) | Sediment microbial communities from Yellowstone Lake, YNP, Wyoming, USA - YL17G02_20 | ecosystem: Environmental > Aquatic > Freshwater > Lake > Sediment | place: USA: Wyoming | collected...
TGATGGTCTGCAAAGCACACCCTACCGCGTGAGCCTCATATATGAATGAATGGGCAAGACATCTTTGTAGCATTTTGATCGGCGTCCTTACCACCGTGTTGATCGTGCCGGCCGGCGCCGCGGAGCAGAGCGGCGCCGGCGCTGAGCAAAGCCAAAGGGTAGTGGCGATCAAGGCGGGCATCATTATTCCCGTGACTTCCCCGCAGATTGAAAATGGAGTCGTGCTGATTCGCGGCGGCAAAATCGAGGCTGTGGGCAAGGAAATCCAAATACCGCAGGGCGCAGAAATTATTGATGCGACGGATAAGGTGGTTATTCCCGGCCTAATTGATGCCTTTACGACCCTGGCGGAAAAGGCGCGGGATGATGAGGAATCGGTGACGCCGGCCATTCGGGCCAAAGACGCCTTTGACTTTTTTGCCGATTACCGGCGAATGCTGGCGGGCGGCGTGACGACGGTTTATATTTCGCCCGGCCAGAGACGGCTAATAAGCGGATTAGGTGCGGTTGTCAAGCTTGCAGGTGATTCTGTTTCCGAGCGTGTGCTCACAGACGCAGCGGCACTGCGCATCACTCTCGGCGAATTGCCCAAGAGTCCGCCTGAGATTTTCACGCCGCCTATCCCGCCCGGTCCGAACGCGCCTATTCTGCCGGTGGAAAAGCAGCTGCCCACGACCCGAATGGCGGAGCTTGCACTATTGCGGCAGCTTTTTACGCAGGCAAAGCAGTATCAAAAGCAGCGACCCGGGCAAATCGACCCAAAGATAGAGGCGTTATTGCCCGCGCTGGAGGCTAAACTACCCGTCCGAATTAACTGCCAGACCGCACAGGATATCGGCAGCGCTATTCGCCTGGCCCAAGAGTTTAACCTGAGACTTGTTCTCGAGGGCGCTACCGAAGCGTACAAAGTTGTGGACGAGGTTAAAGAATGTAGCGCACCGGCTGTTATAAGCGGCGTTATTGAACCTGGCCAGCTGCAAACAAAAGACTACGACCGGGATGTTGCGCTGGGGCGCGTCAACCCTGCTAATGCAGCGATTCTTGCAAAGGCCGGCGTCAAATTTGCCCTCGCTGCCGCGACCGACCAGACCGTTGCCGACCTTGCGTTTATTGCCGGCTATGCCGTCAATCAGGGATTGTCGCCGCAGGCAGCTCTTGCCGCTATCACAATTACGCCCGCTGAGATTCTGGGCGTTGCCGAGCGAGTTGGAAGCATAGAGAAAGGTAAAGATGCAGACCTTGTCATTCTGACCGGCGAACCGTTCAATCTTGAGTCGGTGGTGGATAGGACATTTATCAACGGCAAGATTGTCTATACTCGCCCGGCGGAAGAAAGCAAAAAGCCGGCTCCTGAGGAACCAGTTGTTGCCATTCGGGCGGGAAAAATCTTTACCGCCAGCCGAGGCCAAATTAACGATGGGCTTATTCTTATTAAAGGCTCGAAAATCGCCTATGTGGGTCAGCCAAAACCGATTTCGCAGCAGGCGCGTGTTATCGATGCCGGCAAGAGCGTTGTCATTCCCGGCCTAATTGATATACACTCTCACCTGGGGCTTCACTGGGAAAGTGAGCCTATCCGATTGGAGCCTTCTGCACCTGCCGCCGGGCCGGATTCGCCCGCGCTGCGATTGGTCAGCATTGCCAACGCAATTGACCCCAACGACCCGGCATTTCGGGAGGTTCTAAGCTGTGGCGTGACATCGGTGCTGCTTGCTCCGCAAACACGTGGGCTGGTCAGCGGCAACGCCGCACTAATTAAATTGGCAGGCGACACCCCCATGTCTTCTGTCGAAGACAGAAACGTGAGCGAGGGACCCCGCCCCTTCAACCAGGCTCAGGACAGGCTGGCGGAAACCCACATGATTGTCAAAGAATATGCAGCCATAAAGTTTTCAATGCTCGGCGGGACGGCAAGACTGGCGCGCATCTGGGAAGCTCGTGAGCTGCTCAAACGAGCCAAAGAGTACGCCCAAAAGTGGGATGAATACGAAGCCAAGCGGACAGAGTACGAGCACCGCAAGAGCACCGATAAAGAAGGCCTCGTCAAAGAGCCTAACCGGCCGTCGCGTGATGTAAATCTTGAGCCGCTGCGAGGATTGTTTAAGCGCGAAATGCCGGCCCTTGTCCAAGCCGATCGCGCCGATGAGATCCGGGCAGCGCTAAAGGTCTTTAGGGACGAATATAACCTGGACATCGTCATCTTGGGCGGTCAAGATAGCTACCGCATTGTGCCTGAGCTAAAAAAATACGATGTGGGTGTTGCGGTCGGCCCCAATGTGCTCATCTACGAGAAAGGCAAGCCAATCAATAATGCCGACCTTCTTAGTCGACAAGGGCTCCGCGTCGCATTACACACTAGTGCTACTTCGGCAACACAGCATTTGCTGATGAACGCCGCCTACGCCGTGCGATACGGAATGGACCAAGATAAGGCGTTTAGAGCCGTCACCAGCTATCCAGCCGAGCTTTTGCATCTGGACGATAGAATCGGAAGCATCGACGTGGGCAAGGACGCAGACTTGGTCATTCTATCCGGCGAACCGTTTGACTTTGCAAGCCGTGTGGAAAAAGTTCTTGTGAATGGGCGTGTTGTTTTTGAGCGTCAGGAATGAATTCTGCGGGACCTAAACAAATGAGGCCCTTCAATGACATAGGGCGGGGCTACGGAGAATGGACGCCACGCCATCATCTTCTTGGTGGGCTAAGGCGCACCCTACGGCTTGGCATTTTTATAGTATGCGTGCTTAGTAGGGTGGGGCTTGCCCCACCATCACCTTCTACTTCGCCGACAGAGCCTGCGCCGAGTGGAGTCGAAGGGTACGCCATCAAGGCGGGCAAAATCTTGACTGTCACACAAGGCACAATTAACCACGGAATTGTGCTGGTCGAAGACAAAGTTATCAAAGCGGTCGGGACTGCGGCTGAGGTCGCGATTCCGAAGGGTTATACCGTCATCGACGCCTCAGATAAGTGGGTTATGCCGGGCATGGTGGAGATTCACTCGCATATCGGGACAGAGGGCGGATTCAACGATATGGTGACGCCCATCAATCCGGAGCTTCGCGCAATGGATAACATTAATCCGGAGGCGTGGGAGCTCAAATGTGCCGTTTCCGCCGGCGTGACCACGATTCACACTATTCCAGGCAGCGGGACGAATCTGGCAGGTTTTGGGGTTCTATTTAAGCCGTATGGCGGAACAGTTGACCGGATGATAATTCGCGAGCTTGGCTCCATGAAAATCGCGCAAGCCTATAATCCGGAGCGGCGAGGTGGCGACCTGGGACGTACAAGAATGGGAATGTCGTGGATGCTGCGGGACTTTCTCAGAAAAGCACAGGAATATACCTTAGCGTGGCAGGCATATCAAAAAGGGCAGCAGCCGCAGCGCCCAAAGGAACAGCCCGAGTTCGAACAGGCAAGATGTGCGTTTGAAGGAGCCATTCCAACCCTGGTGCACACCGCCGGTGCGCGTGACGTGATGGCGACCACGAGAATCTTCTGCGATGAATTTCATCTCTGGACCATTGTTTCGCACGGATGCTTTGACGGCTACAAAGCCGCAAAGGAAATGGCAAAGCGGCCGGTACACGTGAACCTTGGACCGTGTCACTACGACTTCGAGTTCTCTCAGGACAACAAGGTTTACGGGATGGCTGCAGAGTACGCATCTGCCGGCGTGAAAAGTCTTTCTATCAACACGGATGCCATCGGTCCGGAGCAGGATGAGCTTTTCTTTGAGGCGGCGATGGCAGTCCGGCTGGGTTTGGATGAAAAAATGGCGCTGGAGGCCGTAACCATCAATGCCGCCCGCGCTATAGGAATCGAGAACCGCGTCGGCAGCATCGAAGTCGGCAAGGATGCTGACCTGATTATTAAAGGCGGCAGTCTGCTTGATGTGACGATCCCTGTGGATATGGTTTTTGTCAACGGCAAAATTGCGTATAGGAAGCCGAAATGAAGGGTGCAATCTTAATGGTGTCTGTGGTTCTGGTTGTTTTAGCTGTCGGCTCATTATCTGCACAAGATGACCCGGCAGCAGGAAAATATGCCATCAAGGCTGGCAAGATTGTCACCATGGCGCCAGGCGAAGAATTTACCGCCGACAAAAATGTTATCAATAACGGCGTTATTTTGGTCAGCAACGGAAAGATTGAGGCGATTGGACCTGCGTCAAGCATTGCGATACCGCAAGGATATACCCTGATTGACGCATCGGATAGATGGGTTACACCGGGCATCGTCGAACCACATACACATATCGGAACGGAAGGCGGATTCAACGATATGGTGACGCCCATTAATCCCGAGCTGCGTATCGACGACTGCGTGAATCCTGAGGACATGGGCATCAAAAGCGCTGTAACAGGTGGCGTGACAACCATCCACACAATGCCAGGCAGTGGGACCAACTTGGCGGGCTTTACTGTTATTGTAAAACTGGATACCTCCTGCCCGGAAAAAATGATTCTGCGAGAAATAGGGGCGATGAAAATCGCGCAGGCTTACAACCCTGAACGACGCGGGGGCGATTTAGGCCGGACCAATATGGGCATGTCCTGGTCCCTGCGGCAAATGCTTAAACAGGCCAAAGCATATACCCAGGTCTGGCAACAATATGAGCAGGGCCAACGTAAAGAAAAGCCCGAATATAAACCTGAACTGGAGAATATGCGCAAGGCCTTCAGCGGCGAAATACCAACCATCGTACATACCTACGAAGGCTGGGGCGTCATGCAGACGATGCGCATGTTCAACGACGAAAACCAGTTGAAGGTCATCGCAACCCACACCGAAGGCGGTGGATATTTGGTCGGAACGGAAGCGGCGAAAAGAGATGGTGTGTCGATTGATGTCGGGCCGTTTTTGTGGGAACCTTTCTTCTGGAACGCAGAGCAGGACAATCGTTTCCATGGCGTGGCCGCAGAATTCTATAAAGCAGGTGTAAAAAACTTATCCATCAATACTGACTCTGTCGGATTCGGCGAGCAGGAAGAACTGGCATTCAATGCCTCAATGTCTGCCCGCATGGGGCTGGATGACCAGGTTGCGTTAAAAGCCATTACGATCAATCCCGCCCGCGCGCTTGGCATAGCTGACCGCGTTGGCTCGCTCGAAGTGGGCAAAGACGCCGATATTGTCATCAAAAAGGGCAGCTTGCTCGATCCTACGACGCCGGTCGATCTGGTATTGATCAACGGAAAAATCGTCTACCGATGCAAAGGCGCCGACTTGGTTATCAAACAACCCGCTGAAAGGTCGCGTGAAAAGGAATAATGGCTGTGAAGAAGAACCGCATATATATCCTTTTATGTTTATCGTCGGTATGGCTGCCGAGCAAGAGTTACGGCGAGGAAATCACCGCTATCAAGGCCGACCGGATCGATACCGTTACGTCCGGCCTGATTGAAAATGGTGTCATTGTTATTCGAGGCGGCAAAATCAGTGCTATCGGCGCCGACGTAAAGATTCCGAGCACGGCAAATATCATTGATGCACGCGATAAGACCGTCTTTCCCGGACTGGTGAATCCCTGCTCCGTCGTTGGGCTTTCCGGATCGCCGGGCGGTGAGCCGGCCTCACATCCGCATTATCGAGTTGCCGATGAATTATATCCATTTCAGGATGCCTATAGGCGGATTCTGCAGGCGGGGTTTACGACGCTGGGGCTTACCCCCGGCGGCAACGGGATCGCAGGCCAGGGTGCTATTGTACGGCCTGTCGGCAGGACGCCCGAAGCGATGCTAATTACGGAATCAGGGCTTTTGATGATCCGTTTTGAGGCTAACGACAAGGCAAAGAAGGTTATCACGGATGCCTTCGAATCGGCAAAAAAGCAAACCGATTCGGCTGACCCGAAGGTTAAGCCCCTCGTCAGGGCCTTGCAGGGCGAGATTCCTACCTTGGTGCGATGCGGCGGGCCCGGCGCGACGATGCATCTATTGCCGCTGCTGAAGCCTTATGAGAAAATGAAGTGGGTTTTAGTTGCCGGCCCGGAAAATTATCGCATCGCCGAGAAATTGGCTAAGGCGAAAATCCCGGTCGTCTTGCCTGCTCAGATTGATTTCGAGGAGTTTACCCGCAATCGCATCAACGTGCCCAAAATCCTTGCCGAGGCGGGCGTCAAGATTGCCTGTGTGCCTATAATGGACAACGCCGAAGGGCACGAGGATTTTCTCCGCCAAATGGCTGAGCTGACTAAGGGTGGATTGGACAAAGAAACCGCCAAAAAATCTATGACAATTTATCCCGCCCAGATGTTAGCGCTGGACTACCGCCTGGGAAGTCTGGAAGTCGGCAAGGATGCCAATCTTCTGATTCTAAGTGCGGACCCATTGGAAGTCGGCGCCAAAATCCACCAGGTCATGCTGGAAGGCAAAATCGTTTATCGGGCCCCATAGCGAAGGAATGATAATGCACAGAACAGTAAACGAAAAAGCAAAAATCCAGAGGGCCGCGGAATTCAAAAATGAAAAATAAAAGATCAAAATTGTGCAATTGCGACAATCCGTTCCTTAATTTTACATTTTGCATTTTGATTCTTGAATTTGTATTGTGCTGTTCTGCTTCGGCGGCGGCCGCAGATGAGAAGATGACCGTGATTAAAGGCGGAGACCTGTATACTATCACCAGCGGAATTATCAAGAATGGGACAATTCTTATAAAAGACGGCAAGATATCGGGCATCGGGCAGAATATCGACATACCAAAAGACGCGGAGGTTATCGACGCCAAAGGCAAGGTTGTCATGCCTGGTTTAGTGGCGGCCACAACCTTGTTGATGGGACTTAGAAGTTCCGGGGAAATCAACAAAATTGCCGATTCCTTGGACCCGTTTGACTTCGAATTCTCTCTGGCATTGGCATCGGGCGTAACGACAGCATTTGTAACCGCTACGCCGCCACGGCGGCGAGGGATGCCATCGGGCGAAAATCCAATCGGGGGCACCAACGCCGTCATAAAAATGGCCTACGGTGATTTGGATAATATGCTGATAAAAGAGCCAGTCGCGGAAAATGTCAGCATCTCCAACCGGCAATGGCTGGGCAAGACCAACTTCTTGCTGAACCTGAGAAAGGCTAAAGATTACCTGCAAAAACTCGCGGAATATCAAAAAGCCAGAGATAAAGATAAGAAGCTCGAAGAGCCAAAGAAGCCTGCGGACCTCGATCCCTACATCCGTCTGCTTCGCAGGGAATTGCCTGCCCGCGTGGAGGGTGCAACGGCGGATGACATCCTGGCGGCTCTGGAGCTGGTGGATGAATTCGGCATCCGTATTATACTGGAAGGGTGCCTCGAAGCCTGGATTGTGGCACAGGAAATCGCTAAACGGGATGTTTCTCTCATCATTACGCCCCGCGATAAGCAGGAGCCGCGCAAGGATATTTCTGGACCTTCGGGTTCGACAATGGCAAATGCTGCGATCTTAAAAAAAGCCGGCGTGAGGTTCGCAATCGTGCCGCAGGGGCCGTATTTTGGCCTTGGCGGCATGGCCGGACGCGATTTAATGACCCTGCCCATGGAGGCGGCTTTCGCCGTTAGCGGCGGGCTGGATGAGCAAACGGCGCTTGAGGCAATCACTTTAACCGCCGCCCAGATTTTAGGCGTAGCCGATCGCGTTGGCAGCCTGCAGGTCGGCAAGGACGCGGATATCATTATTTTGGATGGGCATCCTTTTCATTACAGGAGCTTTGTGGAGCTCACCCTCATAAACGGCAAAATACTATATGATAAAAAGCAGTCCACGTATTTCTCCCATATCACGCACGATAACTAATAGGGGCGTATTTGCAGCACGCGTATCTCCCACGGGCCTAAAGTCTCGGTCCGTTTGATCGTACCAGGTGGGGCGGCTTCGGGCGAATGATTTGCCTCGGGGACAAGGTTTGTGATTGAGAAACCGGCCGCGTCAGCGCCGACGGCATACTTAGTCGGGTCGATGGCAAATTCGATCTTATTGTCTTTCTCCAGATAGTTGACAAGAAAAATGCCGAGCGTCCCATCCTCCGCCTTCCAGATAGAGCCTTGCACGCTCGCAAGGGTTGCATCACGGGGATTATTGCCGTGGTCGGGCCAGCGCTCTGTGATGCTCTGGACGGGCTTTGTAGGCTCTACGAGATCGACCAATTCTCCGAAGGCCAGGAATTTTTTGGCTGCAACGCGGTACTGTCCTACCTTCTTTAAGAAGGCGGCTTTTTTGGCGTGTTCCGGATTAAATAGCTCCAGTCCCATCCAGCCGTTCTGATAGCCCCAGAGAAACGCCCGTCCTTGCGCCATAATCCAAGCCCGATCGCCGTGCTCAAACCATGCAGGGCTGCCGAAATAAATGCTGTAGCCTGAATAAACCGCCGTCATCATCGGAATTTCTCGGTCGTCAGGTTTTATCCACGTAAGAAAGGCATCGACGCCGTCCATGAAAGGCTCCGCGGCGCATTCAGTGGTAATAACCATATCTCCGCCTGTGCTGTGGGCGACATTCTGGACTTTCTTGAGCATCTTTCTGTAGCCGTCGACCCACCACCCGCCCCCGCCGAGCGGATGCCCGTGTGACTTGTCAAAACACAGAACCGGGCCGGCAGCAGCTATTTGATCTATGTACACTGCATTTACGCCGACCTCTTTACTTAGGCGTTCGACAATATCCGCAATTTTATCCTGCCAGAATTCCGTATAGCTGCACATGGGGGCCTGTTTTACGCCGTTGCCGTACGTCTCCACGTAATGCTTTCCCGCCTGGTCTTTGGCGCAATAAGGAGAATAGTCGCCAAAATCGTCGTTGGAAATGTCGATGATTCTGCCGTTGATATAGGGCATTATGATAAGGCCTTTCGATACAAGGTCGCGTGCTTGCTCGGCAATACCGGGCTTAGTCGGAAAATAGTGGGGGTAATGAGTGTCGAAGGGGATGGCGTGCCAGTTGTACCAGTGCGCCGCAAGAGGAACGCCGAAGTACTTTTGCGCATCCAGCAGCGGCTTATTCTTTTGCTCCAAAGTGCCGCTCTCCGGCCCGATGAAGCTGCTCACTAACATCCACAGCCCAACGTTTTTTAGTGCCTCCGGCATACTCGCCCGCTGGGAGATTTTGCCTTGCGATGTCCAGGGGGCGGACAGTGCAAATTTTCGATATATTTTGCATCCTTCCATCCAGCTTCCACGATATATGCCCATCATTACCGCAAATGGGTTCTTATGATCGGAGCCCGGTACAGCCATATTCTCGACGCTCGTTTCTATGTAAAACTCCTTGCCGGGCTCTACGATGAAAGTTTTGTCCCACGCGTTGGGGTCATGTGCGGCCATATAGATCGCGCTGCGGCCTTTGGTCGCGCATAAAAACTGCATCGGCATCGACCAGCCGTGCGGATACCTGTACGACATTCTTTCGGAGCAGCTTTTGAAAAGTCTGCCCGCGTTGCCTGTGGGAACGCCTATATCATACTGGCCGGATTTGCAATATCCGCTACACTTTGGGAAGTCGACATCGTAAAGCCCCCATATTTTAGAGTCATTGTTGACCCATATTCTCCATGAAGCTATGCCGGAATTCCAAGGAAGGTCGACCACGACCCGTACAGTAATGGCACCTTTCTCGTCCTGCCAGTCCATACTAAGCCACTCAAAAGTCGCCCGTTGAAGCCCATCTGCGAGTTTCTCAATTCTGTAAGAGGTGCACGGTAGCTGCGTATTTGAGAGGCTGCGTTTTTCTGTGCCCAGGCTGAGGGTCAGCTCCCAAAGCGTGTGTTTTCCGTCGACAGGCTGGATGTGGTTGACTCCTGCAGTGACGTCTACCATGGCAGCAAGTCCGCTATGCTCGGGCTCGAATTCAAAACGAACAATATCATTCGCTAATACAATTTCAGATGCCTTGGCGGGGGACTGAGCAGACGATGGAGCCGTAACGTGTGCGACAGAAGCCGCAAAGACATACGCCAGTAGTACACAGAATCTTAGTCTTACAGAGTGCATATCATTCTCCTGTAACATTGGCCGGGCCATTTATAATAAAGATAACTGAAAGACGGGATATCCGCAATATAGAACGGGCAATGCGATTCCCGGTTCCGCACAGAAATCTAACCGCAGAGAACGCGGAGACCGCAGAGCAGAAATCGAAGTTAAAAAACTCAGCGTGCTCTGCGCCCTCGGCCATAAAACAGGGAGCAGGCCTTTCAGCAGCGACTCGCGGTTTTTTTTATGCCGGTTTCGGCGAATGGCGAATATATCTGGAATGGGGAAAGCAAAAGCCTTTACCATGGTCGAGCTTTTGGTCGTTATTTTCATCGTAGGAATTCTGACGGCCATTGCGATGCCGCTTATACGGGGCAAAATCAGCTCTTCAAAGTGGTCGGAGGCTCAGACGGCGGCCGGAACCGTCAGGACGGCGGTGCGCACCTACATAGCGGAGAAGGGCCCCAACCATGACTACAGTGATATCGAAGGGTCGCTTGCAACCGAGTCGATTTACGTGTCGTTAGGATTCAAAGGCAGCGACCTTGACGGCCGGTATTTCAACCAAGGCGACTACACCGTCGGCGATGTCTCGGCAAACCCTCCCGCTGTGTCATTACGGTGAATTCCTCAGTGGGCGATGGTCCGCCGGGCACGGGGACGCTTGCCGCCGACGGCGCCTGGACGGTGGCCGACTGACGTACAAGACCCCCCGAGCATTTTTTTCGCCTTATAGCAGCTTGCCCGTTTTTTTATCCCACCGTACGGTACGGACTTTCAAGCGGTGGTCGCCGTGACAATCGGTGCAAACGATGCTTTGGGCGTCCGTCTTATCCGGGAATCGCTGCAGCCACAGCGTGACAATTTTGCCCGCAGGAACATCATGGCTGGCGTGACATTTCCGGCAGGCGGGATCAATGCCGTTCCGCGGATACATCACATCGGGCGGCGTCGTGTTGTTCTCGTCGTTGCGGTGGGCGTAGGACGGGCCGTGGCAAGCCACACAGCCGACATCGGAGCCAGCGTGTTGCTTGGCAAGCGGCTCAGCCTGGTAGTTCGCGTGGCAAACAAAGCAAGGGCCATTTTCAGCGAGCACCTTGGTTGCTACGCCCGGCAAGGGATTCTCGGCTCGGTCAGGCTCATCCAGAAGCAGCGGTGCATCCTGGTCAATAACCAATGCCGGCGGACCGCCCGGTTTCTCCGCTTGAGAAAGTTCAGGCTCACTCACTGGAGAGCAGCTCAGTGGTGCCACCGCCGTTATTGCCAACAGAGCAGCCAACAATGACAAAAGGCGATAGTTCATGTCCATTACCGACCGACCCTTGGCCTGATTCCCGCCTCGGCAGGAATGACGTGCCCCCGGCCCTGCTTTCGCAGGACCAAGCTGGCCCCCGCGCAAGCGGGGGGCGGGGGGTCGGGTCGAAGGCTACACATATTCCCAGTCTCTTAGCCAGCGGTAGTTAGCCGGCAGATTGGCCCAGGCACGATCCATCGCCCGGTCCAGTTCGGCCTTTTCCTGCAGGTCGAGCTGGCGACGCTCCTTAACAGCTAATGCGACGTTGTCCACTTGCTGCGTGCTAACCAGGCCTGGCATCGGCGCGGTGATTGCCGGGTTGCACAGGATGTAGCGGATAGATAGGCGCGCAATGCGGTTGTCATCTTCAAAGTGCGGGCTGTTCGGCGAGCTGTCGCCCTTGAATACGGAGTTGCTGGCAAAGGGCTTTATGCCGAACCAGCCGACATCGTACTTTTTGATTGTCGCCCACAAACCCGCCTCGTCGGAGACCACTTTGGTCCCTGCGGTATACGGCGTCAGGATGACCTCCATCTGGTCGGGGTACGTTTCAATCAAGTGCTTCAGGTGCTCACGGTCGTGGGAAGAAACGCCGATAAATCGGGCACGCCCGGTTTTCTTCGCCCAATCTAGCGCGGCGAATGCTTCCTGAACCTCTGCTTCGCTGTGCTGGTGACTATCGACCAGCAGGCTTATCCGCCACAGGTCGACGTACTCCAGGCCGGCTTCTTTCATGCCCATATCGAGTCCCTGCTGCAGCTTTTTGCGTGAGCGCCACTCTTCAAATCGGCTTTCCCAGATATGCCAGGAGTAGCCGAAGTACATCTTGTCGCGTCGGCCTTTCAGGGCCTGGGCGTATGCGAGAATTTCCTCGCGGCAGCAGGCATCGACGTAGTTGATGCCTCGCTCGATGCAGCGAGTGACGACCTCGTAGCGGTTCTTCTGAAAGTCGCGTCCGTTAATGTCCTCCGTCATCCATCCTTCGGCTTCCTGGCCGCCTATTATCTTGACCAAGCGTTTCCAGTGCCCGCCCAGAGCGACAGCCGAAACCATAAGTCCGGTCTTGCCGCATCGGCGGTACTCCATATCGGGATTGTAGTTCAGGATTTTGCCGGTGCTCGATTTGGTGGTCCTGGCCTCCGCGTCTGCCGACGCGAGTCGGGGCGGCGGGTCGGCTGCGTGGACTTTTCCCGCAGCGGTCAATCCCGTCGCGAGCGCGGCCGCCGCGGCCGCGCTGTCACGCATAAACTGCCGGCGAGTTAACTCATTAGCCATAGCTTTAGTCTCCTATCGTTCCTTGAATCATCAAGGAAACACCATCGCTATGTGTTCTGTGGCGTGTCATTCCCGCGAAAGCGGGAATCCAGATATTCTTGTGGCTTTCTGGACTCCTGCTTGCGCAGGGGTGACAACGCACAAATGATGACCTATGTTTCATTTTGTTTCTCAAAAATCAATAATTCATTAGGCGGTTTTAGAGTACCAAATCGCTCACCAAATTGCAACTGATCGGGAAGAATAGCCACAGATTTCACAGACCCGTCCCTTCGGCACGCTCAGGGCAAGCTCTGAGCCATGTCGAAGGATTACACAGACTTTCTTTACCAGTGGAAATCCGTGTAAATCCGTGTCCAAAAAAAGGTGGTCGAAAAGGATTCCGCCTTGGAGTAAATTTAGTGACCCAGATTAACACGATTAAAAACTGGAATTATCCGGAATTTAATAAAATTGGCATTTTTTGGCTATTTTTCAGAGACCATAGCCAATATCCGTTCAACAACGCGGTTTACAAGTCATATTGTGGGGATTAGGTAAAATAGGCAAGAAAAAATGGGCTAGAAAGTGTGCAAAAATGAGCAGAAATGCGCAGAAGTTAGCAGACATTTGCAAAAACGCGCGCGTTTTGAGCAGAAATTGACAGAAATTGACCACTTTTTACAAATTAACATTTTGTTAAAGTGCGAGGTATAGGGAATCCTATAGTCGGGGACTTGTGGCTCGATGCTCGACACCCGAGTTTCATCGTGCTTAAATCGTAATGCTTGTCTGGTGATTCGTATCTCGTATTTCGCTGGTGAAGGCCAGGAGAACACTGATTTACTTCATTGAAACTCAAGAATCTGTTGCCCCTGTGCTTTCTGCGAAAGCAGAAACAGGGGGGCGGAATCAGAAGACCGGTTGTAGCGGCGCAGGTCGAGACAGTCGGGCAGAACGTCCGGATACCTAACCCGGATTTTTCACAGCCACAGAGGGCACAGAGAACACAGAGAGTTAAGTTTTCTCTCTCTTTGGTAAAGCCAAACGCCTGGAGGAAATTACCCCGCTGGGTGATATAGTACGGAACAGCCGGAACCACGACTCATGCCGACCGTGCCATGCCCCTAATGAATTGAAGCGGATTTTCTCGTTCATTGTTCAGAGTTTGTTGTTTATTGTTACAACTCAAAACTAAGAACTTAAAACTTAGAACTAAAAAACGCTGTCCCCAGATTTTGCAGATTTCTTTCGGAGCGAATTTTAGAAACGCATTCACACGGGATTAACGCAGATTTAAAATCGCAAAGTAGGTGACTGTCCCGAATATTCCGGGTCTCCCGCTCGCCGCCGGCTTCAGCCGGTTGTTGGACGGCACGCCCGCGACGAAGAGCATCGAAATCTCTTTCACGAAAGCGACCGCAGACGCCCAAGCAGCCGCTCCGCGTCGCGTGCTGCGAGCGCGATACCGCCTTCAGTCACGGCGCCGCGCTGGCCGTGAGCAATGGAGTTTCGAACCTGCAGGAGTTGTCGCAGGCGGACCTGCTCGTCGATCGAGAGCACCCCTTCCAGGCGGTCCAGAAGGCCGGAGATCGGCGTGTTGGCAGATGACTCACCAAGCCGGACGGCAACCGCACGTCGTAGCGCTAGCTCAATATCACGCCACAGACCAAGATACGAACCGTAATCGCCAGGCCCGAACTCCGATTCCGGACGCCGGAGCAAGTAGCCGGAACCGCGACTCTTCCTCACATACAGCATCAAGTAGGCCATCGCTGACACGCAGAAGCCTGCCAGCGCCATAATCAGGGTAAGTTGCTCTTCGAAGGCACGCCGGGCCAGGATCTCTTTGACTACGAACGCGCCCAGGCCGGTAACACCAAGTAGGACGCCGCCGAGGAGATACACCCTCAAGAGTCGATCCGCTAAGCTTCGAGTCCGACCGAACAGGCGGCTCTGCTGTCTATTCAGGCTGGCCATGATGTCATGTACAGCGATCTCCTGTAGGTCGCCCAAGCGAGACGCGGAATCAGCCGCCCCAAGGAGCAGTTGGTTGCGGTAATCGTCCACCAGCTCATCCAGAGCCTGCTTGGCAGCCGGTGTCAGCTTCGTATCAAGTTCTGAATGGGTAGGCATATCTCAGTCCTTCACGAGCGCCACGACGGCGGCGGTGATTGTAAGGGTCAGGATGACCACGAACAGAACCAGCGCGTTGGCATCCCGGAGCTTATCCATGTCCGCTAGAAGGCCCGTCACGAAGCCCCCTACCGTCGCCACCAGTTGGGCACCGATCAACAGTGGTTTCTTGGACGGACGCGCATAGCCGCGGCGCAGCAAGATGTCCGCATCCTTGACCATGGTGCTCGTGATCTCCGGGTCGCCACTAGTGCCCTTGTTGGCCGCTTCAAGGCGACTGGCCTCTTTCAAGAGATCCACCGCGTACCGCTCGACTGCGCCACGGTACTCGGCAGCCGCGCGCTCCTTCAAGTGCTTGGTGACCTCGTCAGGTACTTTGAGATCAAACGTCATGGTCTGAGCCTCGGTGCTGGTCTACTTCGCTCCCGTCGGTCACTTGTCCATCCAACAATTATTATACAGTCTGTATAAAGCGCGAAACACAGACTCTCTCTTTCCGTAAACCGACATTTCCCATATTAATCCGCCAGAGGCCGATAAAAGGCCTGGCTACGCAACCAAGCCTTTCAATTTCACAATTATATCAAAATCTTCGTCGAATTACAGAAATCCGAAGTATTTTTCGCTCAATGATTTCACAGAATAAAGCCCTCGGCACAGCCACCTCTGCCATAGGCCATTAGTGTAAACCATGCCCACCCTTACCTATTGGTTGGCTTTTCTATCCTGAATTTTCTATTTCCAAATCGAACAAGCTTGAAAGCGTATCTAATTACTAAATCCGAGGAAATAGTGGCTTCTCCAAAAAAGTCTAATAGGTTGCCGTATCGCAAAATATGCTTCTCATAAAAGTTGTTAAGAATTTTCAATTCGCTCATAATATCCTTATCCTTCTTCCTCAGGGGCTTATTGTCAAGTTCTTTTCTTAGTTCCTCGTAGCATTTAACAAGATCATGTCCCAACCCACCCTTTTTTTTATCTTTTTTTAATTTGGGCTTATACGTATCGTAATTCTGCATAAGTAATAAGCTCTTAATGATTATCTCAAGACCCTGGCATAGTAGGTGAAGAAACACGTAGCGAGAACCTCCTTTCTTTTCAAGAAGTTTCGCTGCCAATAGAAAATTCGCGCCTCTGTAAAACCAGGCGTGCGCCACCTTCTTTTTGCCATACAGAGAAAGCCGCCTCAATTTGACTTCTGCTTGGATAATTGCCATTCGACATTTCCCATATTAATCCGGCAGAGGTGGATAAAACACCTGGCTACGTAACCAAGCCTTTTGATTCCAGCATAATAGCAAAATCCGGCACTATTTCAATCTTGACTTTGCCATTTCGGCGATCCGCCTTCGCGAGAGGGACATAACCGCTTCGGCGGAGTCCCTTCTCTCTCCGGGCCGGTAAGCATTGTCTTTCTTAGCCTGAATATTTTTTTGCCACAGAGACCGCCGAGGATTTGACCACAGATTACGCAGATTATCTGTGAGAATCGTTTGTTAATCGGTGAAATCTGCGGAATCTCTTTTCTCTGTGCTCTCCTTCGACTGCGCTCAGAGCCTGCCTTGAGCCTGTCGAAAGGACGGCGTCTGTGGCGGTTCTTTATCAATTTTCAATTCGGCTCTAGTCGGGATGGTCCTAAAAAAAGCCCTATCTAAGCTCAAAATCCTCGTTACAAAGGCTGGAGGTGCAAAGAAACTCGGATTTACCGGACTTTTTGCTTGAATTCTTTCTCGTGATTGCGTACAATTCTATTAGCTTTCCCCTACATCCGCAGGGGCGAGGTTGTCCCCGCTGAAGCGGGGATGGAGGAGCGGCAAGGAATGTCTTCTGTATTCCTATCACGCTCTATCGTAAAAAAACGATTTTTTGCCACAGAGAGCACAGAGAAAAGAGAGAATTAGCGAATTAGGAATTAGTTGATTAGCTCAATTGGCTAATTCACTAATCAACTAATCCGCTAACCTTCTCGGTGTCCTCTGTGGCTGTGTATTCTGCGGACTCAGCGGTAAAACAGAATTCTTTAGTGAGGAAGGGTATTGAAAATGACAAGAAAAAAAACATTGGCGCTAATAATGGTAATTAGCTTGGTCTTGGCTGGCGGCTGTAAACAGTTATCAAGGATCGAAGATAACCAGCTTGAGCTGCACCGGGCGCTGGCTGCCAGTGTCAAGCACTTAGCCACCAGTTTGGTTCGCGTGGAAGAGAACCAGAGCAAGATGTCCGCGGCAATTGAGCAGTTGGAGACCGGCGCCAACCGAACTGCCAACAATCTGACTGCTCTTGGAGCAGACCAGACCAAACTGCACACGGAGATTGAGCAGGTCCGAGCCAGTACCGACAGGGGCGTCAAAAATGTAGCCGCTCTCGGAGCAGGACAGGACAAGCTGTACGCGGCAATTGAAAACGTGCAGGCCGGTACTAATCAAAACGCTGCCCGTCTGGCTGCCGCCAGGGATGAGCAGAAGATATTCCAGGCTGCTCTGGGCGAGGCGCTTCAAGGCAGTAAGGATGAACACAGTGCCAGCATAGCCAAGATTGAAGCGGGCCAAGGTGGACTTCAGGCAGGGATTGCGGACGTGAGAAGCGATGTCAAGAAGGTATCCGGCAGCGCAGACGGTCTGCGGCAAGATATGGCGCAGTTGCGGTCCGCCGTCGGCGGACTGCAAGCCGGCACAGAGAATGTGGCCGGCATAATAGATATAGTTGGTCAGAAACAGCTCAAATTCGAGGAAAAAATCCTGACTGACATCCGTGCGATTGGCGGCGCCGTCGACGCCATCCAGCAAAGACAAGCTAAATTGGCCGAGCAGGTCGGAGGCGTGCAAAATAATACCGATCAAATGCGCGAGAGCATGATAGCAGTTCTCAAGCAGCTAAGAAGCGAGCTTTCACGAATTAGCTCGGAATTAGGTTCGGCAAAGCCGGGCGAGGCTGGCGCTTCTGTCAGCGAGGCCCAAAAATAGGCCACATCGCGGCGCGTCGGGACTGTCAGGCGACCTCACGGACGATGTAAGGGGAAACGAACATTTCCTCAGGTTGGTTTTTACGGTGTCACAGCATGAGCTAAGGCACCGTAAAAGCTCCTATAATTTCCCTCGGTCCAGCAAATGGCGGGGCGCAACCGGGCTTGGGTGTTGCGCACAAATAGTCAGCATACAAGCTCCATTAGATACACGTTGTCTTGTCGGCTTGGCCTTTTTCCAAGGATGTAGAAGTGTTCGGCCTTGTCGCCTGCCTCCGCGTCTGCCGACTCGCCCGCCTTACACCTGCAGGGCAAGAGTCGGGGCGGCGGGCAGGAAAGCAGCAGATCGATCTGGTCGCCTTCAAAGACCTCTGCTAAATAGGTGGCCTGTGCAAAATGGATGCTGCCCTTGAACTGGAATGTTCGTCTCAATGCGTCCATAGCCCACCGCACATATTCGGTGTTGTTTGCGTGCCCATTCAAATCAATCGAGCTGTAGGGCACACGCACATGCTCCACTTGGCTATAGCTGCTGCGCGGTTCTAATCTGGTCAGTTTTCCTGCTATCGCTTTTTGCCCGCTTTCGGGCAGGGGCAGGCCGAGACGCAGTAAGTTTTTCGGGCGATTCTTTTCTCTATCTAATACCATCCACTCACTGCCGGCTTTGAATAGCTCACAGCCATCCGGGTCTTTGCCGACAAATTCTCTGGTTGCTGCCACACGGTTATGCCCGCTCGGCCAGGTTGTGATGGTCACTTTCTCATTCCAGCGCGGCAAGCGGTCGATCTCTATTCGCAAGTTCGACAGAACCCAGCAACTGTTTATCTGATTCAGCCTGTCGTATCCAAAGCCGAGCTGCTCTGCATGGACCGCTGCCGCTTCCTGTAAATGCTGCATGAGGACGTACAGCTTCATGCTGCCGTCCGCCTGGCACTCGTATGTCTTGACCGTAAATATATCTTCCCTGACCTGCATGTCTTTTCGGGCACCCCTTACCCGGAAATTCTAAATTCGAAGTTCTATCCCGATGGAATCGGGACCAAGCCTGCGTTTGCACTCGTCGAGGATGTCTGCGGTTCGGCTGGCGCCGACCCTGGTCACACCCAAAGCACGCACCTGCAGAAGTTTGTCCAGGTCGCGTATGCCGCCGGCTGCCTTTATCTGGACGTGGCTGGGCGAATATTGCCGCATCAGCTTGAGGTCCTCGATGGCAGCCCCGCCGGTGCCGTAGCCTGTTGATGTTTTCACCCAATCCGCACGCAGCTCGGCGCAGATCCGGCAGAGTTTGATCTTATGTTCGTTATCGAGATAGCAATTCTCAAAAATGACTTTCACTTTTTTGCCCCGCTGGTGCGATAAGTCGATGACAGCTTTTATGTCGGCCCGAACGTAGTTCCAGTCTTGGCTGAGAACTTTGCTGATATTGACGACCATATCGAGCTCTTCGGTGCCGTCATCCATCGCTTGTTTTGCCTCAGCCAGCTTGATTGCGGTGACATGGCCTCCGTGCGGAAAGCCGATAGTGGTAGTGGGCACAACCTTGCTGCCTTTCAGGATTTCGGCGCAGCGCTTCAGATAATACGGCACAATGCAAACGCTTGCCACATCGTACCGGCGCGCAAGCTGACAGCCTTGCTCGAGCTCTCTGTCGGAGAGCGCAGGATTCAGCAACGAGTGGTCGATCATCTTGGCAATATCTTGGTACGTGTAGTCTATCATTTCTTGCCCACACATCGTTTATCCTCCACTGGACTGCAGGCGGATTCGAGCGTATCGTAGATTCGGGCTGTCGTCGGCGATTCCGAAAAGGTCAATTACGTCTGATGGTTTCGACCCGCCGCGAGGAGTATTCGTAAAGAAATTGTGAAACGGGCGACCCAGGTCGATGCGGGAAAGCCTCGTTGTTGCTGAGTCCGTGGGTATTCGCCCGATATAGTTGCCAAAGCCGCGCTGCTTCTGCCCGAGATCTGTCCCTGCAACTATGGCATAAAGTTCTTCGTCTGGGCCAACGTGGAAGCGGGCAAATGCCGGCTCAAGCCCTGGCGAGCCTTCAGACGTCTCCACGAGCGTCTTGTGCAAAACAACTTTGCCGGCTTTGACCACCACGTATTCCAGATGTGCCGTCATGGGTTCGCCCGGAAAATATTTGTCACGAATGAACGCATATTGATGTGGCCGCTTCAGATAAAGCAGGTGGGCCGCACCGGTGCTGTCTATGTACAGGTCAAGATTCTGGATATGCCCACATGTCTTTTCGACGGTGTCGACCTCGATTGGCTCGCTAAAGCCGGTGGTTCTGATATTGTCGGTGCAGGTGTAGAACAGCCGACGAAAAACGTAGTCCCACTGGCTTTTCAGTTTCTCAAATTTGAGCTTTCTCCACTGCTCTACCGGCTCGACAATGTCGCCAATCGCCAGCACGGCAGCGCAGCCATCCCGCAGCGCAACCTGAGGATAACAGGCTCTGATTGGGAATTGGATCTTGCCTTTCTGATGCCAACTGCCCTGCCTGTCACGGTATGAAACGAATTGCTCGCCCGTTTTGGCATTGATGTTCAAGAGTAACAGTTCCCCATTTGTGCCGTCGGCGGCAAAGCCGCGATAGGAGTGGTCGGTGAAATAGCTGCCGTCGGCCCAGATCGGCTCGTGAGTTCTCGGCGTCCTATCCAGACTCTGTGGGTCGAATTCAAGCACCAAAGGCTGACACCGGCCGTACTGAGTGCCTGCCGGCTCGGTAGAAGGATTCACCGACAGAAAGATGGGACCTTTCTCGAATATGGCAATCGGGCAGGGTTCGCGCTGCCTGAATTCTTTCTCGGTCTGCATTAGTTTCCAGCCGTCCGCGTTTCGCCGCCACAACTGCCAGCGGGTGTTGCACAGCGGCGGAACGTCTTTGCCGGTTTCGATAACCGAGAGATAGACATCCTCGCCCCTTCGGCGGAGTTTACCCTGAGCCCAGTCGAAGGGCTCAGGGCAGGCCTGCCGGGCGATAACCGTAGAGCCGTAGCACCACAGCGGCCCGGCGCCGTTGTTGGCAGGCGTATATTGCGTCACCACCTCCTCGACCTGTACCGTGCACTGCACTTTGTCGCTTGCTGTTTCTGTTTGCGCGACCGGTACCGCCGCCAGGCAGGTGCAGCAGTTGATGATTGCCCATATCAGCAAAGCGGTTTTCTTATGCCGGTTCATAGAGCAATAGGATACCAGCTTTCTATGACAAGTGGAACTACTTAAAGCGGCGTTTAGCCGTCGCCGGTACGGCGACGGAATAGACCGGCACCTGTAAGGTGTGACTGTTCGACTGTTGCAAAATGTTGTCGGCGAAATGTGACCCCACGGGCGTTTTTTTGTTTCTTCAGCAGTGAGGGCCAGATAAACTTGTCCTGAGCCCGTTCGGCTGCGCTCAGGGTAAATTTTGTTGAAGGATTAGATGCTTTCGGGATGAGAGCTTTCCAAGAGCGGCAGTATTAATTTTTTGCGGTCTTTAGGTAAGTGAGGTGAGATTATGAAGGCTTACAAAAGATGTTTCTTTACGGCATTGCTTTTGACGGGATTGTTATTAGTTTCGCCCGAACCAACCTTTGCGAAGGTCAAAGCCTGGCAGGGCACTATCACAATTCCCACTTACGGATGGGCGGAAGATATTAACCCCAAGCTCTGGGCTCTTGAGAGCCAAGTCAAGTTTGCTACTACCGTCAGAGGCACCATCGTTTATCCTTACCCGATGCAGGACCACCTTTACAGGATAAAAGAAGATCGAACCTACAAGGCCCTGTTCCTTGAAAATGAGTACCTGAAGGTCACGTGCCTGCCTGAGCTGGGCGGCCGCCTGCACTCGGTATTCGACAAGACCGAGCAAAAGGAGATGTTTCATTACAACAAAGTAATCAAGCCCGGCATGATAGCGATGCGCGGCGCCTGGATCAGCGGCGGAGTGGAATGGAACGCCGGGCCGCAGGGACACACCGTCACTTGTGTCTCACCGGTGGATGCAGTTCTGGGGCAAAATCCTGACGGCTCAGCTTATTTGGAAATCAGTGATCTGGAAAAGAGCCAGCGAACCCAGTGGACTGTGCGCGTGACTTTGCATCCGGGCAAAGCCTACCTCGATGAGCAGATTCGCATTTTCAATCCTGTAGATGCAATAAGCCCATATTATTTCTGGAACTGTACCGCCTTTGTGAACCGGCCCGGCACGCGCTTCATTTATCCAATGACGCTCGGAACCGACCACAATGGAGTCACATTCTTCTCCTGGCCCATCCACGAGGGAAAAGATTTATCCTGGCTAAAGAATTATGAAACCTCGGCATCGGTTTTCTCTGTGAGCTGCACCTTTGATTTCTTTGGGGCTTATGACGTGGATATGGACCGCGGTATCGTGCAGGTGGCCGATCACCGAGAGTTGAGCGGCAAAAAAGCCTGGACCTGGGGCACCTGGGACTTCGGCCTGGTCAGCCAAAAGAACCTGACCGACGATGACGGCCCATATATCGAGGTCCAGAGCGGGCCGCTGCCGACACAGTCCGACTACGGAATGTTGCTGCCCAGGCAGGAAATCTCGTGGCGGGAATGGTGGTATCCGGTGCACGGACTTGGCGACGGTTTTGAATACGCAACTAAGGATGTCACGGTTAAGACCAGCCGACAGGATGACGGTCTCCAGTTGCGTATCATCGCCACGGCTGAGTTTCCCGCGGCAACTTGCGCTCTGTCCGAGGGTGGCCGGGAGCTGCTCAGACAATCTGTCGACCTTTCCCCGACCGGCCCCCAGGTGGTGACGCTTCGCCCGGCGTCAAAGTCGCCGGTCGATGTGATCATCAAGGCAAAGAATGGAGACGTGCTGGCTTCTTTCACTACGCCTTTGCCGATTCCCAAGGTTTCTCCGCCTCAGCGTGCTGAGTTTCTGACCAAATCGGATGAGCAGCTGAGCGTGGAGGAAATGTATCTGAAAGGTCGAAAATTCGACCTGGCGACAAATCGCAAAGGCGCCCGCGAGTACTACGAAAAAGCCCTGGCACAAGATGCCCAATATGTGCCCGCGCTGCGGGAGTTAGCGGTGCTTGATATCGAAGCGGGTCTCTACCAGACCGCAATCGACCGGCTGAAAAAAGCTCTATTGCGAGATCCCGCTGATGGCTTGTCCTGGTACTTCCTGGGCGTAAGTCACTTGAAGCTAAAAAATGCGCCTGAAGCGCTGAACTGCGCTTCCCAGGCGGTAAGATGCCTCGGCACAGCCTCGCTGGGCTACGACCTGGCCGGTCGCGCTTATATGCGTCTGAGAGATTATGCAAAAGCCGTCGATGCCTTTGAGAAGGCCGTGCTGATGAATCCAAATGATGCCAAAGCAAAAGATCATCTGCTGTTAGCCCTGTACGCTGGGGGAAGAAATAGCTCGGCCTACAAGCGCGCCAAAGAAATAATTGCCGAGAATCCGACTGAGATGGCGCCGATGGCGCTTCTTGCCCTTCAAAGCAAGCCCGAGATGGACCGCTTTGTGCGATGGGTACGCGATTCTGTCGGCGAGGGCGAATTTGAAATGTTGCAGACCAGCCTGGTCTTTGCCGAGTTAGGACTGTTGGATGAGGCAACAAGGCTGCTTGCTGCGACTTGCGTTGAGGCAATTCCGCAAGAGAAGCGCGGTCCTTTGCCTTTATACTACCTGGCTTATTTTATTAGCTTGCAGCAGGCGGATGAGACACCAGCCAGGGCCTACCTGAAGCAGGCTGCTGCCACCTATAAGGACTATGTCTTTCCTTCCTGCCCGGAAGAGCTTGAAGTGCTGCAATATGCCGTCCATGAAAATCCTGGCGACGCCTATGCGTATCTTCACCTGGGAAATCTCTACGGGCATCTTGGCCGGCTGGATGAAGCTGCTCAGCACTGGCGAAAGGCCGGCGAGCTAAATCCGTCGTTGAGCATTGCGCTGCGCAATCTCGGCCTTTATGCCTGGGCGGTAGAAGAAGACCTGGCCAAAGCTGAGCAGCTCTACCGCAAAGCCATCGCCGCTCGATCAGGTGACCAGACCTTATATCGTGACCTGGCGGATATTCTGCTGGCGGCGAAGAACAGGGCCGAAGCGGTCAAGGTGCTTGAATCCACCCCTGCTTCCGCAGGGGCAGGCTTGCCCCCGCAAGAGCGGGGGATGCGGCGTGCGGACGTCATTATTATGCTCGCTCAGGCTTATCTTGATGAGCGAAGATATGCTGACTGCATCGATTTGCTGGAATCGACGCCGTACTTTGTCAACTGGGAAGGCCAGACCATCACGTGGGACATTTTCCACAAGGCGCATATCGAGCGAGGCAAGGGGCGTTTTGAGGAGGGAAAGTTCGAGGGGGCTTTGCAGGATTTCCAGGCGGCTCTGACATATCCAGCCAATATCGGCGTCGGCCGGTCGAACAAGCCTCAGGAAGCAGACGCGCAATATTGGCGTGGAAAGGCGCTGCAAGCTCTTGGCCGTCTAGAAGAAGCGCGCTCAGCCTGGCAGGCGGGCGCCGCCGGAGTGGAAGGCTCCAACGAGCAGAACAAGTATCGCGAACTCTGCAAAGAGGCACTTGCGGCGCTAAAGTGATTCGCTGGCGGGTGCACTTCATACTTGTAGGTAAAGATGATAATTGTCATTGCGAGCCCGCCTCGTTTGGCGGGCGTGGCAATCTTATAAGCGGCCCCAGAATGAGATTGCTTCGTCGGCCTTTGCCTCCTCGCAATGACGACGGACGGTTTGTCATTGCGAGCGAAGCGCGGCAATCTCCAATCCTACCCGTCGTCATTTTTTCCTTGAAAATCCATCCGCAACCGTGTAAATTGATAACTAACAGCGGGAGCGCACCTTTGATTCGTGGCGTAGGGTGGGCCGTGCCCACCAGTATCCGTGGGACGGGCTTCAGCCCATGCGGTCGGTGAAATATTATCAGCATGGGCAGGAGACCTGCCCATCCTACAGAGCTTTCTTGTTAGGGCAATTATGCGATGATGGTCAAAGTCTCACGATCTTCTTCGGTTCTGTCTCTTGTTGCTTATGGTGTTCTCCTTGGCATGTGCCTGGGTTGCCTTAGTTCGGTAGCCACATTCACTATCTGGCGCCACTTTGGGCGTCTCAAACCGCTTATTCGCCCTGGCTGGGAGGAGTCATATTGTGTATTCATGGTGGTTTCAGGAGGTTTCGTCGGTATCGTCTATGGTGTGGTGCTTTGTATCATGAACAATCGGCCACGCACTTATATCATGTGGCTGCTCTCGTTTCTCCTGACGGTGGCACAAGCCACCGTTATCTATTTGATCGGCGACTACGCAGCGGTTAGGCTCCAGAGCGTGCTGGTCTGGCTTATAGAGCATCCGATTGTGTTTCTGTTGTCCTTAACAACCGTCGCCTGGCTGGGAAGATTGTCGTCGAGCAAAGCTGCCGGTACTGAGATACCGCCAGAGGAGCAAAACTTAAGCGGCTGCTGAACTGTACCGCACGTAATGGAGCCGCTTAACTCAGCAGTAAGGGCTGCACGTACATTTCCCAAGCTGTGATTCTTTGGGCAAAGGAGGGGCTTGCACCTACAATCAGCAAAGCAGGGCGGGCATGTTTTTGCGCACGCGCTCATGCTAAGGGCAGTCTGTGGTGGAAGAATTCGTTGGAGAACAGATTGAAGTCGAAAAAGCCGAGACGTCTCCCCGGCCCATCTGCTTTACGTGGCGCGGGCAAAGTCACGATGTGGCGGAAGTGCTCCATGAATGGGTCGATAAGGGATTCGGCGGTATTCCACCTGGCAGCCGAAGATGGTACAATCGCCGACACCGACGCCATTACGTGGTGAAAGATGCAGACGGCCAGGTGTTTGAAATCTATTTGGACTATGCCAATCGCCAGAAACGAACGTGGTGGCTGCTGTACAGGTTGGCGTGAGCGGGAGATGGTATGGACCTAAGTTCCGCCGGGATACATACGAATTTTACCGCACTAGACTGGTGCATTGTGGTCGGCTACGTGATTGCGGTGCTGGCGGTCGGCGTGTACGTCAGAAGGTATGTCACCAACGTCACGGACTTTATCATCGCCGGTCGCGGCCTGAAGACCTTTCTCGGCGCTGCCACGATGACCGCGACCGAGTTGTGTCTGGTGACGGTTATGTATTCCGCCCAGAAGGGATTCGTCGGAGGCTTTGCAGCATTTCATATTGCTTTGGCTGCCGCCGTTGTGACACTGCTGGTTGGGCTGACCGGCTTTATTGTTGTGCCGCTTCGGCGTATGAACGTGATGACGATCCCGGAATTTTACGAGAAGCGTTTCGGGCGAGACGTCCGCATTCTGGGCGGGGCAATCCTGGCCTTCTCCGGCATTTTGAATATGGGCATGTTCATCAAAGCCGCGGCGGTTTTCATCACCTGCATTACCGGAATGACCTCCCCGCTTGAGCTTAAGATGATAATGACCGCTTTGCTGGCGGTGGTTATCGTCTACACCGTCTTGGGCGGAATGGTGTCAGAGGTGGTGCTGGATTATGTTCAGTTCGTGGTGCTGACCTTCGGCCTTTTGCTTGCGACACTGCTGTCGATCAGAAACCTCGGCTGGAGCAACATCGTTGAGACGGTATCTTTATTGAAAGGTAGAGCCGGTTTTGACCCGTTTGACACCGAAGGCTTCGGTCCGGCTTATGTGGTGTGGATGTTCATCCTGGGCCTGGTCAGCTGCGCAGTCTGGCAGACAGCGGTGATTCGCGCGTGCGCTGCAAAAGACACTACTACGGTCAAGCGCCTTTATATGTGGTCTTCCATCGGATTCCTTATGCGTTTTCTGCTGCCTTACTTCCTGGGAATATCTGCTTTGGTTTATATCTCCCAGCACGGAGCCCTCAGGAGTATTTTCATGCCCGCCGGCGGTCCGGCTGACCCGCAGGTCACGCTGATGGCGATGCCGGTATATTTAAGCCAGATACTTCCCGCCGGTCTTATTGGAATCATCACCGCGGCAATGCTGGCTGCTTTTATGTCCACTCACGACAGCTACCTGCTGGTCTGGAGCTCGGTGCTTACCCAGGACGTGGTGGCGCCGTGGTTTAAGAATGGACTTTCATCGAAGGTACGTATGACACTGGTGCGGATATTCATCGTTTGTATCGGCATCTTCGTCCTGGTCTGGGGCCTGTGGTATCCTTTAGGCGAGGACTTGTGGGACTATATGGCTATTTCCGGGGCTATTTACTTTACTGGCGGCATTGCACTGCTGGTTATGGGAATCTACTGGAAGCGGGCCAGCCGGGTGGGAGCTTATCTTGCCCTGATTGCAGGTTTTGGTGCGGTTCTGGGATTGAAGCCTGTGCAGGCCTGTGTGAGAATAAACGTTGCCAGCGAAATTGT
>Ga0315274_10002640_pt1 | contig 26935 bp, 27 predicted proteins | sample YL17G02_20_MG_FD_203700 | JGI IMG/M metagenome (GOLD analysis project Ga0315274, IMG submission 203700) | Sediment microbial communities from Yellowstone Lake, YNP, Wyoming, USA - YL17G02_20 | ecosystem: Environmental > Aquatic > Freshwater > Lake > Sediment | place: USA: Wyoming | collected...
GGCTTCAGAGCAGCCTCAGTCAGCAGCGGAGAAACAGGAAATCGTCGCCAGGTGGCGGCCCCTCGTCAGTAGCATCCGGTGGGGGTGTAAGCTCATGAATCTCGCCAGAAGCACCTTCTACCGCAGACGCAAAACCAGGAATCCCGATAGGATGAAATCGGAGGCGGACCTCATAGACCGCTGAGACGTTTTTTGGCGTTTTTCTTAGTCCCCTTAACGGTTGTCCATTGATACTTGTACTTGCCAGAATTGGCGTCCTTCCCCACGCTGATTTTGATTGAATAGCTGTCCCTACCCCTCTTGACTATGTGGCCTCTCATGCTGTGCCTCCTTTGCCCACCGATCCAACTAGCCTATCATGGGCATGTTTTGCATCCCTATCAAAATGCGACAACCCGCTATAGGGTTTATATCCTTCACGTCCTTCATGTTCTTTGTTCCAAATTCTCATCATCTCCGCCCCTTTCATACCTTTATGTTTGTGATAAAAAACTGCCAACTCCAGGTGTTTCTTGGTGATAGCGCGGTTCCTCCTCCGTACATTGTTCAGAAGCTTGGAACTGGCTCTGATATAGATACCCGCTACTTGTTTTGGTGACAGGTGGGGGCTCACTGTAATGGTCACGGTATTTAAAGCAGGATAAAAAGGATGAAGGTACGAAGTGCTGTGAGCTATGTTAAGTCGTGGTTTTAGTCCCGTGAGTATAAACACAACTGGCTGACCTTTCTGCCAACCATGCCGGCTCTGTAGGCGATCACTGATTCCTTTCAACTTCTCCAGAACACCTCCTTTAGTCACGGGAACAGAGGCCTTCTGCCATTGTTTTTGTTTATCTCGCCATGCGTAACTCAAACCTTCATCTTGGCCCTCATGTCTCACCCTAGAGGTATCATCACCTCGCTCATTCCTTTCCATCTCTTCAATCCATTCCTGGATCTTATCGGGGGACAAGAATTCATCATGAAGCACGACCTTCCGAAAATCTATAACATCTGGGTTACCTGCAGCATCCCAAGCCATTATCTCAGAGAGATGCTCCAACCTGCTATCCGGTAACTCATCATACTCCTTCCTTTTTTGTGTTCTGCGCGGACGTACCGGGGGGTAACGCTTATCTTGTGTGCGGTAATGCTCTATTACCTCCCTTAGATCATCATCCTTCTGTGCTTGACTAACATACTGCGAGTCTACCAGTTCGTTCCATATGTTCTGCCGAGGTTCTCTACCAATCTCGTGTTTCAAGCCATCGTATACCCATTGCTTATTTCTTAACACTTTATCCTCCTTTATCGTGATAATGCTACAATATATTTTATAACATATCAAAGAAGAAAACAAGGGGTGCCGCATGGATTTCTCGCTTAATCGAATCCGGGAGAAAAGGGAGGCAATGAAGTGATCACGACAGAACGCATCAGGTGTAAAAGTAAGGCTCGTAGTGGTGAGCCCTGTCATGCTTTTGCTCTGGAAGACGGGTATTGCTTCAGTCATTCGCCGTCACTGGGAGATAAGCGGCGTAAGGCTAGGGCTAAAGGCGGTAAGAATAGCGCCCGAGCTGTTAGGTTGAGGTGCCTGATACCGCCCCGTCTGGTATCTGTCTATGACAAATTAGAGACAGCACTAGATCAGGTTCACACGGGCAAGCTCGAAAGCAAGCAGGCGACGGCAATGGCAGCGTTGGCCAGGGCTATGGTAGCCGTACTTACCACCGGGGAGCTGGAACAGCGGGTGAGGGATATAGAAGCTAAAATTGGAGGTAAATATGAGTCTGGAAAAACGAATCAAACGACTTGAAAAAGAAGGAAAGCAAAGGGAGATTAGATCTTGGCTCGACCTAGTCAAGTTTGCAGAACAAAAGAAAGGAGAGAAAATTGGAGTTAATGGGGCATGGGGAGAATTCGTAAAAAGGGTGGAACGGCATTTGAAGCGATCTACTCATCTATGACTGGGGTAGACAAAATGCCAGTGTTATAGAAGTCGAATCAAACCCTTTTGGTGGCGGCATATTACCAAGCTTGTATCCAAGCCTCTTGAGTTAATGTAAAGCCTTCTATATAATCGTGGTAACAAAGGATAATTTCCTTAAGAAGAAATGGCAAATCCGGTCTTTGTAATTATTTTTTGTTCTTGTTTGCTCCTGCTATAATGGAACAAAATTGTATGAACCTAAATAACAGTCATAAAATCTTCAGCCGCGATGATCTTATACTCCTTCCTATACTGGGGCTGGCATTCTATATCGCCTTTATACCGCACCAAAACTACCCCTACCCTCTGCATGTTGATGAATGGGTACATATGGCTAATTCAGAAGCGCTGCTCAGGGCAGACAGCACTACCTTTAATGTTCCTTTTACGGGGCGAGAAACACTGGGGCTAAGTAACAATCTCGAGGTTGGATTCCAGCTATTCTGGGGCATTTTCCAGCATATTAGCGGCATCTCCTCTATCAAGTAAAGCTTCGTCCTGTTGAGAACTGAAAATTACGGGGAGACCTCTAGTCCACTTGTCAATAATATTGGCAAAGACGGGACGGGTGTCCGCAGCGTGGCTGCCCCATAACCTGCTTAAGCAGCATTAGTGCGGAAGCGCAATATGGCAATGATGCCAAAGGCCACGGCAAAGCCCACCAAGGCTAGCATCTCAGGCACTGCAGAACCGAAGTCTCCACCAAAGACCATCAATTTATTGAAACCGGTGGTTGCCCAGCCGTGGGGGGTTATCTTAGCAATAAACTGCATCCACTTTGGGGTGATGAAAAGAGGCCACCAGCAGCCCCCCAGAGGTGCCAGCACAAGCGAGGTGAGCACACCTATAGATGAAGCGCTGCGCTCTGTTTTTGCCAAAGTAGCCAGCATAACACCAAAAGCAGATGACATAAGTACCATCAGAACAGAGAGAAGAATAACGCCAGCAGGTGAAAGCCCAAGTTCTATATCGAAAGCTAAGATGCCAACCACCCAGAAAATCAGTATCTGAATCAGACCCTTCACTGCCGTGCCAGCGAATATGCCTCCCAGGATGGACACCCGGCTTACCGAACCGGCCAGCAAACGCTCTAGTGTACGGTTTTGCCGCTCCCGGACTATGTTTTCAGCAGTAAGAGCAGCCGTAAAGAAAACGAACATCACCAGATATCCAGGGATAACAAAGTTGGACGGATTCTCTGCCTCGACCTCACCTACTTTCTGCGTTTGGAATCCTATCAAAGACTCCCCCGCTATCCCGCCTCCGCCTGAGAAAAGCTGTTGTATGATTCCCCCAATTTCAGCCATGCCAGCAGGCGACTGTAGCCCCTCCTCTACCAGCAGCCCGACAGTAGCATTGCTAGCCACCTGCTGCGAGCCAATCCGCACGGCGATAGACTGTGCCAACCCATTGAGAGCTGCCCTAGTATAGGTTTCCTCGGTATCTGTTACCACCTCAAGCTCAGCTCCATAGCCCATCATTACGCCTTCAGTAAAGTCCTCTGGAAAGGCTAAGAAACCACCTATCTCCTTATCCTCAACTGCCTTGAGGGCTTCATCATAGTCTTTAAGCCAGACTATTTTCGGTTCACCGGGCTGCAGTTGAGACTCATCCCTGGTCTCCATTGCTTGAATGATTTGGTGGCTTATACCCCCTTCAGCCTCACGAGTGACCAGATAAAGCTCCAGCCTTGTGTCCCCGCCGCCTACACCGCCCAGGATGAAATGGAACATAACCACGAAGAGGAAAGGGAAAAGCAAGGCGAAGAATAGAGCCATACGGTCAGAGGCAAATAGCTTCAAATCCTTTCGGGCGAGGAACCAGACATGTTGTAGGCTTTTCATCGCTCGCTATTTACCCCCCGGTATAACCTTAAAGATGATTCGGCTGATGGCCAGCCCGACTACAGCGACCCCCGCCATTACGCCCAGCTCAAAGCCCACGTCAGCCAGAGAGCCGCCCTGGACTATTACCGTCTTAAAGGCATCGTTGACATAGGTATTTATAGATATTTTGCTGATGGCAGCCATCACTGAGCCTTCTTTAATTTCAAAAAAGGTGCCACCCAGCATGACCATAAGCATGGTGAAGAAGACAGCAATCCAGGTGGCCGCGTCTGCGCTTCGGGCAATGGAGGCAATGATAAGCCCTAAGGCACTGGCTGCGCAGGCAAACACAAGAGCGATAACCAGAGACCCGCCAAAGGAAAAGGGAGTAAAAATCCGAAACGCCGCATATGCCAGAGCCAGCAGAATCAGGGTTTGAATGAACCCGTTTGATATGCTGGATAGAAACTTACCGAAAAATAACTCGCTCACGCTAAGCCGGGTAGTGAGCAATCGCTCTAGAGTCCCTTTCTTGCGCTCCTCGACTATGCTTCTGGCGGTCAGGGTCAGGGCGAAGAGGACATACATTGTGACGATACCCGGCAGGAATTGGTGGATAGGTTCTATTTTAGCGCCCACTGCCTTTTCCTCAATCCCAACAATGGGATTTTCCTCCTCCCTTTCCAGGAACTTCTGCACGGTAATCTCCATATGGTCCTGACTGATATTCCTTCCTGTCAAAGCATCTTTAACCTGGCTTTTAATCTGGAATTCACGACTAATCTTCTCCGCCACGCCACGAACCAGGCTGGCTACTATCTGCCCTTCCTGCCCGCCGTTGCCCCTTTGCTTAAAGACCAGTTGCGTCGGCTCCCCCGCCTCAAGCTTATCGGAAAAACCCTTCGGGATATAGATAACCATCAGCAGGTCAGACCTCTCCAGTTTAGAATCGGCTTCAGCCAGAGAAAGCAGTTCGACGTCAAGGTTTTCCAGTTCGTCAAGCTCTCTTACCAAGCGCTCTGAGTAGATGGCTCCCCCGTCTTCATTTACTATGCGGGCAGTGCCATGAAACTGTGATTGCCCGCCGAAGGCGCCATACATCAGAGCGAAGGTGGCTATTGGCAAGAGCAAACCGAAGGCGAGGCCAGGCTTATCCTGCAGATAGGTGCGGATTTCCCTCAGGGCGACTAATAAAGACCTAATCATTGCTAATCACGTAGGCTTCTGCCGGTTAGTTTCAGGAATACGTCCTCCAGCGTTACCTTATCTGGAGGCCCGATTTGGCTCTTTAGTTCATAAGGAGTGCCCAAAGCGATTATCTTGCCCCCGTCCATTATCGCTACGCGGTCGCAGAGACGGTTAGCCTCTTCCATATAGTGTGTGGTATAGAGAATGGTCATTCCCTTGGCCTGCAGGCTCTCAATAGTCTCATAGATGTTGTTCCGCGACTGCGGGTCTATGCCCACCGTAGGCTCATCCAGAAAGAGAAACTGTGGATGCCCCATAAGGGCGATAGCCAGATTGACGCGCCGTTTCATGCCGCCCGAAAATTTAGATACTTTTCCCTTAGCCCTTTCAACCAGCCCCATTAGCTCCAGATTAGCCATCGCCTGAGCCCGTGCCTCCTTGCCATCCAGCCCCACCATCTGACCAAAAAAGACCAGATTCTCCAGAGCAGAAAGCTCCTCGTAAAGAGCTAACTCCTGAGGGCATACCCCGATGATGCCACGCACAGCACCAGCATTTTTCCGTATGGAATAGCCCCCCAACGTGACATCGCCGTAATCGGGTTCCAAAACTGTAGACAACATACGAATGGTTGTGGTCTTGCCAGCACCATTGGGGCCAAGAAGACCGAAGATTTCACCTTTATATATGGTGAAGGAAACTCCGTTAACCGCCTTATGTTCATTGAAGCTCTTGCGAAGGTCTTGTGCTATCAGAAATTCCTCAGGCATCATCTACTCCTTATCTCCGGCTTGTCGTCATTATATATCCCATCATTAAAAATTAACAAGAACATCCGCTTGACAACAATCCCTGTCGTATTTGAGAGCCTCTGTAATCAAAATTCATACCTTTCTTCAAGCTTTTGAATAAAACTCATTTAGTAAGTATAATGTTCTGGCATTGAATTACCTTGATAATATACTGCATCAGGTTACCAAGCCTGCCCGCTACACTGGGAATGAGTGGAACAGCAGGAAAAAAGACTGGGACAAAACCAGAATCAGGATTGCCCTCGCCTACCCTGACGTCTATGAAATAGGCATGTCCAACATGGCACTGCCCATCCTCTACGACCTCATCAATAGTCAGCCAGATGTCCTTGCGGAGAGGGTTTACGCACCCTGGGTAGATATGGCATCGGTTATGCAGAGCAACAACATCCCACTTTTTAGCCTGGAATCAAGGCGCCCGTTAAAAGATTTTGACGTTATCGGATTTTCCCTGGGTTATGAACTGTGCTACACCAATGTATTGAATATGCTCCACCTCGCCCAAATACCCCTCTTTGCCAGCGAGAGAAGCGATTCCCACCCGTTAGTAATCGCCGGTGGAAGCTGTGCACTCAACCCGGAGCCGATGGCTGACTTTATTGATTTCTTCGTAATCGGCGATGGCGAGGAGGTCTCGCTTGAGCTTCTTGAGAAATTCCGAAACTGGAAAGAAGAGGGGGTTAAAAAACCGGAGCTTTTGCGCCAGTTAGCTACAATTCCCGGCGTCTATGTGCCCAGCCTCTATCAGGTAGAGTATCAAACGGACGGCACGACTAAAGCCATTACCCCTACCACAGCCGAGGCTAAACCCTGCATCCAGCGACAAATAGTAAGCAAACTTCCTCCCCCCCCTACCAGACCGGTAGTTCCCTATGTTGAGGTAGTTCATGACCGGGGGGCAATAGAAATCAGCCGGGGTTGCACTCGGGGTTGCCGCTTTTGCCACGCCAGCGCCATATATCGCCCGGTACGGGAAAGACCCCCAGAAGAAGTGCTCCAGGCAGTAGGAGAGCTTATCGGTAACTGCGGCTATGATGAAATATCCCTGGTCTCGCTTAGCACCAGCGACTACTCCCATATTGATGAGCTCATCGCCAAGCTAGCTCAGCGCCACTATGACCATAATCTTGCCATATCGTTGCCTAGCCTTCGCATGGATAAGTCTTCGGTAAGACTCATCAACTCTCTTCCCACCCGGAGGAAGACGGGGTTAACCTTTGCCCCTGAGGCAGGAAGCGAAAGGCTGCAAAAAGTCATTAACAAGAGAATCCCTGAAGACATACTTATGGAGACAGCAACGGCTGCTTTTGATAGCGGCTGGACGAACCTCAAGCTCTATTTCATGATTGGCCTGCCTACGGAAACTGCTGACGATGTAGAGGGCATTATTCAGCTAGTGAATAAGGTGCATTCGCTGGGCAAGAATGCCCCCGGAAAAAGACCTCAGGTAAGAGTCAGCCTTACCACCTTTGTCCCCAAGCCACATACCCCATTTCAGTGGGTCGCCCAGGAAAGTGGAGAGCAGCTAAACGCCAAGCATGACCTCCTGAGGAAAGGACTGCACCGAAGGGGAATAAATCTTTCCTGGCAAGAGCCCAAGATTAGCCTGCTTGAGGCAGTGCTGTCACGGGGGGATAGGCGGCTGGGCAAAGTTCTACACCGTGTCTGGCAACTGGGCTCGACCTTTGATGCCTGGAGTGAGCAGTTCGACTATGAAAACTGGCTGCGCGCCTTTGCTGAGACAGGGCTTGAACAAGCCTTCTATGCCCGGCGAGAGCGCCCCTTGGATGAGCTGCTACCGTGGGCTCATATTGACATCGGGCTAACCACGTCCTTCTTAAAGCGAGAATATCAGCGCGCTTTGAGTGGTGAGGAGACGCCAGACTGCCGCTATAACCCTTGCCACGCCTGCGGCCTTGAACGCTCGCAAGCGGAATGCCGGAAAAAACATCGAAAGACCCGCCAAAAGGAGACAAACGCTAGTCAAAACAGGTAATAGCTACCACCTTATCGCCATGGTCTAGCCTCATTAGCCGCACCCCCTGCGTATCCCTGCCCTGAGTTGTTATACCCCGTCTCGGATCCTTTTCCTTCACTGGCGTGCAGGTTACTATTCCCTGAGCCGATATAATCATCGCATGCTGAGATAAAGAAACCTGCTTGGCAGCAGCAACCTCACCAGATGAGGAGCTTAGCTTAAAGGTTCTAACTCCGCTCCCGGCACGATGCTGGCGTGGGTACTTCTCAATCCCAGTAATCTTGCCGAAGCCCCCGGAGGTAATCACTAGAAGATAAGTGCCGGGATGAGCAGTATCCGCACTTATCAGCCGGTCACCCGGCAGCAACCGCATCCCGCGCACTCCGCCGGCAGTCCTTGATGTAATCCTTAAACTGGCTACCGGGAATTTTATGGACTGCCCCTTTTGCGTCACCATTATGACATAATCCTGCTCGGTAGCCAGAGATGCTGCCATCAGTTCATCATCTGGCGGCAGACTCATGGCGATAAGTCCCCTGCTGCGCACCGAGGCAAATTTGCCCAGGGAAGTCCTCTTTATTTCACCCTTGGAAGTAGTCATCAACAGATAGGTTTCAGGCGTAAACTCAGTTACGCCCAGCATAGCAGTGACCTTCTCACCCTCGGCAATCGGGAAGAGGTTGATGACCGCAGTCCCTTTAGCCGTGCGGCTAACATCTGATGGCACTTCATAACACTTGAGAGAAAATACCTTTCCCCGGTTGGTGAACAATAATAGCGTATCATGAGTGTCAGCTACGGTGAGAATCCTGACTGCGTCTGCTTCCCTGGTTACCATGCCGATTATGCCCTTGCCGCCACGGTGCTGCGGCTTGAAAGCACGGGACGGCACTCTTTTAATAAATCCCCTGTTACTGAGCGTTACCACCACTCTTTGATGGGGAATAAGGTCTTCCTCTCGGAACTCTACCAGCCCCTGCTCATTTATTTCGGTTCGCCGCTCGTCACCGAATTTGGTCTTCAACTCCCCCACCTCATCCTTTATCAATTGCAGTATTCTGCGGGGATTGGCCAGAAGGTCTTCTAGATAAGCAATGCTCTTCAGTACCTCGGCATACTCGTCTAGTATCTTCTTCCTCTCCAGATTAGCCAACCGGCGTAATTGCATGTCCAGTATGGCTTGCGCCTGAGCCTCGCTTAGATTGAAGCCTTCCATAAGCCGGCGGCGGGCAATATCAACGGTCTCAGCTTTGCGGATTGTGGCAATAATCTCATCTATATTATCGAGGGCAATTTTAAGCCCCTCCAGAATATGAGCTCTGGACTTAGCTGTGTTCAGCTCAAACCGGGAGCGCCGGGTGATAACTTCCTGTCTGAAATCAATGAAGAACTGAAGCGCCTCTTTGAGGCTGATTACCCGCGGCTGTCCGTCAACCAGAGCCAGCATGTTCACGAAAAACACCGACTGCATAGCAGTATGTTTATAGAGATTGTTGAGTACTTGCTCTGGCTGAGTTTCCCTCTTTAACTCGATGACAATTCTCATACCTTGTCGGTCTGATTCATCGCGCAGTTCACTAATGCCTTCAATCTTCTTATCCTTGCCCAGCTCAGCTATCTTCTCAACTAAAGCCGCCTTGTTAGTCTGATATGGAAGCTCAGTAACGATTATCTGGCGACGTCCACCCGCCATATCTGCCACATCGGCTTTTGCTCGAACCACTATCTTGCCATGTCCGGTAGCATAGGCGTTCTTAATCCCCTCCACTCCCATGATGATACCAGCCGTAGGAAAATCAGGACCTTTAACAAACTGGGTAAGTTCATCGACTACGGCGTCAGGGTTATCTATAAGATGGGAGATAGCATCGCACACCTCCCTCAGATTATGCGGTGGGATATTGGTCGCCATTCCCACTGCAATTCCAGAGCTGCCGTTAACCAGCAGATTGGGCATACGGGTAGGTAAGACTACAGGCTCCTTGAGGCTATCATCAAAGTTGGGCATGAAGTCAACGGTATCTTTATCAATGTCAAGCAGCATCTGCTCAGCAATCGCAGCCAGACGTGCCTCAGTGTAACGCATAGCAGCCGGCGGGTCATCATCCATACTGCCGAAGTTGCCCTGCCCACCAACCAGTACATAGCGCATGGAGAAATCCTGCGCCATACGCACCATAGCATCATAGACTGATACATCCCCGTGAGGATGGTACTTACCCAGCACCTCACCAACGATACGAGCGCTCTTCTTATAGGGGCTGGCGTGACTTAGACCCAGTCCATCCATGGCATAAAGAATGCGCCTGTGTACCGGCTTTAACCCGTCACGCACGTCAGGTAAGGCGCGGGAAACGATTACACTCATTGCGTAATCAAGATAAGAACTCCTCATTTCATCTTCGATATTTACCAGTTTGACTGTTCCCAAAACCATATTCAGACTAACCTCCTACTCCTCACTCTCATCCTTCTCTTCATGTTCAGAAAATTCCTCAAGCAATACTTCCCCATCCTCACCTACAATGGTAAAACCGGAATGCTCACCTGCCTCCTCCTCATACTCCAACCCCCGCCTGAGCATTCTATCGCCTGTATAAGCCCGGTCGCCCTCGGTTCCCCTCGGCGGGAAGGAAAGCTGCCCCACCTGGCTGGGGTCCTGATATACCTCCCTGATAATGACCTTTACCGCTTTTTCCGCTGAGCTTACAATAGCTGCGCTATACCTATTTCCCCCCTCCATTAACTTAGTAAGGCGTAGCGCATGTTTCGGCTCAACCTGTCCCAGATACCCACCACGCCCATTTTCCACCACTAAACTAGACCCCTCTACCTTCAAATTTACCTTATCACCAGCTATCATTTTCGCCAGTGTTGCTGCAGGCGCCAGATTACTAAGATTGACTATGCCTGCCTTGCCTATTTCCTCGATAAAATCCCGTGGCTGCACCCTTCCAGCCACATCTTCCCTACCAGCCTGAACCTCACCAAGATGGGCTAAACGGCGAAGGTTCTTCTCCGCAATAGTATTATATGGGTCGAGTTCTATAGCCCGACCGTAGGCTTCTTTCGCCTGGGAATATTCTCCGAGCTCCATGTAAGCTCTGCCCAGCCGATTATAGGATTCAACGTCATCAGGGAAGCTCTCTATTAAGCTCCTATTCGCTTCTAGCGCTTCTCGCCAGCGGCCCTCCATGGCCAGAGTTATCGCTTGCTTGCTGAGCAACCTTTTTATCCTGGCCTGCCCCTCTTCTTGATATGTCATTCTCTACCTCGCCGCAGCTATTCTAGGCTTCTGCTTCAAAAGCCCGGTGCAGAGCGCGGACAGCATCCTTAACCTTGGACTCCTCAATTATGCAGGTTATCCTTATCTCTGAAGTAGTAATCAATTGGATATTTATCCCCTGCTCACTGAGAGTGCTAAACATCCTCGCGGCAAAGCCAGGGGTATTCTGCATACCCGTCCCGATGATGCTGACCTTACCTAGTTTCGAATCGCTGACACACTTCTTAGCACCGATCGATTTCGCCACCGGTTCCACCACTTCCATCGCCTTGTTCAACTCACTCCTCGCCACAGTAAAAGTCAAATCGGTAATGTTGTCGATGCTGGCATTCTGAACAATAGTATCAATACTGACACCTGCCTTGGCTAGTGAATTGAAAATAGTGGCGGCTATGCCCGGCCTGTCAGGAACGCCAATCACTGTTATCTTCGCCACATCGAGGTCATGAGCAATGCTCCTCACCTTATTTCGTACTTCCATTGATACCCCTCCATGGATTAATGTACCCGGATTGTCGGTAAAGCTGGAAGCTACCAGAATAGGAACGTTGAATAGCTCCCCTATTTCAACAGCTCGTGGATGTATCACCTTGGAGCCGTAAGTTGCCAGCTCCAGCATCTCCTCATAGCCAATCTCAGGCAGGCGTTTTGCCTCAGGAACGACACGTGGGTCGGCAGTATAAACGCCTTCTACATCTGTATACCTTTCACAAATCTTGGCTTTCAGGCTAGCCGCAAGCGCCACAGCGGTAGTGTCGGAGCCACCCCGCCCCAGTGTAGTTACATCCATCTCATCGGTAATACCCTGAAAACCGGCGACAATGACAATTTCCCCCTTCTCCAGCTCCTTAATCACGCGTTTAGCGTCAATCCCGACAATTCGAGCTCGACTATGGGCAGCATCGGTCTTTATCCCTGCCTGGGCACCACTGAGACTTATCGCCTCACACCCCATGCTCTTTAGCGCCATCGCCAGCAAAGTGCTGGAAACAATCTCACCGGTGGATAGCAGCACATCGAGTTCCCGTTCGCTGGGATGCTCTGAAACCTGATGAGCCAGTTTTATCAGGTCATCGGTGGTATCACCCATAGCCGAGACCACAACCACCACCTGGTCACCCCTTTCCTTTACCTTAACAATACGACGGGCTACATTTTTAATCCTGTCCGCATTTGCTACAGATGTCCCGCCGTACTTTTGCACAATCAGTGCCATCTAGCCTTTTACCCCCGTATTAACTTGTTCATGATATTATACCCATTCTCAACAAAAAATCCAGCTTTTTTTGCCTCTTTTTCGGTTAATCTTTTTGCCCCCTTTGACTCAAATCCAGCCCCCCACAGCAGGAACGGAACCGGGTTATTGGTGTGGGTCTGCACCTCAATCGGTGTCGCATGGTCGGGCATAACCAGCAGCCGAAGAGCATCTCCCCGCCATGAGCGAATTCGGCTCAAAACCTCGCTATCTATCTTCTCTATAGCCTCTATCTTGTCCTCGATGGAGCCGGAATGAGCCGCCTCATCAGGGGCTTCGATATGGAGAATCACCATATCATGGTTTTTGAGTGCCTTCAAAGCACCGTTTGCCTGTGCCGCATAATCGTTATCCAGATGGTCGGTCACACCCGGTATGTCTAAAACATCCATGCCCGCCATTCTGGCTAATCCGCGGAGAAGGTCAACGCCTGACGTCATCGCCACCTCAAGCCCGTAAATCTTCTTGAAGGCAGGCATCTCAGGCGCCCTGGCACTGCCCCAGAAGAGCCATATCATCGTCGCTGGAACCTCACCCTGAGACCTTCTTTTAACGTTTACAGGATGATCCTTGAGTACCGCCTCAGAACGCGCCATCAGGTCTCGCAGGAAGTCGCTGCCCGTGCCGCTGGGCAGATACCCTTTAACTGGCTTATTTGGAATATCGTGCGGTGGAGTACATATAGCATTAAGGGTATCCTCCCGCCCTTTTAATTTGCATATGTGCCTGTAGCTGACTCCGGGGTAAAATTGAACTTGTTCGTTACCCAGGCTTTTATTCAGAGCCGTAATAAGCTGTTTTGCTTCCTCAGTGCTGATATGTCCTGCACTGTAGTCCCACATTTTGCCATCCCGGACTGCCACCAGGTTGCATCGGAAAACTACCTCCCCATCACCGACAGGAATCCCCAGACTCTTGGCTTCGATGCCCGCCCGACCCCGATAATAGACCTTGGGGTCATAGCCGAGGATTGATAGACAGGCACAGGCGCTGGAAGGCTCCATCCCCTCTGGAACGGTTTGAGCAAGCCCGACTACGCCTTTCTGAACCATCGCATCCAGATTTGGAGTATTAGCCAGCTCCAGGCAGGTCTTACCACCTCGCTCCGGCAGTGGTAAGCCGGAAGCACCATCCATTATTAAAACGCAATATTTCATAAAACCTGCTCACTAAAGATTACTTTAAATTGGAAACCGCCTGAATCCGCCCTTGATATAAGATGCCAAATCCGCCTATAATAAATGCCAGCGGGGCGTAGCGCAGTCTGGCTTAGCGCGCAGCGTTCGGGACGCTGAGGTCGGTGGTTCAAATCCACTCGCCCCGATTTCTATAATCCCTTGTAGGTATCTTCCGCACGACTAGCTACTCGCACTACAATAACAAGTCGCTCATTATCGCTAATAGCGTAAACTAACCTATAGCGTCCCACCCTTATACGCCACAAACCGCTTTCAGCTAGTTTCTTAACCTTTCTTGGCCAGGGTTCATCCCCCAAACCAGATATAATTCGCGCAACTGCCTGATAATCCCGACCGCTAAGACTATCTAGCTGCTTTTGGGCAGCCCGCCTCACTTTAACCTGGTACTTCACGCTCCCGTTCCGCCCTTTGATACTGGTATTGCTCCCAGGTTATTGTGCCTTCCTCGTCGGCAAGGGCTTTTAACCCCTCTTGTATGTCCTCCCTGTCCTCTAATATCTCCAGGGCTGCCTCACGAAGGAGTTTAGCCATTGATGTCCGCTGCTCAAAGGCCAGACGGCGGAGTCTCTCATGTTGGTTCTCGGTAAGAAAAATAGTTGTGCGCTTTAAATTTGTCCCCATCTTTAATTCCCTTCCACACAATAGTAACATATAAACACCGATATGTCTATATGTTTCTTATTCTATCGCCTTCCTCTTCGCTTCCTCCCACAGGGCATTTTGCTCCTCAAAAGACAGCTTCCCAAAACTCAGTCCCCGCTCGCGGCAGACCTCCTCCATATAGGTAAACCTGCGGTAGAACCGCTGATTGGCTTCCCTCAGCGATGCCTCGGGGTCGATACCCATCCGCCGGGCGATGTTAGCCAGTGTAAACAGCAAATCGCCGAACTCCTGCGACTTCCTCTCCTGGCTTTCAGCCTGCTTAAATTCTTCGACTTCCTCTCCCAGTTTATTGATAACACCATCTATATCCTTCCAGTCAAAGCCCACCTGCGCCACCCGTCGCTGAATTGCCTGGCTGTAGCCCAGAGCCGGCATTTCCTTGGGCACGCTGGCCAGTATAGACGTATCTGCTCCTCTTTCCTCCCGCTTTAAAACCTCCCAGTTATGCGCCACCTCCTCGGCATCCTTCACCTTAGCCGACCCGAAGATATGGGGATGGCGATGAATCAACTTGGTATTAATCCCTTTGATCACATCCCCTATTTCAAATTCCTTATCCTCAGCGGCAATCTGAGCATGGAACACGATTTGCATCAGCAAATCGCCCAGTTCATCTCTGAGCTTCTCCGGGTCCCCCTCATCCAGCGCTGCCAGGACCTCATAGCACTCTTCCAGCAAGTTCTCTCGCAGCGAAGCGTGGGTCTGTTTTCTATCCCAGGGGCAGCCATCAGAGGCTCGAAGGCGAGCAAGAATATTTACCAGCTTGGCAAACTGACTCAGGTCTTCAGGCAAAGATAAAATAGCCTCCTCGACTTACCATAAAGATTATACAGGGAAGACAAACCGCAGGCAACTTAATCCGAGGGCAATTTCGCCCCGATGAAATTCCTCTGTCCCCTCAAAAACTCGGCAGCAGACATGGCTCGCTTCCCCTCCATCTGCACCCTCACCACCCCTAAAATCCCCTCCCCGGTCTGCACGCCAAACGCAGCTTCTGCTTTTCCCTCGGCTGGCGTAAGAGCAACTGCCCGCCCGGCTTCAATAGTCTTTTCAGCAGGCAATGGTACCGCTTCGATTATTTTAAGCTGCTTGCCTTGCCATCGCGTGTAGCACCCCGGCCACGGATAGTAGGCACGCACCCGCCGCCAGATCTCTATCGCCGGCAAACCCCAATCAATCTCCCCATCCTCTTTAGAAATCTGAGGAGAGTAGGTAGCCTCGTCTTCATTTTGAGGCTGAGGAACGATTTCACCCCTCACCCAGCCGACCAGAGTGTCCTGGAGCATCCGGGCCGCTACCTGAGACAGCTTAGCCGTAACCGATTCCGTAGTATCCTGCACTGATATAGAAATCATTGCCCGAGATAGTATTGGACCGGTATCCAGACCTCTGTCCATCAGCATTATGCTCACACCGGCAAACTCATCGCCAGCCAGAATTGCCGCCGCCACCGGCGACGCACCCCTATATTTCGGTAATAAAGATGGGTGAATATTAATACAGCCATGTCGAGGGATATCTAAAACTTGTTGAGGTAAAATCTGCCCGTAGGCAGCAACTACGATAACATCCGGACGAAAGCCAGCCAGTTGCTCTACCACATCCGCTCCCTTTAAACTAGCCGGCTGCAAAACAGGTATCTTCAAGGCTTGCGCCGCCTTTTTTACCGCTGACGAAACAGGAGCACGCCCCCGACCTGCCGGTTTATCCGTCTGGGTATAAACAGCGACTACCTCATGTCCGTTAAGAACAAGATGTTCTAGGCAGGGGACCGCAAAATCGGGCGTGCCCATAAAAACAACACGCAACTTAGCCCTCCTTTTGACCAAATTCTAGCACCAAAAGCGGGACAAGAAAAGTTTTTTTCTGACCATTGGCACATCATATCTATAAACGCAAAAAAGCAAGAAAAAACAAGCCCTGTAGACCTTGCAAGGGAAAGGGAGAAGCAAGAATAGCCAGTTACTGGCGTTAAAAACCTTGCAAGTCAAGAAAAGCGGTTTGTTATACTAACAGACGTTTTCCCAAATCTTTTTCTTAACTAATACTATTTGCTTTTAGATTTTTAAATTTGAAATCGGAAAGAGAAACTTGATACAAAACATAATAACGACCAGGTCGGCACAGGAAATCTGGGAAGCCGCCCTGGGTGAATTGCAAATCCAGGTAAGCAAACCGAACTATCGTACTTGGTTGGAAAAAACTATCGGCTTAAGCTATCAAGATAGCCAGTTCGTCATTGGTGTTCCCAACACTTTTGTTGCTGAATATCTGGACAAAAACCAGCGCTCCCTTATTGAAAAGACGCTTGTCGGTCTTACCAAACAAGATGTTGAGACCGTTTTCCGCGTAAATGGCCATCATCATGAGTCGAACGGAAACGGTTTCCATGAAGAAACTCCTCCTTCGGTACCTCAATCTGCCTGCTCTGGACTAAACCTCAGGTATACTTTCGATTCCTTCATTGTGGGCAAAAATAATCAGCTTGCCTATAATGCTGCACTTAATGTCGCCCAGAACCCCGGATTTAACTATAACCCCTTATTCATATATGGCAGTGCCGGACTTGGCAAGACACATCTGCTCCACGCTATCGGTCATACCGCTCTCGCCAGTAATTTAAATGTGCTTTATGTCAGTGCTGAACACTTTACCAACGAGTTTGTCAATGCCCTTCGTGAGAGAAAGGCTTCAGAATTTCAAAATAAATATAGAAGTGCGGGTATGCTATTGATTGATGATATTCAGTTCATCCTTGGCAAAGAGCAAACAGAGGAATGCCTCTTCCATACCTTTAATGAACTGCACAATGCAAACCGCCAGATTGCTATTACCAGCGACCGCCCGCCAAAAGCCCTTTCCCTGCTACAAGAGCGATTGCGCTCTCGCTTTGAGGGGGGCTTGGTTGCCGATATCCAGCCGCCTGATTTTGAAGCACGTCTAGCTATCTTGCGCGCCAAGGTTAATCAAAAAGGAGAAAATATCTCTCAGGATGTTCTGGAGTTTATTGCTTCCCAGGCAGTGCAAAATATCAGGCAGTTGGAAGGGGCGCTGAACCGCGTTATTGCTTTTGCCAAATTACTTCAATCCCCACCCAAACTTGAACTCGCAGCTCACGCTCTTGAGGATATCTCCGGTAAAGAGCATAAAGTCATGCCGCCCACCCCCAGCCTCATAGTAGAAGCAGTTGCTAAAAGCTTCCAGCTCTCTCCGTCTGATTTAAAAAGCAAAAAGAGAGATAAGGAAATTACTTTGGCCCGCCATGTGGCTATGTATCTTATCCGTCAGGAAACCAATTGCTCACTCTCTCAAATCGGGCAGGAGCTTGGTGGCAGAGACCACGCCACAGTATCCCACGCCTGTGAGAAAGTTGCCGGCAGTATTGAGTCCTCCCCTTCTCTTAGGCGCACCATTCAGGATATTCAACAAGCTATTCACCATCAAAGCGCCAAGAAAGATTTTACAGGTCCTTCTGCACAATAAATCCCCGTCCCTCAACATTTTGCCCAACAAGCAGATTTGAAAAAATTACAGGTGATTTTTCTATTTCCGGTGGATAAGTCCTGGCAACTGTTTAAAACTGTAAAATGTCCAGTTCTCTTATCCGCACCTTATAGCTTATTCAGACTTATTTCTTCTTTATGCTATATTATAGATTACTACTAAGCACTTATCTCTTATAATAGTTTAATAATAATAAGCTTTAGCGAAAGATAAAGAAAATGTTCGATAGGGTTGAAATAGCAGTTAAAGGTGGAGACGGTGGAGACGGTGTTGTCAGTTTTCGACATGAAAAGTTTGTTCCCCTTGGTGGTCCGGACGGCGGTAATGGCGGTGAGGGAGGCAAAGTGGTTATCATAGCAGACGATGGTGTTACTACTCTGCGTTACTTTAAGCAAAAAAAGGTGTACCGGGCAGGAGATGGGGGTAATGGACAGGGTAAAAAGAAGCAAGGCAAGAAGGGCACAGACCTGTTATTATCCGTGCCGGTGGGAACCGTGGTTTCATCTAAGACTCAGATAGGCGGAAGTGCAGCCATAGCTGATTTAGCACAGCTGGGACAGCAGGCAATGGTGGCTCGCGGTGGGAAAGGCGGATTCGGAAACGTACATTATGTTTCATCCACGAATCAGGCGCCGCGGATTGCCCAAAAAGGAGAGCCGAGAGAAACATATTCCATAATATTGGAGCTGCGGCTTATTGCCGATGTTGGCATTATTGGTTATCCCAATGCCGGAAAGTCCACTCTGCTGGCAGCGGCTTCGGCAGCTAAACCAAAAATCGCCAGTTACCCCTTCACTACCCGCGAGCCTGTTCTTGGTGTGGTTGAAGCGGGCGGGCAAAGCTTTGTGCTGGCTGAAATTCCCGGTCTCATCGAAGGTGCTCACCTTGGTCGTGGTCTGGGACACGACTTTTTACGGCATGCTCTTCGCACCAAGATGCTTATTCATCTTGTTGACGGCAGCTCTCTATCTCCTGCTGAGAATTTTGCCCAAATAAATACCGAATTGAGCTTGTTTGATTCGGCTCTGGCTCAGAAGCCGCAGTTGGTGGCAATCAATAAGATTGATTTGCCCGAGGTTCGAGTGCGATTAGATACTATAAGGGCAGATTTCTCAGGTATTGGCATACCTGTCCATTTCATTTCGGCAGAAACAAAGGAAGGTGTCGCTGAGCTTATGGCTGAGACCGCTAAAATGCTGCAAACAATCAATCTTAAGAGGCAAGAGCAGATTGAGGCAGTTCCCGCAAAGGTTTTTCGACCTCAGCCGCGGCAAGCCAAGATTAGCGTGCATAAGGAAGGGAATATCTTCGTCGTAGTAGCTCCTGAATTTGAGCGCATCATCACTAGTCCCGGTGCCAGGGATTCTGCTGAGGCACAATGGTATATCAAAAGGGCACTAATGCGCTCAAGAGTCGGTAAAGCCCTGGAAAAGTCAGGGGTTAAGCCCGGTGATAAAGTTCGCTTCGGTAATGTAGAATGGGAATGGTAATCCGATGAAAATAGGTGTGCTGGGGGGGACCTTTGACCCCATTCATAACGGACATCTGGCTATAGCTGAAGAGGCAAGAGCGCGGCTGAATCTGGCACAGGTTTTATTCGTGCCGGCGGGTCGGCCCAGATTGAGAAAGACAGACCCTGTTGCCGCTACGGAGCAGCGTGTTCAGATGGTGCGTCTCGCCTTGGCTGATAAGCCTTATTTCAAGATATCCACCATTGAGGTAGAACGTGCCGGGCACTCGCATATGGTTGATACCATTACTGAATTGCGGAAGCAGTTCGGCTCGAAGGTTGAGTTTTTTTTAATCTTGGGCTGGGATAGTTTAGTTGAGCTCCCTCGCTGGATAGGGCCGTCCCGCCTAATTAAGATGTGCCGTCTGGTCGCTGTGCCCAGACCCGGTTACAATCAACCTGACCTCCAGGCATTAGAGACTGAAATACCCGGTCTATCTCAGCGGGTAATCCTTCTGGACGAGCCACGGCTCGATATCAGTGCCACGGAAATCAGAAATCGGGTTTCCCGCGGCCTGTCCATCACCCATCTTGTTCCCGTGCTAGTAGACGAATACATAAAACAACACAAGCTTTATATTAAATAAATAGGAGGTGTAATTTATGAAAGCCGTTGGTGTCGTCGGCAGTCCGAGAAAGGGCGGAAACACTGAAATCCTGACCAAACACGCCTTGCAGGCTATAAAAGAGGAGGGGATAGAAACTGAGCTGGTAAGGTTAGCCGGTATGGATATTCGCCCCTGTAATGCCTGTATGGTCTGCCGTGAGGAGGAAAGGTGTCCCATAGACGATGACCTGTTTCCGCTGTATAGGAAACTAAAGAAGTATGACGCAATAATTCTAGCCACGCCCGTTTATTTCGGCTCGGTATCTGCTCAAGTGAAGGCGTTTATGGATAGAGCTGGCTATATTGCTATCCGTGAGCGGGTATTTGCGGGAAAGGTAGGCGGACCCCTTGTTGTTGGCCGCCGCGCCGGACATACTTTTGCCTTCGCCCAGCTCATGTTATGGTTTCACCTCAGCGGCTTTTATATGCCCGGCTCAACTTACTTTAATGTCGCCTTTGGTCGGAATAAGGGGGAGGTTAAGGAAGACCAGGAAGGGCTTACCACAGCCTGGAACTTCGGCAAGAATATTGCCTTTCTGGTGAAGAAACTAAAAGCTTAGCCAGAGGCAGTAAGCGCTGGAAAAGGAGATTATTATGCCTAAGCTGGAATTGGGACTTAAGACAGTAAGCGCAAGGAAAATTGAGGAAATCGCAAGAAAGGTAGGTGCGCTGCTGGAAGGCGATTTCACTCTTACTTCAGGAAAGAAAAGCAGCTATTATTTTGAAGGCAAAAAGCTTACCCTTTCCCCGGAAGGGGCGTATTGGGTAGGCAAAGCGCTTTTTGAGGAATTAACCAAAATAGGCATTGACTCTGTTGGCGGGGTGGCAATAGGCGGTTATCCCATTGTCGCCGCCGTTGCTATAGTGAGTTACCTGGAGGGTAAGCCCATACCCACGTTTATGGTGCGGGAAGTGGCAAAGGAACACGGCACTAGGAGACAGATTGAAGGGCATCTGAAAGAAGGGTCAAGGGTTGCTGTTGTAGACGATGTTATCACCACCGGTGGCTCGGTAAGCAAGGTCATAGAAACGGTAGAAGCGGCAAATTGCAAGGTGGTGAAAGTCATGGTGCTTGTTGACCGCCATGAAGGTGGAAGCGATAAGCTGAAAAAAGAGGGATACGATTTTACCGCAATATTAAATATATTGCCTTAAATATCCAGGTTTTTGACGTTCTTGGCGTGGGCTTGAATAAAGGCTTTTCTGGGCAATACCTCGGCGCCCATCAGGGTATGGAATATCTGGTCAGCCTTTGCGGCATCTTCAATTGTTACCTCGAGCAGCGTTCGGCTTTCTGGATTCATTGTTGTTTCCCATAATTGCTCGGCGCTCATCTCCCCCAGACCCTTATAGCGCTGGACTTCTACCTTTTTAGCGGTCTTTAGCTTCTTTAGTACCTCTTCCTTTTGCTGGTCTGAATAAACCCAGTGCTGCTGCTTGGGCGCTTTAACGAGGTAGAGAGGTGGCTGGGCAATGTACAGGTGGGCGTGGTGGATTAATTCCAGCATATGCCGGAAGAAAAAGGTAAGGAGCAGAGTTCGGATATGGGAGCCATCTACATCGGCATCAGTCATGAGGATAACCCGGTGATAACGGAGCCGTGATAAGTCAAGTGCATCGTCAATGCCGCTTCCGATGGCGGTAATGAGGGCGCGGATTTCTTCATGAGCTAACATCTTGTCTGGAGGCGCCTTTTCCACATTGAGAATTTTGCCACGCAGGGGCAAAATCGCCTGGAAGCTGCGGTTTCGGGCTTGCTTGGCTGAGCCGCCTGCAGATTCCCCTTCCACAATGAATATCTCACAGTTGGGCGGGTCCTTCTCGGAACAATCCGCCAGTTTACCCGGTAATGTAGCCGAGTCTAGGCTGCTTTTCTTGATAACCAGGTCACGAGCCTTTCGAGCAGCTTCTCTGGCTTTAGCCGCTGTTAAGCATTTCTCTATAATTTTTCTGCCGTCGTCAGGGTGTTCTTCGAGGTAAAGAGACAGCTCGTCGCCTATTACAGTCTCAACCGCCCCTTTAATTTCAGGGTTACCCAGTTTGGCTTTGGTCTGCCCTTCGAACTGAGGCTCGCTGAGCTTCACGCTGATAACAGCGGTAAGTCCTTCCCTCACATCTTCCCCGGTTAAATTGGGTTCATCCTCTTTAATAAGCTTGCTTTTGTGGGCATAATCGTTAAGAACGCGGGTTAATGCGGAACGGAAGCCGGTAAGGTGCGTGCCTCCATCCATTGTATTAACACAGTTGGCAAAGCTAAAGGTGGATTCGGTGAACCCCTCATTATATTGAAGAGCAGCCTCAACTATCGTGCTGTCTACCGCTTTATAGACGTGGATTGGTGGATGATGGCGGACTGCCCGCCCTCTATTGAGGTAACGGACAAAGCTGGTAAGTCCACCCTCGAAATAAAACGTCTTTTCGTAGCTATCCCTGGTTTCATCCTTAAGGCATATTTCCAGCTCCTTATTCAGGTAAGCCATCTCTCGCAGGCGCTCGGCTATTATGTCAAAATCATATTTGACCTTATCGAATATCTTGTCATCGGCGAGAAAGGTAACGGTTGTGCCGGTGCCGGTGGCTTCACCGATTACCGTGACCTCGCTCTGTGGTACTCCTCGCTTGTATTCCTGCTCGTACAACTTGCCATCACGCTTGACGTTGACCTTGAGCCAGGCGGAAAGGGCATTCACTACCGAGGCGCCTACCCCGTGTAGACCGCCTGATACCTGGTAGGTCTTGCCGCCGAACTTTGCCCCTGCATGAAGTGTGGTCAATACTGTCTCCAGCGCAGAGCGCTTGGTGGCGGGATGAATGTCTACTGGTATGCCTCGCCCGTTATCCTCAACCCGGACGGCTCCGTCCTGTTGCAGGGTTACCTCGATTTTATTGCAGGCGCCAGCCATGGCTTCGTCTATGGAGTTATATACAATTTCGTAGACGAGGTGGTGCAATCCCCGCTGGTCTGTGCTGCCAATATACATGCCTGGCCGCCGGCGCACTGCCTCCCGTCCACCAAGAACTTGGATAGCTGCAGCGGTGTATTCGCTTGAGGATTGCCCGGTCGTGATTGAAGGAGTTTTATCCTGAGTCATAGATAAGCTTTTCCTTTCATTGATAACGAGGATAAAATAGCGGAGAAGTGTGGCTGAGAAGTGATGATGGCAGAATTAGAGTAGCCTCTTCCTGTAAAAAAACAAGTGAGCTTACAAAGCATATTGTATTATACCACAATTTCTGCCTGAAAGGGAAGCGTGTGAAGCTTCGATTTTTTACTAATTATCGAACCCCTCTGTCATTGCGAGAAGCCCCGATTTTAATCGGGGCGACGAAGCAATCTACGCCTCTTGCCTTGGCTTGATTCAAGCAATCTAGTGGGGTGTCTAAGAGGGGCGTCAGCCCCTCTTAGACATAAAATCTCCCATTCCCCTTATCAATTTACCCAGGGGAAGGGGATTAAGGGGATAGGGTCACTAATCCCCTATTTTACATAACTCTAAAAACAATTCCTAGTCTCGGTTAGCTTCGAGTTGTTTCTGTAAAAAACATTATTTATAATGTCACCCCCAGAACAATCTCAGAAGCTTCGAAAAAGAAGGGGATAGGTTACTAAACAACATCGGAAGTTGTCTACACAAGTAACCCTTGCAGTTCATCAGGGGGCACTGTTTTCTGCTGCGATGTGGTCATATCCCGGAGTATCACGGTACCCGTCCTTATCTCTTGCTCGCCTATAATTACTGTATGCCGCGCGCCGAGAGCATCTGCCTGCTTTAATTGAGCCTTCAGGCTCTTCCCGCTGACCGCTTCAACTACACCTATGTTGGCCCGCCTGAGCTGGGATGCAAGCTTTATTGCCTCATCCTTGGCTTCATCACCGATAAAGGCGATGAAAACCTGCGGTTTTGGCAGAGGTGGGATAGGGATACCCTGTTTCTTTAGATTGAGTATTATCCTTTCAATACCGGTCGCAAAGCCAATTGCTGGAGTCGGCTTACCACCCAGTTCCTCAATCAGGTCATCATACCGTCCGCCCCCACCGAGGGCGCTCTGCCCTCCTTCTGCCTCTGGCTGAATCTCAAAGACTGTTCTCGTGTAGTAGTCCAGACCTCGCACCAGGTGATGGTTAACCTCAAATGACAGTTCCAGCAGCCCGAGGTATTTCTTTAGCTGGTTGAAGTGCTCTTTACATTGTGGGCAGAGATAATCAGTGCTTTTTGGGGCGGATAAGGCTATTTGCTGACACGTTGGTTGTTTGCAGTCAAGCAGCCGCAGCGGGTTTCTCTTCAGCCTGGCTTTGCAATCGGAGCATAGATTATCGCTATACTTGGCATAGTAATCTTTCAGAACATTCAGATAGCTTGGTCGGCATTGTTTGCAGCCGATGCTGTTGAGCTGAATTGATAGATGACTCAGGTTTAGAGACTGGAAGAATTGCCATGCCATATCGATGACTTCGGCGTCGAGAGCAGGGTCACCATCGCCGATGGCTTCGTAACCGAATTGGTGGTGCTCACGGTACCTTCCTGCCTGTGGCCTTTCATATCTGAAAATAGAGGCAATGTAATAAAGCTTTACCGGCTGCGGCAAATTGTGAAAGCCGTGCTCCAGATAAGCGCGGCATACCGGCGCTGTGCCCTCGGGTCTCAGAGTCAGCAGGTTCTCCCCCCTATCCTTGAAGGTGTACATTTGCTTCTCTACAATGTCTGTTTCCTCACCCACGCTGCGGGTAAAAAGCTGGGTATCCTCAAAAGCAGGGGAATCAATGCGTTCATACCCATGGAGCTGGCAGATGCCGACCGCTTTTTGCTCTACGTAACGCCAGTAGGCTTGTTCCTTCGGTAGAATATCCGTAGTTCCACGTGGTGCCCGGTACAATCCAATCTCCTTTAAATAACGGGATTCCTTGATTTTCTAAGTAGAATACTGTATTGACGCCACTTTGTAAAGGTGCGAAAATGGTAAAAAGAGAAGTTTTTCATTTTCAGACCTCGATTTCAAATAGATTTATATTAGTAAAAGGAAGGATAATGGTAACTGAACTAAATAAAACTCTGAAGGCGCTTCAAATTTCTATTCAGATAGAGATTGACGGCAAGAAATTCTACCTCAAAGCCAGTCAAAAGAGCAGTAATGAGCTGGGCAAAAAATTGTTGCGCACACTTGCTGGTGAGGAAGACGTTCATCGGCAGAATTTCGAGAAAATTTATAAGGCTATACAGAATAAAAGAGATTGGCCCTTGGTAGATTTTAAGCCTGATGGTGGCAAAAAGCTTAGAACTGTATTCGCCAGGGCATCCGAGGAGCTGGGTGCCGATGTAAAAGCTCCTGCCACGGAACTTGACGCTGTAAAGACAGCGATGGATATGGAAAACAAAACCTATGATTTTTATAAGGCTCAAACCACCACGGCTACCTATAATGTAGAGGGAGAGTTTTATGATACGGTTGCCGCCGAAGAAAGAGAGCATTATCTGGTTCTCCTTGACTACTACGAATATCTCAAAGACCCGGCAGCATGGTTTGTAGCTAAGGAACATCCGTCCTTGGATGGTGGCTAAGAAAAAGAGTATTTAAGGAGGAGGCAATGGATAATAGTAAGATTACTGATTTGCTAAATGAAGACCTTGAAGATGAGCACGGCGCTATCATTCAGTATTTGAACCATGCCTACGCTATGGGTGAGGGTGAGATGGCTTGTGGGATTGAGGCAATTGCACGGGACGAGATGCGTCATTTGGACTGGCTGGCTGAGACCATAGTTGAACTGGGTGGTGTCCCTAGCCTTAAACGGGGTAAAATGCGAATGGGCGACCAGTCAGTGAGCACTTGGATGAAAAACAATGTGCTGCTGGAGGAGGGTGCTACTAACCAGTACCGGAAGCACATCAAAACAATTGATGACCCAAAGATAAAGCGGTTACTGCAGCGCATCTTATCTGATGAAGAAGCTCACCGCAGCAGATTTGAGCATTTTGTAGAGAAGGTGCAAAGGGAAAGAGTCAAGGACAGGAGAGGCAGTCGTCAGGATAAAGTGGCTCAGCTTCTTAACTGGGGCATTGAGCATGAATATACCGTCATCCTCCAGTATCTACTTCATTCCTATATGTCCCCTAATAAAGAGGTTAAGCATCAGATAGAAGACCAAGCTATCAATGAAATGCAGCACCTAGGCTGGCTTGCTGAGGAAATGGTTGATGGTGGTGGTCATCCAAAGATTGAGCATACCGATGTTGACCAGTCACCTAAGACAGCTGATATGCTTCGAGCCGACATCAAAATTGAGAAAGAAGTGGCTGCTGAATATGACCGCGCTGCCAAAGAAGTCGAAGAGGCAGACCTGAAAAAGCTTCTCCTCCGTATAAGAGACAATGAAATATACCATATTGATGTATTCAACGACCTGCTGAAGGAGGAACAATAAGACTAAGGGGGTTAACAATGGCTTACATAGCTAAGGACTACAGTAAACTTATCGGAATGGAAGGGTTCAGCGAAACCTTGCTCAGAAACCACTTTACCCTCTATCAAGGCTACGTGACGAATACTAACAAACTGGTGGATTCCCTGGCTGCCATGGTGAAAGAGGGGAAAATCGGAACTCCAGAATATTCGGAACTGAAGAGGCGGATGGGCTTTGAGTTCGATGGTATGCGGCTCCACGAGTATTATTTTGAGAACCTCGGTGGCAAAGCTGCTCTGAATAAGGCAGGTAAGCTGTGCAAGAAGATGGCTGAAGACTTTGGCAGCTATGATGACTGGGAGAAGGACTTCAAAGGTACAGGGACAATGCGTGGTATTGGCTGGGCTATCCTCTATCAGGATAATGTAACTGGAAAGCTCATGAACCAGTGGATAAATGAGCATGAAACGGGTCACCCTGCCGGTTGTATCCCTGTCCTGGTCATGGATGTCTTTGAACACGCTTTTATTACCGATTACGGGCTAAAGCGAGCTGACTACATAGGAGCCTTCTTTAAGAACATAAATTGGAGCGTTGTGGAAAGTCGGCTGAAGTAAAATAACCTTAAAATATTTATTAAAGGAGGCTTTATATACCCAAAAATCTTGGTGCCGCTAGATGGGTCGGAATTCTCTGAGTGTAGCCTGGCGCATGTCAAGGCTATGGCCACAGGATTAA
>Ga0315274_10002641_pt1 | contig 26931 bp, 24 predicted proteins | sample YL17G02_20_MG_FD_203700 | JGI IMG/M metagenome (GOLD analysis project Ga0315274, IMG submission 203700) | Sediment microbial communities from Yellowstone Lake, YNP, Wyoming, USA - YL17G02_20 | ecosystem: Environmental > Aquatic > Freshwater > Lake > Sediment | place: USA: Wyoming | collected...
CTTCAGCTCCTCTCTCTTTCTTTTTTGTTCTGATAGTGGTGTAACTCATTTGTCCCTCGATGTCCTCTTTCCAGTTTGGACAAGGGGAGAGTAAGAATTGGAAGAGACGAGAAAGGAAACGGGGTCATTCCCTCGAGAGCAGAACGCTTCTTTTTCAATCGCGCAATCGATCGATGGCTCTTCTCTTCTCTCCTCTCACCTCGTGGCTCCCCAGCTCCACGTAGCACCGGAACACGAACGCGTCCCTCTCCAGCGTGGTCGCGTCGTCCAGCCCCTCAAGGTCCGCGGCGTCGGCGATGGCCGCCTGGTAGGCTCCGACGTAGAAGGAGTTCCGCGTCGTCCAGAGCAGGTCGGCGCCCGAGTCCGCTTCGGCCATGATGATGATGATGCGCTTTGCTTCTCTCTCGCTCTCGCTCTGCGGCGTGTCGCTGCTGCCGGTGGGCGGGTGGGTGTCTCTCTCTGCGCTTTGTTCTCTCACAGATGCTCTGGTGCTTCCCACAAGAGAGGGAGCTCCTTCGTGAGTAGACGCGAAGGGGCAAAAGAGCAAAAAAGTGAAGAGAATATGCAAACAGTTTTCTGCTCTCTCTCTCTCTGTCACTCTCTTGAAAGAAAGTTCACTTGAAAAGAAAGAGAAAGAAAGAGAAAGAAAGAGAAAGAAGGATCTAGCTGCTTCTTTACGATGTCCGCTCCGCCTCTGGGCACGCTCTACGCGCTCCCTGCGTCGCTGTTCGAGGGAGCGCGGCGTCTCGGAGCCGCAGCTGGTGCTGGTGAGGCAGCAGGAGCGGCGGAGAGCAAGGTCATCGGCATCGCCAACGGCGATCCGACGACGGCGACCGCCGTCGCCTCTTCCTCTTCCTCTGCCGCAGCCCTCGACGCCGCGGACGCCGCGGGGCTCACCTGCGCCTGCTGCGGCGTCGGCACGAGAGGGAGCAGCTCCCATCTTCCCTTCGCCTCCCCGGAGGCGCAGCGGGAGCACTTCAAAAGTGACTGGCACCGCCTCAACGCTAGGAGGAGGGCAAAGGCCCTTTCTTCTTCCTCTCGTTCTTCTTCTTCTACTGCTGCTGTTATTTCATCGGCAGCCTTCTCCCCTCTGAGCGAGGAGGCCGCAGCGGAGCTCCTCGAGAGCGTGGGCGCCGGGGACGCGAGCGACGTGTCGAGCCTTTCGGGCTCGGACAGCGAAGAAGAAGATGACGAAAGCGACGACGGCGACGACGAGGGCAGCGCCGGCGACGACCGCAGGAAGCGGGGCGCCGGCGCGGCCTCCTCCCCCTCCCCCTCGCCGTCGCTCGCCGCCCTCGTCCCGCTCGTCTCCTCAGACGGCAGGCCCTTTGCCCTCTGGCGACCCCTGCTGTTCGCCCCTCGGAGGGCCTCCTTCTCCGACGCGTCGGCAGAGCCGGCAGCGGCGGCGGCGGCCTCGAGCCTCCGCGGGGACCGGCGCTGCTGGGCGGTCATCTTGGCCAAGGGCGGCCACTTCGCCGCGGCCGCCTTCGACGTCTCCGACCCTCCCAGGCGCGGCGAGCCCTTGGAAAAGTACCCTCGCCCCTTGGCTCACGGCACCGCGCACCGCTACGTGGTGAGGGCGAAAGCCGGAGGCAGGCAGTCGACGAAGGACGCCGCGGGGGGCGGTGCCGGCGCGATCAAGAGCGCGGGTTCCTCGCTGCGGCGGTACAACGAGCGCGCTCTGGAGGCGGACATCAAGAGGACGCTGGCCGACTTTGGCGACCTGCTCTCTCCCGAGAAATGCGCGCTGATCTTCGTGCACGCACCGGGACAGGCCAACGCGGCGTCGCTCTTCGGCGGCGGAGGCTCCCGCGCCGCCGCCCCCTCCCCCGCGGGAGCTCCGGCGCCGCGCCTTTGGAGGGGCGACCCGAGGATCCGGTCGGTCCCGTTCGCGGTGCGGAGGCCGACGCTGAGCGAGGCCGGGCGCGTCGCGAGGGGGCTGCTGACTGTACACTCTGTGTCGCCACTGGTCGAGAAGAAGGAGGGAGACAAAGAGGGGGCCGCTGCAGCAGCGAGGCAGCAGAGGAAGCAGGAAGCAGCCGCCGCCGCCGCAACGGTGGCCGCGGCGGCGGCGGCGGCAGCGGCAGCGGCAGCTCCTCCCCCTCTCCCTCTCCTCCCGGACCCGCCCCTCGTCGCCGCCGCCAAGGCCGGAGACGCCGAGCTCGTCGCCTCCCTGCTCGCCGAGTTCGCCGCCGGGGACGGCCAGGGAGCGGGCGTGCGCGGCGAGAGCGGGGGCCCCGAGCAGCGCGAGGCGCGGCCGGGGGGGCGCACCGCCTACGACTGCGCCTCCTCGAAGGCAGTCCGCGACGCCTTCCGCAGGGCCGCCGCCGCCGCCCTGGAGGCAGCAGCAGCGGCAGGGGTGAGCGAAGGAACCCAGGCCGCGATCGCCGCGGCGTGGGCCGCCGCGGGCGTTCCTTCGGCGCTGACCGCGGAGATGGAGGAGGCGCAACAGAGGAAAGCGGCCGAGAAGAAGGCGAGGGCGCGAGCTGCCGAGAGGGAGAGGAAGAAGGCGACCGCGGCGAAGAAGGCGGCGCAGGCCGCTGAGGCCGCCGCCGAGGAGGATGCCGCGATCGAGGCCGCGGCGGCGGAGGCCGCGGCCCTGAGCTTGAACAAGTAAGGGGTGGGAGAGAGTTTTTCATTTCTTGAGGTTTTTTCTTCACTTTTGATTTCGCAAGGAAGAACGAAACACTCACCTTTGACAAAAAAAACGAACAACAGGGTAAAGAAGCAAGACCAGCATAAGCAGCCGCAGCAGCCCTCTCGCGCGGCTCGGGAGAAGAGGGAGCAGATGGCCGCCGCGGCGGAGGCGAGGCTCAAAGCCGCGAGCGCGCGGCAGCAGCTTTGGTGAGAGAGAGGGAGTCTGAGTGAGAAGAAAGGGGCGAGAAAATTGGTGCGAGAGAGCCGCCTCTTGAGTTTTTTCTTTGCACTCTCTCTCTCTCATTCTTTGCGTCCGCTGCCCGCCCTTTATTCAAACTCTTCTCTCTCTCCTTCTCCCAGGTGACGTCGCGGACGCGCGGCAGGGCTGTCCCTCCTAGAAGCGAGCGGAGGGGGAATGCGACGCTGACAGTGGTGGCGGCGGCGGCTGCGGCAGCGGCGGCGGTGGCAGCGGCGGCCTTTGCCTCTAGAGGGCGACGAGGAAGGAGCAAGAGGACGGAGAGCTGAAAAAAAGAAAACGTGTAAAAATATATCAACGTTGGTATTCATTTATGCCAACTTTCTCTTTCGCACTTTCGCGGCCTGTGAAAAAGTCACGACGGGAGGTGAAATCGAAAGCTTTGCTCGTCGAGTGGGTAGGTATAGTCGATGAAAGTTCTCACTGAACGAGCTTCTTTCGGCTTTTTTCCTTTTTCTCTTTCTACCCACACCACTTTTTCTCTCTCTCTCTCTCTCGATTGAGAAAAAACGGGCTGAGCTGGAAGGCGTGCTTGCCCGTTTTTTCGTTCGGGGTTTTATCGCGGCAGGCGGCATTCGTATCGTAGGATCGTCTGGTAGAGCAAGCGAGCGTCTGCCTCTTTCCACGGCCTTCAGCATGGCGTCGGCCGTCAACTTTCGTTGCTCGATGATCGACGGCGGAGACGAAGGAAACAACAATTCATTCTCCTTCGGGTCGACGGCGCTCGCCCTGTCGTGCGATGAGCTCCCTCCCTCGCCTTGCATGCACGGAGTACGAGTGTCAAAGGTGAGGGATTGTAATGGAGACGCGGAGGGTGGAGCAGAGGGCATCAGCGCGCTGGAGGAGAGCGAGTGAGCGAGTCGAGAGCGAGAAGAAAGAGCGCCGCGATCTTTTCCGTTATTTTTTCGAAAAACCAACTTGCTCGACCTCTTCCTCTCTACCTGTTTTTTTGTCACTCACGCTCCGCAAAACAAAACTCTACACATAGCGCTCGCTCTTCCTCTCCTCTGCGAGGGATCACGCCGCACTGGACAACGAGAGCGGGGACGACAACGACGAGGGCACTCCGAACAAGAGGACGGCCAAGTGCTCTCCAGTAGCGGTGGCAGCAGCAGCAGCGGGCGCCAAGGCGGCAACCTTGGCCGCCGCTGCCTTGGCTGCCGCTCCCGAAGTCGACGCCGAGCCGCGGTTCCGCCGCTCGAGGTCCCGTGCCGGGTCCGTCTGCGCCGTCGACGACGCCATCGGCTCGATACGCATCGACGATGACGAGGAAGAGGTCGGAGAATTCGGCAGGGAGCGCTCACTCGGCGCCGGCTCCGATGCCGCCACGCCTGTCGACGCCGACGCCGACGACGCCGACGACGAAGGAACAAGAGGGAAAAGAGCTTCTTCATCCGACAACGAGGGAAACAACGCCTGCTTCTACTTCCAGCGCCACACCGAGGCACACAAGAGGCCCGCCACGGTAGCTGAAGCCTGCCTCGAGCTGGATCTGCTCGCCTGCGACGAGTCGGCCGCGGACGTCCTGGCCTCAGCGCCGAAGCAGAGGCGGCAGCCGCAGAACGCCGCCGCCGCTGCCGTAGAAGAAGAAGAAGGAGGAGGAGGAGAAGAGGGAGAGGGAGCAGAACAAGAAGCTGCAGCAAAGACGGAGGAGGAAAGAGCTCTCGCCGTCGCCGCCGTCGAAGGCGAGCTCACTCCCCCCGCGCCCCTCCCCCTCTCCCAGCAGCAGCCCTTTGAAGGAGACGACGGCGGCGACTCCGATGACTCGGACTCCTCCGACGGCGACGACGACAATGACGAGAGCTCTCTGGCGAGGGAGGAGGGGCTCCGCGAGCTGCTGGGAAACCTCCTCGACGCGGAGGAGCGCGGCGGGGCCAGGCCCGACCCCTGTGCGCTGGCGGAGCGGCATGGACCGCCCCCCCTGAACCCCGACACCGCCAACGCTTCCGCTTCCGCCGGCGCCTTCGCCCTCGGGGGCTGCGGCGACGACGGCGAAGACTTCAACTGCGCGATGCCCGAGGACATCGGAGGCGGAGGCGACTGCGACGGCGACGGCAATGGCGGCGGCGGAAGCACGAGCGGGGGTGGAGAAGGCGGAGACCACCTCGACCCGAGAGCGCGCTCCCTGACCGTCGCCTGGCTCGCCGAGGTCGCCTCTGCGTCGCGCCTGCACTCGGAGACGCTGCACCTGGCGGTCAGCCTGCTCGACCGGTTCCTCTCCCGCAGCCCCGCCAGGGTCCCGCGGCGCGCGCTGCAGCTCGCGGCTGCGGCCGCGGCGCTGATCGCGGCGAAGCACGAGGGGGAGGAGCACGGGGGCAACGGCGGCGGGAACGGCGGGAGCTGGGACGGGCTGAACGGCGGCGGCGGCGGCGGCGGCGGCGGCGGCGGCAGGGGCCCGACGCCGGCGAGGCTCGCCGCGGCGGCCGACCACTGCTTCTCCGCCGCCGACATCGCCCGCATGGAGGGCGCGATCCTGCAGGCCCTGGGGTTCCGCGTGGGCGCGCCGACGTCGGCGGCGTTCTCGGCGGTGCTGTGGAGGCTGGCCTCGGCGGAGATGCGGCAGGAGCGGAGGACGAAGAAGAAGGAGACGAAGGAGCTTCTGCGTCCGAAGAGCAAGGGCGAGGGCGGCAGCGGCGGCGAGGGCAGCGGCAAGGGCAAGAAGGGCAGGGCCCGCAGGGAGCGCGCCCGCGCCTCCTACCTCCTCGAGCTGGCCCTGCTCGACAACTCGATGCTATGGCACGCCCCCTCGGCGGTGGCCGCGGCGGCGATGCTGCTGGCGTGCGAGGCCGAGGCCGAGGCCGAGGCCGAGGCGGCAGCGATCGACGAAGGAGCAGCGGGAGAAGAAGACAGCGACGGCGGCGACGACGAAGGACACGCCAGAGCGGTCTTCGAGGAGGACCCGCGCTGTGCCGCCGCGGCGGCCGCGGCGGCCTCGGTCGCCGACACGGGCTCGCTGCGCGCCGCCGCGGTGGACCTCGCACGGCTCCACGCCGCGGCCGCAGCCTCGGCGCAGAGGCACGCGGAGGCGTTTGCCGTTGCCAACGCTTCTGCCGCCGCCAACGCCGCCGCCGCCGCCGCTAATGCTGCCGCCTCTTCCGCCGCCCTCTCGCCTCAGCCTCAACCTGCAACTGTTCCGCTCCCGCCGCCGCGCCCGACCGACGCCGTCTTCGCGAGGTTCGCCCAGCCCGAGTGGAGGGCAGTCGCGCTGCTGCCCCTGCTGCGCTAGCCTTACTAAAGAGCGCCCTACTGAGGAGCACCTCCTTCGTCCAAAACAACAACAAAAAAAAAACGCCTCTCAGTGTGCCTCTCTTAGTGTGTGCCTCATATTTTTCTCGCTCGTCTCTCCTCTCCCACGAAACAGAGGGGGCTCCTGGGGGGAGGACTCGCCCTCTTTTTCCTCCATGTTAATTTGCACCCCCCCCCCCCATTTTCCCCCCTTTTTTCTTGCTGCTCGTCTCCCGAGGGGGCGCGTTTCCTTCCGCAGTCTTCAATAGTTCTCTCCACGCGCAATTCTTCGTGCACGTTTTTTTAAGGTAGCCCGACAGTGACAACACTCGATCAGAACCCGACAACAACAAAACTTGACCAGACAGCTCGATTCCCAGCTCAGTTCGGTTTCTTTGATGCGACTTTTCGGGAAAAACAATATGTTGAAAAACAAAAAATCTCAGAAATGAAAAACAAAAACATAACTCTTCTCTCTTTAATTTTTGTTCGATTGTCCCTTTTTTCTTTTTTTGGTTACAGGTCTCTCGCGCGCGGGTGGGGGCGAAACGGTCGAAAGATGAAGGAGCGTGGGGTGGCAGAGGGAGAGGGATGGGGGGAGTGCTGTATGGCGTGCTGCTGGAAAAACAAAACAACGGCGGAAAGTTTGAAAGAGAGTCTTTTCTCTCTCTCTGGTCTTTTTCCTTCTTCCTTCCTCTCTCTCTAATCCTGCGGCGCCTCGTTCGTCCCGTCCGAACCCAGCCCGTAAAGGATCCCGCGGTGCTCCTCAAGTCCCGCAAGGACGTTCTCCGCAGTCTGGGCGCCGCCTCCCCCCTTGCCTGCGCCGCCCTTTGATTCGTGCCCCAGGCCTCCCGTGCCCGCGCTCCGACCGTTGCTGCTTTTGTTGCCTCCGCCTTCGCCTTCGTCGCCGTCGCTCCCTTCGCTCTCGCCTCCCTCTCCTGCCCCCTTTCGCTCCTCGCTCGGGCCGTTGAAAAAAGTCGCGGCGAGCTTCAGGAACGTCGCGGCGGTCAGCAGCGAGTCCGACCCGGCCTGGTGCTGCGGCCCGATGCGCTCGACCTCGAGCGTCTCGGCCAGCTTGTTCAGGCCGCCGTGCAGCGACCCACAGAACTTCATCAGGTACTTGATGTCGTAGAGGGCCGGGAAATAGAGCGAGAGCAGCTCGAAGAAGCCCGCCTCCGTCGCGGGCAGCGGCGCGCAGGTCAGCAGCTTGAGCAGGTACCCGAAGTCGTAGCCCGAGTGGAAGGTCACCCAGCTGATCTCGTCAGAGAGCACCACGCCGCTCGTCATCAGCAGCTCGCCGAACCGGTGCACGTCGCAGCCGCGGTCCTCCATGCGCCGGAAGTCGATGCCCGAGGTCTTGAGCAGGTCGATCGAGTCCTGGGCGAACATGTCGTCGCCCAGCCGGAACTCGCGAAAGTTGAACTGCCAGACCGCGAGCTCGCCCCCCACGCGGGGGAGGCGCCCCCGCGCGTCGGTGAAGGTGAGTCCCAGCTGGATCAGCTTGAGCATGTCGACGTTGCACCTAGTGTTTTTTTTGGTTGGGGAGGGAGAGAAAGGTTTTGAGGAAGAGAAGGGAGGGAGGGGGTCGAGAGTGTGGATCGCCTCGAAAGCGATCTCAAGAGAAAAAAAGACCGGAGGGGGGAAAACGAAACGTGTCGTGCCTTTTTCCTCGCCCTTCCGCTACTCTCCTCTCTCCTTTGATCGCATCGGCGCAGCGGTCTCGTTCGCCTCTGAATTCTCGGAAAGAGCGCGCGAGGAATGGACGCGAAGTGCAAGGGCACATGGAGGTGAAAAGAAAAAAAGACCTCGAGGCCCTTCCGAAGTGCCTCGAGGCCATTCGCCAAGTCTCAATCTCTCCCTCTCTTTCTCGCTTTCTCTTTCTCCCCCCCCTTCTCTCTCTGCGCTCTCCACCAACTACAATAGCTCACCTCAGAGTCTGGTAGTGGTACTCGCCGCTGTTTCTAAAGTTTCCCACGGGCCTCGCGACAACGCCGGGGAACTCTGTGTCCATGGCGACGAACGGGTGCCGCTCGACGACGTCACGGATGAGCGCCATCTCGTCGTCGAGGTTGTCAGCCCAGACCTCGCGCACGCGCAGGACGTCGCCGTCGGGCGTGACCGAGGTCAGGCCGTCGGCTACCATGCTGCTGCGCGGGGAGGAAAGAAGAAGACACGCCCTTCTGGAATGGAAGAAGAAGAAGAAAAAGGAAGAAGGCGGCGGAATGAAGAAGAAGAATCTCTCTCCTTCAAGCCGTCTTAACTGTCTCTCTCTCCTCTGTTCTCTACTGCAAGAGAGCACTCATGATATGAAGCGCGCCCCTGCACAGATGGCGGGTGTTGAGTCAAAGAGGCAGGAGGGGAAAGCGCTGGCTTCTTTGGGAGCTCGCGAGAGAAAACAATGAGAGACCACTGTCATTGGCGCTGGCAAGTTCTCACTTCTCAAACTTTTTCCGTCTTGCCTCATCAAACACCTCCTCCTTTCCCTTCGTCCTCGGCAATGCGCGCATGCGCGTTCTAGGCAGTCGGGCCCCGCTGCGACGCCTGCTCGAAGAGCTCCTTGTCTGTTCCCCTTCGCCGTCGTCGTCAACAAAACTCGCGGGCTTCAGAGCGAGAGCAGTTTCTGCGCCTTCGACCTCCTCGTCGGCGTCGTCAGCCTCCTCTCTCTGTTGCTACGCCAACGGCCCTTGCTCTTCGGCAGCAGCAGCAGCAGCAGCAAGCAGATTATCCACTTCGACCACGCGGCACGCGTCGTCGACTCGGAGGAGTAGATACAACAACAGCAACAGCGTGACATTCTTCAAGGTCGCCACCGCCGCCGCATCAAGTCCGCCGCCGCCGCCGTCGAGCTCTTCCATCTCCTCTCACTCCTTCGGAATGCAGTCCCGCGCGCGCGTGTACGCCGACGCGAACGTCGACAGGCCCCGGGAGTACTGGGACTACGAGGCGCTGACGGTGGAGTGGGGGTAAGTAAGAGAGAAGGAGAGAGAAGGAGAAGAAAGGACTTCTTCTCAGACTGCTTGCGTGAGTGGCATTGAGAGAAGAACCGGAACCCTCTCGCGCGCCCTGCGGGTCCTGACTGTCGCACTTTTGCGCCTCCGAGACCCCCTGAGCAGAGATTGGAGGTGTGATCAGCCCCAGAGCGGAGAGTGGCAGCGGAAGCCAAGGCCCTGGGTGAAAGGGAGGCGCAGCAGATATCGGGAAAAGACTCGACAAGCCAGGCGGCGGCTTTATCTTTTTTTCTCTCACTTCATTTTTCCTCCGACCTCCGAAACCTCAACCTCCTCTCTTCTCCCTCTCCGTCCAAAAAAAAAAAACGCAACGCCACCAAACGCACGAACAGCTCCCAGGACAACTACGAGGTCGTGCGCAAGGTCGGCCGCGGCAAGTACTCCGAGGTCTTCGAGGGGGTCCACTCTCCCACGGGCGACCGCTGCGTCATTAAGATCCTCAAGCCAGTCAAGAAGAAGAAGATCAAGCGCGAGATCAAGATCCTGCAGAACCTGTGCGGCGGGCCCAACGTCATCTCGCTCCTCGACTGCGTCCGCGACCCCGCGTCCAAGACGCCCTCGCTCGTGTTCGAGCACGTCGCCGCGGCGGACTTCAAGGTGCTCTACCCGACGCTCTCCGACTACGACGTGCGATTCTACATCTTCGAGCTCCTCAAGGCGCTCGACTTTTGCCACTCGAGGGGCGTCATGCACAGGGACGTCAAGCCGCACAACGTGATGATCGACCCGGTCAAGAGGCAGCTGCGGCTCATCGACTGGGGTGAGAGTTGGAAGAAGAGAGGGAGAGAGAGAGAAGAGGAGAGACGTTCTTTTCCTTTTTTTTTTTGAGAAAATAAAAAAAACAGCGGTGGGGCTTGGAAACTCACCTTTCCCTTTCTTCCCCCCATCTGACCCCCCCCCCAAAAAAAAAAAACGCGCACCAAATCCCCAAGGCCTTGCCGAGTTCTACCACCCGGGGAAGGAGTACAACGTCCGTGTCGCCTCCCGCTATTTTAAGGGGCCCGAGCTGCTCGTTGACCTGCAGGACTACGACTACAGCCTCGACATGTGGTCGCTCGGCGCGATGTTCGCGGGCATGGTCCTCCGCCGCGAGCCCTTCTTCTACGGGCACGATAACTACGACCAGCTGGTCAAGATCGCCCGCGTGCTCGGCACCGACGCGCTGCACGCCTACCTGCAGAAGTACGGCATCGAGCTCGACCCGCAGCTCGAGGCGCTAGTCGGCCGGCACCAGCGCAAGCCGTACCAGCGCTTCGTGACACCCGAAAACGCGCACCTGGCCAACGCCGAGGCGCTCGACTTCCTCGACGGGCTGCTGAAGTACGACCACGCCGAAAGGCTGACAGCGAAGGAGGCGATGGCGCACGCGTACTTCGCGCCCGTGAGGGCCGCCGAGGAGGCGGCGAGGAAGGCCTCCGCCGCAGGGGGAGGGGGCGGGGGTGGCAGCTGAGAGAGCGAGCGATCGAGGCGGAAAGGAGGTGAGGGGGGGGAAGGGAGTGCCTGCTCTTCTGCCCCCCCCCCCCTTCAGCTTCCTGGTTCCTTTCTTTGCCTCGCTTCCCCGTTTTTCCCCCTGGCCCTGGCTGAAGAGGGAATGAGAAAGAAAGAGAGAGCAGGAGAGAGAGGAGAGAGAGCCTCTTGCAGCGTTCTTGTCTTTGGTTTTGAATGAAAAACGAAGTTCATTAAAAAAGAAAAAAATCGAAAAAGATGGGATCGGGACGCTCTACTCCAACTTCCGCGCTCCCGCTCGCGGCCGCGCTCGCGGCGGGAGGCGTCGTCCTCGCCGCTGCCGGCTACTTTGGCTGCTCCGCTTACGATCGCACCATAAGCAGGAGGAAAGCGGAGAGGCTCGCGAGGCCTTGGCTCTCCAAAGATGCAGGAAACCGCATCGCGACGGTCGATTCCGCCGCGGCGGCGCTGGCAGCCATGACCTCTTCGTCGACCTCTTCTTCTTCTTCTTCTTCTTCTCGCGCCTCTGCCCTTGTCGTTGTCGCCGACCTCTCCGACAAGGGCCTGAGATCTTTCGAACTCACCGAGCTCGCCGGGGTGACCTCCGCGGACCTCTCGGGGAACGAGGGGCTCGACCTCGCGACTGTCGACTCCCTTCCGCCGCCGCCCCTCTCGAGACTCCTCCTCCTCCTCCTCCCTTCTCCGCTCTGGCCGTCGAGGCCCAGCCTCGCCTCGCTGCGCTCCCTGGGCCTGTCCCGCTGCGCGCTGCGCTCCGTCCCGCGGGGGCTTGCCGGGGCCTGCCCCAACCTCTCCGACCTCGACCTCTCCCACAACGAGCTCGAGGGCGCTTTCAAGGGCGACTTGCCCAAATCGCTTCTGAGGCTCAACGCCCAGGGCAACCGGAAACTCACCTCGGTCGACGGCGAGACGCTGGCGCCGCTCCCGAATCTGATACTCCTGGGCCTCAAGTCGTGCTCTCTCGAGTCGCTCCCGGGTCCGGCCGTGGGCAAGCTGACCCGCCTGCGCGAGCTCTACGTCACGGACAACAGACTGAGGGAGCTCCCACGCGAGCTCGGGCTCTGCACGTCGCTCGTGAAGCTCCAGGCCTCCTTCAACCTCCTGGAGTCGCTACCGCTCGCGGAGCTGGCGGGGCTCCCAAGGCTCGAGATGCTCCGCGCGGCGGCTTGCAGGATCTCTTCCCTCGCGGGCCTCGGCGAGCTCCTCGTCGCCCCCTCCCCCTCCTCCTCCTCCTCGAACAAGGGAAAGAAGGTCAAGGACGAGGGAGCCGGGGGGCCCTTCCGCTCGCTCTGCTGGCTCTCGCTCGCCGGCAACCCCGTCTTCGACCCCTGCATCCCGCCGCCGAGGGCCGAGGCCGCGCGCGTCTTCGCTCTGGACGAGGTCCTGAACAGGGGGTCGAGAGGGGAGGAGCTCGGGAGCGGGGCCTCGGGGGACGTCGTCGCCGTGAGGTTTGACGTCGGAGGAGAAGGAGGAGGAGGGATGAGGATCAAGAGCAAGAGCAAGGGCGAGGGCGAGGGCGAAGAAGGCTCGGCCGTTCCCACGCTTGCGTTCAAGCGCTTCCGAGGGGACGCCGGCCCCGACGGCAGGGCGGTCGACGAAGTTTCCGTGGCGCGGGCCGTGAGCCACGCGGCGCTGGCGTCGACAGTCGGGACCGTCGTCGAGGCCGCGGCCGCTGCGGCGGTTGGGGAGGGCGGCGAGGGAGGCTCCTCCTCCTCCTCCCTCTCCCCCGTCCCCTCGGGCCTCCTCCTCGAGCTCATCGAGGGGAAGCCGCTCGCGGACAAGCCCAGGGGCGACCCGCTGCTGCGCTGCACCTGGCCAGCAGCAGCTGCCCTTCCGCCCTCTCGGCCTCCGCCGCTGTCGTCGTCGTCGTCGTCGGACTCGGACTCGAAGACCTCGCCTCATCCTAACTCGAATCCGGCTTCGGAGAGCTTGAGCTCGAGGCGCCTCTCCCCGGCGCACGCCCTCGTCGCCGCGGCGCGCCTCGCCTCGGCGCTCGCGCACCTCCACGTCGACCTGGGCTGCGCGCACGGGGACTTTTACGCGCACAACATCCTCTGCGATCCGCGAAACGGAAAAGCGACACTCGTCGACTTTGGCGCGGCCTTCTTCTACCGCCGCGGGGGAGGTCAACCTCAAGGTCGCGGGGAGGCGGAGGAAGGTCCTCCTCCGCCGCCGCCGCCCTCCTCCGCCTTCGAGGCCTTTGAGCAGAGGGCGTTTGGGATCTTCCTGCGCGAGCTGGCCGAGCACGGGATCGAAGAAACAGCACAAGCAGGAGGAGGAGAAGGAGGAGGAGGAGGAGGAGGAGGAGGGAGGAGCAGGACCCCCGGCCTCGTCTCGAAGGCTCGGACGGCGCTCGAGCGCGCCGCCGCGGCCTCGGCCGACGCGCCCCTGGGCGAGAGGCCGGGCTTCTCTGTGCTGGCGAGGGATCTGGCGCTTGCCGCAAGGGAGCAGTGCGGGTACGAGGGGGAGGAGCTGATTTGTTGAATTCGTTCGCGTTTCCTTGTTCTTTCAAAAAAAAAACGAAATGCAAAAAAGAAAAACACTTAAGAAGAAAAACAAAACGAGATGTTCACAACTCCCTCCCCCCTTCCCCGCCGTTGAGCCTCTGCAGCAGGCCCACCGCCGGGCCCACCTTGTCCGCCGCCGATCGTTTATCGTAACTCGACCGCTGCATCGCCAGGGAGTGTCCCATCAGGAACGCCAGCGACTCGAGCTCGGCCTCGGTCGCGTCGCCGCGCCTCCGGAGATGCGTGATGACCATGCCGCGCACGAGGTGCGGGTTAAGTTTCTTGCCGGAGAGCCTGAAGGCGGCGACGCTGAAGATCTTGTGGACCGACTGCATCGTGAGCGGCTCCTGGAGATTTCGTGTCGCATTTTTTTTTTAGGTAGAGAGTTGAAGAGAGAGGGGGACAAAAGTTGAGAATGAGCCTTCAAAAAGTTGAAAGAAAAGAAAAAAAATCAAGAAAAAAAAAACCTCCTCCTCCTCTCCTCACCCCTGTCTTCATCGTGAACACGAAGTCGTGCTTCGGGTTCAGGCACGCCCTCCACGTCGACAGGTACGCGTGCAGCTCCGGATACAGCGACTCGTCCAGCTGCAGGGGGGGCCTCGTCCCGTAGACCCTCCCCGTCTTGTAGTCGCCCGCGCCGTGCCGGATGAGCCACTTGCCGTCCTCGAAGAACAGAGTCCTCCCGACCTCGAGCTCTCGGAGCGTGCGCTGCCTGTCCGGCACGCAGGCCAGGATCGCAAACATCAGGTACTTCTGCAGCGCCCACGCCACGGCGGCGTCGGTCCGGCGCCTGCCGCGCTCGTTCAGGGCGCCGGCCTCCCGGCGGAGCTCCTCGACGACGGCCAGGAAGTCCGGCCAATCGAGCCACTTGGCGGTCTCGTCCGAGGCGCCCGGGGCCCTCCTCCCCGCCTCGCGCGCCTCGCGGGACATGCCGCGCAGCTCGGCGACGACCTCGAGGTCCTGGTAGGGCCGCTCCCCCGCGGCGACCCTGGCCTTCGACTGCGAGTGGTAGAGGAACTTGGCGGCCGAGAGCGCCGACCTCACGGCGAGGCCCTCGGTGTGGGGGGTGACCCCCCTCGCGCGGGCGAGCCAAGCTGCGTACTCCATCACGAGCGAGGCCCCCTCCCTGGACGAGGAAGGGACGAGATCGCGCAGGGAGAGGTCGCGAGGGGCGGCAGCGGAGAGCGGGAGTCTTTCGCCGGCTTCCCCGCTTCTCCCCGCCGCTCTGGCGTCGCCGTCGCCGCCGGCATCGCCCGCCGCTCCCCCTCTCCCTTCTCTTGTGACCTTGCCCTCCGCCACTGCCCACCCCAGCATCCTCCGCAGGTGGTCCACATACTTGTCGGCTGTGACAGCTGCGACGGGCTGCTGCTGCTGCCCGGGGAACCGCACCGTCCAGAACCGGTGGAAGTCCTCGAGCTCGCGCGCGAGCGCGGGCGGCGTGTCCCGCGCGTGCAGCGCGAACGACTTCTCGGCCGGCGACGACGAGTTCGGGGCTTTGACCCCCCTGCTTCCGCCGCCGCCCCCGCCTCGGGCCGAGGACGGCTTGGTCACCCGCACCTCGCTCGGGTCCCCGTGAAAGTACCGGTCCCCCTGAGGGGTTCGCCGAGTCAGCACCGCGCGGACCGCCTCGGCGACGGGCGGGGGCTGCTGGCCGCCGTGGGCGCCGAAGGCGCGCTGGGCCCAGCGCGGGTCGGCCGGCGGCGCGCGCAGCTCGCGGCCGTTGGCCGACGCGGCGGCGGCGCCCCTGAGGTTGGGGTCGGGGGCCTGGCGGAAGGTGAGGACGCTGTCTCGCTCTCGCTGCTCCTCCTCTCGCTTCCTCGGAGCCGTTTCCCTCGGGGCGGGGGCAGCAGCGGCAGCAGCAGCGGCGGGAGGGCTCGCCTTCCTGCGCCGCGGTACCGAGGCGGCGGCTCGGTCCCCCGCCGTCTCCTTCTTCATGCCGCCGCTGCTGCTGCTCTCGCCCTTCCTGGCCGCTTCCACGCCCTCGCAGACAGCTAAGACGACGCTCGAAGGGAGCCTCGTGGCGGTGGCGACGGCGACGGCGGCGGCCGAGTCCGGCGACGAAAGCGGAGAAGAAGAAGGGGCAGAGTTCGAAGAGAGAGAGGACGAGGCAGTGCAGCCGAGCTCCTCGCGGACGAGGTCGGCCAGCGACCCGGCCGAGTCGACGCCCCTCGCCCTGAGCCTGTCGATCGCGAACTCGTCCGCGGCGGACAGCGAGCGCGAGGGCGAGAGGGCGATGAGGGCCTCGGCGAGCGGGGTGTCGGGGGACAGGAGCAGGAGGGCGGGGCTGCTGCCCCTCGCCTCGGTTTCTTCTCCTCTATCAGCGGCGGCGGCGGCGCGCCCGGCGCTGCTGCCGTCCCTTGCTGTGGTGGCGGCGGCTGCAGGACGCGAACGGAAGGGATACTCCTCCTCCTCGCTCCCCTGGGAGCTCCTGCGCAGCATCATCGACATGGAGGCCCCCGTGGCGAACGACGGAGGGCGCAGGGCAGGGCGCTGGGCTCTCAGCATCCGGGAGGCTGCGGACGACGCCGACGACGCCGACGACAACGACGACGACGACGAAGAAGAAGAAGAAGAAGAAGAAGAGGAGGAAGCGGCGGCGGCGACAGCGACAGCAGTGGTGGATTTGCCCTTTGCCGTCCCCGCGCGGCCGAGGGAGCTCCTCAGGGAAGAGGAAGAGGAAGAAGCCGAAGCCAGCATCGAGGAGGGGCTCGTGGGTGAGGAATGGGAAGAAGAAAAGTGGAACAGGCTGAGGAGTGCTTTCTCTGAGGAGCGGCGGCGGCGTGTCAACGACGAGGAGAGCGCGCGGAGCATCGACTGACTGAGGGGAGAAGAGGCCGGAGTCGGAGGTCGAGGAGGGGCGTCGGCGTCGAGGTCGAAAAAAAAAAGTCGAAACTGATGCGCGTCTTTCTGCCTGTCGCGACGCTCGAAGGCGAAAGCGCACGCTGCCTTGTCGAATTGCGCGTGCGCTTGTTCTCTGAGGCCGTCGACGGAGAGAGACTGCTCGAGGGCACGCAGCTGGCGCAGCAGATAAGCAGGAGAATGCGAAGTCGGACGACGCGGCGAGCGATTGAATTGAAGAAAGATGAAGGTTTCTTTTTTTTTTGTTCGCGAAAAGTGGCTCGAAACGTCGACGGCGACGACGACGAGGAGCGCCCAAGCTCATTTCTCAAGGAAAGCAAGCAAAAGCAAGACTTATTCTCTCTTCAATCATCGTCGACGTCTCTCTTCTTCTAGCGTCGCTTTTCTCCCTCCTCTCTTTCCCAACCGGCATGACCGTCTAGGGCGCACGCGTCCAAGGCCTTCGCAGCAGCTCCGCGCGCTTCGAGAAATGGCGGTCGGCCTCCTGGCCCTCGCGGCCGTCGCGCTCTACATCTTTGGCGAGCGGACGTACCTGCACGTCTCGAGGACGGGGCGGCGGGTCTACTGGGCCCTGACGGCCGCTGCCGGAGCGGCTGCTCTTGCCGAGGCCGCCGCGAGAATAGATATCGCGTGGCTGGTGCTGTCCGCGGTAAGGGAAAGAAAATAGAGAGCGGGAGAGAGAGAGAGGAAAGAGAAAGAGAAAGAAGAAGAAGCAAATTCGACTCTTTCCGATGACTGGCTTGCACGAGACGAAGAGAAGGGGAAAAATCGCAGCTCAACCTCGACCGGCTTTAAAAAACAAACTAGATCATCGCCGCGTCCTACGTCGAGGACGAGGTCCAGAAAACGGTCTACCTGACCCGCTTCTCCGTCGGGGAAGGTTCCGGGGGTCCAGGGGAGGGAGGAGGAAGCGGCGGCGGCAGTCATGGCAGCAGCAGCATCCTCCCGCGCGGCAGCCCCGAGGCCGAGGGCAAGGCCGCGGCGCTCGACGCTGCCGCCGCGGCGATCTCGAGGCACCGCGGAGTCACCCTGTCCGCCTCCCAGGCCCTCGCCCGCGTCGGCGGCGGCCTCTCCCGCGAGCGCGCCCGCATCCTCGAGGTCCTGGCGGGATGCGACTCCCGCGCGGAGCTCAACTTCGTCCTGTCCCGCGTCAACCTGCCCGCGCTGCTCGAGGCGGCCGGCGGCGACGGCCGCGTCGCGGAGCTGCTGACGAGCCACCCCCCGCGGGGGCGCCTGCCCGACCTCTCCGTGCTGTCGCGGGCCGCGTTCGTCGACGCGCTGCAGAAGCTGGGGATGAGGCACAGGCCCAAGAGGCAGGGGTGGGCCGCGGCTGTGTTGTTGGTGAGGGAGTGGTTTTTGTCGTCCCCCCCCCCCCCTTCTTTTCCGTTTCTTTCCGCTCTCGACCTCAACAAAAAAAACTCAAAAAAAAATGCGACAGGCAACCCGCGGCCTCGAGCTCACCCGCCTCAAGTCCCTCCTCGACGATGGCGGCGACCACCACTCCTTCTTCCGCCTCGCCTACCACGACCTCCAGGGCGTGTACCGCACCGCCGTCTTGCAGCACGTCGCCGCGGAGGGGGACGCGCTGCTGGCAGCCTGGTCCTCGGCGCACCCCGGCGGCCCCCCAGGCGTCACGCTCAAGGTCGTCTCGGACATTGACGACACGCTGGTGTGCTCCGCGGGGCACTACCCTGCCGGGGTCGACAGGAGGCTTCCGAAGGGGTGCCCCTACCCCGGAGCATGCGCCCTGCTGAACGAGCTCGACGCGGGGCACGCGCTGAGGGTGTCGGAGGCGGTCGCGGCGAGGCTCGCCGAGCTCGACAAGAGCACCGCGGCTGCGAATGCGGCGGCGGCGAAAGGTGACACTTATGACGATGACGACGACGACGAAGGAAGCAGCAAGAAGAACGAGCGCGACGGCAGCTGGACCCCGAGGGGGGGCTCGCCGCCGCCCTCACCGAGGCTGTGCGCGATCTTTCCACCGCTGGAGACCTCGCAGTTTTCGTTCAACAGCACGAGCTCTTCTTCTTCGGCGGCGGCGGCAGCAGCGGCGGCGGCGGTGGCGGCGGCAGGCGCCAACGGGCAACACCAGCCCCCTTTGACGTCGACCTCGACGACGACCACCGACGAGACGGCGCTGATCCGCCGCGTGGCCAGGGGCGCCGCGGCCCGCACCCGCGGCGCGCTGCTGGCGCCGTGGTCGAGCGAGTTCGAGCAGGCGGCGTGGCACCGGATAACACAGGCGGCGCAAGCTCCTGCTCCCTCTTCGACCTCGAGGGGTCCTTCTGCTTTTTCCCAGCAGCAGCAGCAGCACCAAAACGGCACCAGCAGCAGCGGCAAGCAGCCCCCTTCGCCGCAGCAGCAACACCAACACCAATCCTTCGCCTCGGCCCCTCTGCCCCCGCCGCCCCCGCCGGGCGGGCGGCTGCACCAGCGCGGCGGCCACCTCGCGTTCCTGTCGGCGCGCCCCGAGACCTACAAGGGCCTGACCGAGGCGACCTCGTACCGCCACATCTTCGCGCCGCTGATCGACGGCCGCCACCTACACCAGGCGCCGCTACTGCTGCTGGGGTCGATGCGGGCCGGGCCGAGGGCGCTGTGGCGGTACCTGCTGCGGGACGACATTCCGAGGGCGGGGGCGAAGGGGGGAGGGGGCGCGGGGAGGACGGCGGCGGAGGAGGCGGCGGCGGCGGTCGCGGCTGCTGCTGCTGCCGCTGCCGCGACGAGCTCGAGCTCTACGGTCTCTTCCTCCTCCTCTTCCGCAGCGGCACCAGCGGCAGCGGCAGCAGTCCCGCCGGCGACCAAGTCCCCCCCGCCGGCCGACGGCCTCTCATCGCAGCTCTACTTCTCGATCTTCCGGCGCAAGCTCGAGCAGTTCGAGAAGTACGCCGCCCTGCACCGCGAGGCCGCGTTCGTGTTCATCGGCGACAACGGGCAGGGGGACGTGCTGCTGGCCGAGGAGCTTCACCGCAGGTCGAGGGCGAGGACCTCGGGAAGGTCGAGCCAGAGCGGCGGAGGAGGCGCTTCTTCCTACTCGTCGTCGTCGCCGTTCAACCTCGTCGCGGCGTTCATCCTCCGCGTCACCCCGGTCACCGCCACGCTCTCGTCCCTTCGATGCTCTAAGGCCAACAAGGCCGCCTGGCTCGCCAGCTGGCGCTCCGAAGGGATATACTTCCACAAGACCTTCGTCGGCGTCGCGGCCCGCGCGGCGACGCTGGGCCTGATCGACGCCGGCGGGCTCCAGCGCGTCGCGCTCGAGGCGCACTGGGGCCTGCGGGCCGCGCGGGCCGCGCACGCGTTCTCGCACGTGGACTGGTCTCGAGTGGCCAGGCAGCTGAACAAGGACGTGAGGGCGGCGAACGGGTGGCTTCCCGGGTCGATGCGGCTCGCGCCGCTGAGGGTCGGAGGGGACGACGGGAGCGCCGCGTTTGACGCCGCTCGCGGCGGCGGAGGCGGGGACAGGAGCGACCGCGGCGGCGGCGAGCGGAGCGACAGGGAGCAGCTGCAGAGGAGGAGGAGCAGCCTGCCCCGGACAACGAGGGAGGAAGAGGGCGGGTCGCCGCCGCCGCGGTCGCCCTCTCCGGACGCGGGGGGTGCGGAGGGAGGAGGGACGGCGGCAAAAGCGCAGCAGCAGCAGCAGCAGCTGCTCGCGGCCGGCGCCGGCGCCCCCCTCCCGCTCCGCTCCGTCTCGACGCCGCCGGTCATGCTCCGGCAGCTGCACTGGACTGCGGCTGCCCCCCCCGCAGTCGCCTCCGCCTCTGCTTCCGCTTCGATCCCGGCTCCAATCGGCTCCCCCTCCTCCTCGTCGAGGAGGCAGTCGAGGGGCGGCTCCCCGTCGCCGGGGGGCTCGAGCCCGCTGTTCGGCACGTCGCCCGTGTCGGCGTGGCCGCCTTCGTGGTCGGCGGGGCTGGGGGCCTCGGCGGTCGCCGCCGCCGCCGCTGCTTCGGCTGCAGCGTCGAGGAGGCCCGGGAGCAGCCGCGGGAGCTCTCCTCCGCCTCGGACTGTTGTCGCCACTGCTGCTGCTGTTGCTCCCGCTGTCGATGCTGCTGCTCCCGCTGTCGCTGCTCCCGCTGTCGCTGCTGCTCCTGCTGCTCCTGCTCCCCCGGCCGAACCCACTTTGGCCGACAAGACCGACAACGCCGGCAATGAGAGCGCCGCCACCGCCAACGACGACGATGACGAAGGAGACGCGAGCGGCGGAGGGACTCCTCCCCCGTCTCCGCCGCCCAGGACGCTAGCAATGTAGAAAGAGACACAGAGAGAGAGAGAGAGAGAGAGAGAGAGAGAGAGAGAGAGAGAGAGAGAGAGTGCAACAACCACAAAATACACCGAAATCATTCCATAAAGCAGTCGAGCGTGTCGCAACCGATCGCCCTCCACCCGAGCCTCTCGACGAGCAGGGCCCGCATCCTGGCCTTCTGCGCCCCTCCATCCGTCAGGGGCTGCTGCAGCAGCGGCAGGAAACGGATCGAGTCTGGATCTGCGACGCTGCGGAACGTAGCTATTGTGTCAACCTCTTTCTCTCCGTCTCCTCTCCTCGTCTCTTCTGGCCTCAGCAGCACCTCGACGACGTCCTTCGTGGGCTGCCCCGCGGGCCCGCGCACCCTCCTCGAGGCTCCCGGCACCTCGTACTGCAGGAAGATCCCTTCGAGCCCAGCCCCTCTGCTCGCCGCGCCCTGGAAGATCTTCTCTCCTTTGAGGGAAACCGCAACCGCGGCGTCGAGGAGCTCCGCCGCCTGCGCCGGCGTCGTCGCCTCTGCTTTAAGGGCAGGGGCGTAGAGATCCGTCAGCGAGGCGGTGCTCACGCAGTTTGGGATGGCCCCGGGGCACGGCCTGATGCGCCCGTCGCGCGAGAGCCCGTAGTCTATCGCGTTCGAGAGGTCGGTATAGGGAGTCGAGGCGAACGACGTCGAAGAGGTCGAGGCTGAGGCATCAGCAGCGAGAGCGGCGCAAGGCGTCCCAATTGTCGCCGTAAGGGCAATCGCTGCCGCGACGAGCGCAGAGGAGATCCTCTCGGGGATGACGTTGGCGGAGGCGCGGGCCTCTGCCCGCGCCGGTAGCGCCGGCGCAACTGGCGCAACCGGAGGTCGAATTGTCGTCTGAAGAGCAGACATCGCGAGTTTTGATGTCAACTCATTTTTCGGTTTTTTTTTCGACCGCGGAAGATGGTCTGCCCGATGCGTTTCTTCCTCGTGGCGGCGTCGGCCTTCGTGGCCCTTTTCTCGGCCCTGGCAGGCCTTCTCGGCTGGACGCAGCCCAAGGGCGGAAAGTACGGGAGCGACGAGAGCGACGACGAGAGCGACGGGAGCGGCGGAGAAGTAGAAGATGAGAAGGTCGGCGGCGGCGAAGGCGGTGCAACAACCTCCTCGCTGCCGATGCCCCGCGCACGCCGGAGAAGAAGAGGGAAGAAACCCCAAAACCGCTCCGCGCGCCAGCTCGCGTGGACGGGCCTCTCGGCGCTCTGGGACGCCTTCACGGGCAGGTACTTGGCGCGTGTCCTTTTTTTTGCTTTTTGGAGAATGGAAAAAAAAACTAAGGGGGAGAAACGGGCGGCTTCGTCGAGTAGGTCCGCTTCGCCGCAGAGGATACCAGAAGAGGAGAAAGGCCTGCGGCTGCGGAACGGCGGGAGAGGCCGGAGGAGCAGCAGCAAGGCCGGGTGATTTTCTTTTCCTTTCGTTTTTTGTTCGTCCGGAGGCACACCAAACACTGCGCGATTGAGGAGCACTTGCTTGTAAGATTATAATCATTGTGAGGATCACTTTTGTTGACCCGGAGGCGCGCGGAGACGAAGAAGGAGGAAAAGAGGCTCTCTTGGCAGAGAGAAAAGGAAAAACTCGAGACGCCCCTTGCTCTCCCGGGTCTCACAGCTCGACGGCAATTCTATCCCCCTCTCTCTCGCTCTCTCTCGCTCTCTCTCTCCCCTTCCGATTGCTCTGCCCATGCGCTCGGCAGCAGCCCGTGCGAGGCCGCAGCAGCAGGGCGCCGCCGCTGCCGCTGCTGCTGCTGCTGCTGATGTCCCCTCGACGTCCGGAGCAACAGCAGCAGCGCCGCAGAGGCGGCCAGCAGCTTCTGCTCTGGCCAGCAGGAATCGCCGTCGCAAATCTTCTTCTTCCGTAGCTGCCGTCTCGGCCCCTTCCTCTTCCTCCTCTTCGACGATGCGCACCGTCCGCGTCGAGCTGGGCGACCGCGCCTACCCGATCCACATCGGCGAGGGGCTGCTCGTCGACAGCGGCGGCGAGCTCCTGGCGGCCAAGGGCGTGCTCGCGGGCAAGAGCCGGGCCCTCATCGTCACGAACGAGACGGTCGGGCCGATTTACGAGGCCCGCGTCGTCGACGCGCTCGAATCTGCCGGAGTCAAGCAAGTCGACGTCGTGCGTTTACCGGATGGGGAGCAGTACAAGACCGTCCGCGACCTCGAGCGGGTGTGGGACGCCGCGATCGAGGGCAGGCACGGCCGCGACACCACCTTTGTCGCGCTCGGCGGAGGCGTCGTCGGCGACATGTGCGGCTTCGCGGCCTCCGCCTACCAGCGCGGCGTCTCGTTCGTGCAGATCCCGACGAGCCTGATGGCCTGTGTCGACTCGAGCGTCGGGGGCAAGACGGGAGTCAACCGCCCGGGAGGGAAGAACATGGTCGGGGCCTTCCACCAGCCGACGGCCGTGATTGTCGACACCGCGGCGCTCGACACGCTGCCCCTCAGGGAGCTGGCTTCGGGCATCCCCGAGATCGTGAAGTACGGCCTGATCAGGGACGCGGGGCTGTTTGAGTGGCTCGAGACCGGGGGCGGCGTCGAAGGGATCCTGGCGAGGGACAAGGCCGCACTGGCGTTCGCAGTGCAAGCCTCGTGCGAGAACAAGGCCGCGGTCGTCGCGGCCGACGAACGTGAGGGCGGCGTGAGGGCGACTCTGAACCTGGGCCACACTTTCGGCCACGCGATCGAGACCTCCGAGGGCTACGGCGAGTGGCTCCACGGCGAGGCCGTGAGCGCGGGCACCGTCATGGCCGCCGAGATGAGCTGCCGCCTCGGGTGGATCGACAGGGCGCTCGTCGACCGAACCGTGAAGCTCTTCGAGAGGGCCGGGACGCCCGTCGCGCCTCCCCGGGGGATGACCGCGGCGACGTTCCGGGACCTGATGGCCGTCGACAAGAAGGTCCAGGACGGGAAGCTGCGGCTGGTGCTGCTCAAGGGGGAGCTCGGGGGGTGCGTGGTGACGGGCGACTTTGACCCGAGGGTGCTCGACGAGACGCTCGAGTTCTTTTGCGGCAAGTAAGAAACGTTTTCGAGACCTTTTTTCTTTCGGTTTTATTAGCCATAAGCGCCGCGCCGCCGCCGCCGCCGCTCGGGGAAGCGCGACATCTTGCTTCTAGCGGTCGCAGATGTGTAAAGAGAGAGCTGGGGCTGATGAACCTTTTACAAAAAACGTTTTCTTTTTTCTTTTTCTTCTCTCTCTCTTTTCTATCGACGGGCTCTCTCAACTCCTTTCTTCCACAAAACTCCTTGAGCTCGACCAGCGACCGGTTCCTGCCGCAGCGCCGCGGCCAGCGAGAGGGCCCCCGCGGCTCTCTCTCGCGCGCGCTTCTTCCGGCTTCCTCGTTTTCAGAGGCTGTCCTTGAGGAACCTGGCCTCGCTCTGCGCCCTCTCGAGCCACCCCTTGGTCGCGACGTTGCCCTTGTCCCGCAGCAGCGCCTCGAGCTCCGAGTAGCTGGGCTCCGAGTCCCCCGAGGAGATCAGGCGACTCGAGGCCGCCATGGAGCCCGTCGCCGTCACCAGAAAGACGTTCCACGGGCCCGTCGGTCTCGGGCTCGTCCCTCCCCCTGCCGCCTGCTCCTCTCGTTCGTTCTCGCTGCCCTGCTCCGCCGCTGCCGCCGCCGCCGCCGCTGCCCGCTTCCCCGCTTTGAAATCCAGCTCGGCAGCCCGGCTGTACCACACCCTCGCCTCGTCCCCCCGGATCCGCACGCTCCGCAGGCAAAAGGCGCGCTTGAAGGACCCCGCCTTGGCCTCGTTCGCGGCCCTCCAGGGCCCGATACCAAAGTCGCTGATCAGCTGCGACCCTCGCGTTGTCCACTGCGGGTTCACGATTATGGTCAAACCTCCCTTGACCTTGTCCTTGCGGCAAGCGAGGGCGTCGAGCTGTTTCAAAGTTTCGGCGGTCGGAAAGACGACGCAGGCGAGCTTCGGGGAGTCGTAGGCGCAGACGGCGTCGGCTATCGTCGTGTCCATTTTTGTCAATGTCAGAAAGAGAAAAAGAGGAGCGGAGTGAGCGGTGGGGCGGGCAAAGAGAGGGAGACAAGAAGACGGAGATTTAAAGAAAAACCCCGTTCCCACCGTCGTCCCACAAGCTCGACCTCGGCGCCTCCCCGAAGAACCCGCCCCCGCCGTCAGCCTGCCTCCGAATCGCGGAGAGCATCCTCTCCACCATCGGCCTCGCGGCCTTGAACTGCTGCCTGATCCCCCCGGGCCAGTCGTCGAGGTCCGTCGCGCCGACGAGGGGCAGCGACAGCTCGACGAGGAGGCGCGTGCCTTCTCCCCCGGCGGGGGCGTCCCTTCGCGGCTGGTTTTCCCTCCACGCGGCGACGCAGGCTGCTGCCGCCTGGTCCGCCTGGTCTCCGGGGCCTATCGGGAGGCGGATGGAGACGGGCTTGCTCGGGGGGCGGCCTGATGCTGCTGCCGCCGAGGAAGAAGAAGAGGTCGAGGCGGCGACGAGGGGACGGAGCGTCGTGGCATCATCGTGCAGGCGATCGAGGCGGGTCGCGGGCGCTCTTCGGCCGCTGGCGCGTCTTGAGGGAGTCGTTGCTCTTCGAGGTGGACCGCTTTGATGTGCTCTCACGCCAGACGACGCGACGGGCGCAATCGAGCAGCGCGTTTGGTGCATGGTCGAGGGCGCGAGAGGCATGAGTTTGTCGTCGGTGATGTCTTCGCGATGCCTTTGGAGTTATGATTTTTTCTCTCTGCACTTTTTTTTTCGTTGTTGTCTTATCGCAATTGAGCTTCTTCTTTCTCGGCTGCTAGTGTGCTCCTGGCTTCTTTCGTCTCTCCCTGAGCACAACACAATGAACGCTTCATTTGCGGCGCGCCGCACCACTGTCGTGACCGCGGCGTCAGCTGCCTCCTCGGCGACGAGGAGGAGGTGCGCCGTCTCCACGCGAGCGACGCCGACCGTCGCCGCCGCCGGTGTCGTCGGCAAGCCGACGATCTCGCCCCTCGTTCAGGTGAGGAACGAAGGCATTAGCTGCTGATTTTACCACTTACTGGTGCCTGCGAGCATGCTTTATTGTCTCATGAGAGTCAGAGGAGGCCTCTTCGTGCTTCAACGAATCGAAAAGGCAGGCGCCTTTCTGGTTGCGAATTCTGGTTTTTTTTTTTGGCGCTTTCGAAGGAGGAGGATAAGAAGAAAAAAACTCTCCTTCTCCCCGCCTCTCTCTCTCTCTCACACACCCTTGCCCACTTCTTCGCCCGCGACCGCCGCAAACCAATCACAGCGCCGCGGAGGAGCAGCGAGCCCGAGCAGCAGCAGCAGCAGAGCTCAAAACTCAGTGCTCCTCCGCGCCACCACCGAGGCCGCCACCGCCTCCGACCCCACCGTCTCGCTCGCCGCCGCCTCGCCCCCTTCCTTCGACCCGGCCTCTGCCCCCTACCGCTCCCGCGCCGCCAAGGACGTCCGCGTCCTCGTGGTGGGACCCACGGGGTATATCGGCAAGTTCGTAGTCAAGGAGCTCCTGGCGCGAGGGTTCGACGTCGTCGCTTTTTCCAGAGAAAAGTCGGGCGTCGGCGGCAAGGCGGACGCCGAGGCGACGAGGAAGGAGTTTGCGGGGGCCGACATTCGGTTCGGGAACGTCACTGATTCCGAGTCCCTGAGGGCTGTGGCGTTCGATCCCATGACCAAGGACGGGAGGGAGAAGGACGTCGATGTGGTCGTCTCCTGCTTGGCTTCGAGGACAGGGTAAGATCGAGAAAGAGAAGAAGTTTTTTTTGTTCTTCTTCTTCTACGAAAACCAAAAAAAAAACTCACTCTTTCTTTCTTTTCTCTTCCACTGACCTCTTCCAACCGACAACAGCGGCGTCAGGGACTCGTGGGACGTCGACTACCGCGCCACCAAGGCCGTCCTCGATGCCGCCAGGGCCGCCGGAGCGAAGCATTTTGTGCTCCTCTCTGCGATCTGCGTGCAGAAGCCGCTGCTCGAGTTCCAAAAGGCGAAGCTGGAGCTCGAGGCCGAGCTCGTCAAGGCCGCCGCAGCGAGGGAGAGCCCCGTGTCGTACTCGATCGTGAGGCCAACGGCGTTCTTCAAGTCGCTGGCCGGTGAGTTTTGCATTGATTTTTCTTCGTTTTTCTTTTTTTAACTTTTTTCTTTGCGACAAAAGGAAGAAAAAAACTCACATCTCTCTTCCGTCTCTCTTTCTCCCTTTCTCTCTCTTTCCCTCTCTCCCTCCCGCTCTCTCTTCCACCAACAAAAAACAGGCCAAGTGACCCTGGTCAAGGAAGGGAAACCCTACGTGATGTTCGGCGACGGCACCCTCGCGGCCTGCAAGCCCATCTCCGAGTCTGACCTCGCGAAGTTCATCGCCGACGCCGTCTTGGACGCCTCGATGGCCAACCGGGTGCTGCCGATCGGCGGGCCCTCGGCGGCCGGAGGGGCCTGGACCGCAGCGGCGCAGGGCAAGCTCCTGTTCGACCTGGCGAAAAAACCCGAGAAGTTCATCCGGGTGCCCGTCGCCATCATGGATGCCGTCATCGGCCTTCTGTCGGCGCTGTCGAAAGTCTTCCCCGGGCTAGTCGACGCGGCGGAGTTTGGCCGCATCGGCAAGTACTACGCGACCGAATCCATGCTCGTCTGGGACGCGGCCAGGGACTGCTACGACGCGGAGGCGACGCCGGAGTATGGGACGGACACGCTGGAGGCGTTTTTCGAAAAGGCGCTCAAGGACGGGGGTTTGGAGGGGCAGGAGCTCGGGGACGCGGCGATCTTTTAATCTTCA
>Ga0315274_10002642_pt1 | contig 26929 bp, 43 predicted proteins | sample YL17G02_20_MG_FD_203700 | JGI IMG/M metagenome (GOLD analysis project Ga0315274, IMG submission 203700) | Sediment microbial communities from Yellowstone Lake, YNP, Wyoming, USA - YL17G02_20 | ecosystem: Environmental > Aquatic > Freshwater > Lake > Sediment | place: USA: Wyoming | collected...
TCTGATCCACGACAACTGCGGCCGGGTTGAGGCCGCCCATCTGCTGCACGACAACTGCGGCCGGGTTGAGGCCGCCCATCTGCTGCACGACAACTGCGGCCGGGTTGAGGCCGCCCATCTGATACACGACAACTGCGGCCGGGTTGAGGCCGCTCATCTGATACACGACAACTGCGGCCGGGTTGAGGCCGCTCATCTGCTGCACGACAACTGCGGCCGGGTTGAGGCCGCCTGCCTGGAGCTACGTGGCCAGCGTCAGCTCTATGTAGTGCCATGCAGTCCCGGTACTCGCCACCAGGTACACGTGGGCGCCTGCGCCGGCATCGTTCAGGATGGCCACAAAGCCGCTGCCAACCTGGGCTGGAGTGCCGAAGGCGGTGTCGAGCTGTGCATCAGTGGGGGGGTTGGCTGTGTTGTCGGTCTTGTACTGGATCTCCACGACCTTTCTGGTTAAGGCGGTCAGGTCTGCCTTCTCGATGGGCGTGGGTAGCAGGACGTCGATCTGTGCGTGGGAGATGCGGCCGTTGTCTGACAAGGTGTTGCCTCCTGGGTAGAGTTGTCTGACAAATGTGGGTGGGTGCGTTCCTTGTGTCTCTGGCGTCGGGTGCTTGGTCTTCTCTCTTCCCTCCCCGAAATCCGAAGGATTTTGTCCCTTCTTCTGTGTGCGGGGAACGATTGTGTGTCGTCAGCCCTGCCGTCTGTGTGCGGGAAGCGGGGCGCGCGGCGCGTACTCGCGCCGAGTTTATTCGCGCCCCGCGTTCGTCTGCGTGCGGGAAGCGCGGCGACTCCCCCTTTATTTCCCCTTATTGTCGCCGCGCGTTCGTCTGTGTGTGGTGACTTCTGGCAAAGCCGCGCGTCAGTCTATGGAGTAGTCCACGGCTATGTCGAGGATGCGGTGGTCCAGGTTGCTGCCCGAGTCGTCGTCGATGGCCACTCTGACCTGGAGCAGGTAGAAAACCGTGGTGGTTGGGAATGTGATGCTGGGGATCAGCGTGTTACTCGTGGTCAGGTCGGTCGTCCACGCTGCTGTGTCGTCGATCCTGTGGCTCACAACTACCTTATAGTTGGTCGTGGCGCCGTCCATTAAGACCGTGATCTTGTTGAGGCGCTTGAGTTGGCCGGGATACTCCATATCCAGGTAGCTGGTGATCACAGATCCGTCTGCCAGGTTGGCGCGGCCTGCGGTCTGGAAACCGTGTGCTCCTACGTTGCCGGTGAACAGGATCAGGTCGTCGCCGACTGGATGTACGGCTGGCGAGTAGATCGTTGTTTCCTCGGTGACGGTGGGTAAAGCCGGCGTGAACGTGTCGCCGATCAGGGCATAGACTGTGTGGACGTTGGACGTGTGATTGAAGCTGTGGAGCATCAGGCGATCATTCCACGAGAACAGGTTGAGGTAGTAGACTGCTGAAAGTCGTAAAGTCGAGATGTGCCTGGCTGTGGATCCGTCGAAGACCCACAGGTCATAGTCATAGTAGGTGACTCCGCCAACGGATCGGCGGTGACAGCCCGGGATGATGTACAGCCGGTCGTTGTGGGCAGTTGCAACTAAACCGAGTACGCCGGCAGGGTTGCCTGGTGCGGGGATGGTGGCGATCTCGTGCATGGTCGATGGGCTGTTGTCTGGTACAACGATGGGGTTATTGTCGGGTATGTGATAGATGTGGATTGTGCCGTCCGTTTGCTGTGCGACAAGCGCCAGGTAGCCGTGGAATCCGCCTGCCCAGATGATGCGTAGTGTGACGATGGGGTCAAGGTAGATTTCGAAGGCGGATCGGGCGGTGTTGGTGCGGAACACAACACCGTCATAGTCGATCATGTACATGTGCTCGCCGTAGGGCTTGAGCATCTTGACCCACTGTGTGGTGTAGAACGAGGCGATGGCTGCATCGTAGGCCGTGCCCCGGTACACTTCGAGGTTATCACCGATGGCCCAGAAGAAGCCTCCCCACCAGGCTATATTGTGGGGCGCGGCACTGGATGCGTTGTTGGGGTCGGTATTCAGGTTGATGATAGAGCCTGCTGCCCATGCTGAACTGTATTCCACTATGGCCATGGACGCAGCCTGGTTTGAGCCGACGATCATGGTCTCGCCGGTGCTTGAATCACGGAAGGCAGCAGTTGGGTCGGTGAAGTTTGTGGGCAGTGCGATCTTGGTGGCCCAAGCGGGAGACCGCTGGAGGGTGCGTCCATCGTGGGTGAGCATCAAGGCATCGAGGGAGAAGAAGTCACCGGGATCCCGGTGGAGTGTGACACCTGGTCGCTTCCACTGCTGTTGAGTCCACGTCTTACGTGTTGGCATGGCTCTCCTGTTGTCTATGTCTCATAAGGACCCTTATGAGTCATGGGATGGTGGGCGTGTTATCGCGTGATCGAGTGGACCTGGTGGGACCGTGTGGTGGCTGGTCCCCTCCCCTACTGTGTCTCTCTGTCTGTCTGTCTGTCTGTCTGTCTGTCTGTGTGCATCTATCTATCTTTGTCTCTATCTGTGTCTCTCTCCATCTCTGTCAGAGTTGGAGAGGAAGGGGTATGGGGGTTTAGGAATTAGGATCAAGGTACTGCTGCTGTTGGGGGGGAAGGTGCATGCTCATGCAGATCGCCGCCGGTGAATACACCGGGTGGAAAATAGCTGGGGTGGGTCAGCGATCCTGGGGCGGGCGCGGCGCGTACTCGCGCCGAGTTTATTCGCCCGCCCCATCCCCGCGCGGCGAGTTCCCATTTATTTGCCCTTTTTCTCGCCGCGCGTCCTCTCCCCTACCATCTGCCTTGCGAGTCCCATCTATCGAGCGTGGGCGCGCTGGCGATGCCGGACTGGCGTGCAGCCCACTTGCGCGCGATTGCCTGCAGGAGGCGCTCGAACTCCTCGATGCGTGCGGCTGCCCACTCGCGCAGGCGCGTGGGGGTGCCTCTGCCCTGCTGCTCCTGCTCGCGCTCCTGGGCCGCGAAGCCGGCTGCACCGGTGACGATCACCGTCTCGGCATCCAGCGGGATCGACGTGGCGCTGGCCCCGTCCAGTCCGGACAGGCTGTGCAGGCGCGTGTACCAGATGCGGACCACGTCGCCGGTCTGTGGCTGGTCGACGTCGTCGATGAACAGGACGTTGCCCGGCCACGGTTCGAAGCGCCTCCACATTGGCGGGTGCTCCGGGTCGCTGGAGTCATAGTCCCACCAGACACGCATGATCTCCATGCGGTCGGTGAGGGTGGCGATGCTGATCTCCCTGCCGGTCGAGGTCAGGGTGATCGTGGCGATTGTCTGGTCGGGCGACACCATGGAGTAGCGCTGCAGCGCCCACCTCAGGGCCTCGTCCAGGTCGTCCAGGTCGTAGGTGGAGGCGTAGCGCTGCCAGGCCGGAGGGCGGAGGGCGATGCCATAGCGGAAGTTCTTGCCCATCTCCTCGGCCAGGGCCATCAGGTTTTTGACGGTCTGGTCGTCGACGTTCAGCGTTTCGGCGAGCTCGGCGGCGCGGGCCTGGAGCGCATAGTGGCAGGCTCCGGTGATGATGTACTGGATGTCCTCGGATGGGATGGTGGTGGCGGTGGCGCTGGCCAGGAGATTGAGCGTATGGGCCTTGGTGTACCAGATGCGGACGACATCCGTAGTCTGGGGCTGTGACGGATCATCGATGTAGAGGATCGCACCCGGCCAGACCTGGAACTGCCTCCAGTGCGGCGGGTGGTCCGGGGCGGCTGAATCATAGTCCCACCATACACGCAGCACGCGGATCAGCCCTGTAAGGCTGCTCATGCTGATCTCCCGTCCTGCAGCGGACAGGGTAATGGTGCCGATTGCTGTCGCCGGGTCCTGGCGGGTGTACTGCTGGATGGCCTGGGTGATCGCCTCGTCCAGGTCGCCTGATGCCCACCTGGTCAGGGCGACGTCTTGGAGCTGGAGGGCAACGCGGGCGCGGAGGGTGGTCAACGTCTCGGCGGACGTGGCGACTGGTAGGGCTTCCGTCTCGCCACTGGCGGCCTGGAGCTGTGTGAGCAGGCGCGCGCGGAGCGAGCTGAGCGTGGCGTTGCTGGCCCCTGACGCTGGGGTGCCGGTTCCTGAGCCTGGCATGGGGAGCTCCTTTTATCACGAATCCAATGGGAGCAGGAAGCGGGCTAGGGGTCCGGAGTACTCGACGGTACCCGACGCCCGCGCTGCTTTCCTGGGGGAGCCTGACCCGCGCGCGCTCTTTGCGCGGGGCTGGCTTCCCCTTCCTTCCTGCTCTTTCCTTGTCCTGGCTGGCGCTAGGGGTCTGGAGTACTCGACAGTCCCCGACGCGCCAGCTTTCCCCCGGGGTGGGCAGACCCGCGCGCGCTCTTTGCGCGGGGCTGGCCTCCCCGGAGATCACGCGACAACTTCAACGTCAGGGTTGGTAAAGTTCCACCCTGACTTGGCTCTCCAGTAGTAGTAGGTGCCGGCGTCGAGATAGAAGGTCACTTTGCCGAGGGTGGTGGTGATGCCCGAGGCGATGACGTTCGCGCCTGCGGAGTCAGTGGTGGCCCACACTTGGGCATCAGCGATCGGCGTCGCATCTACGGATGACGTCAGGGTGTACACCCAGGTGACGGCGCCTGCGCCGGAACTGGCCCCGGCTGTGTCGAGAAGCAGATCCAGCCTGCCTCCGTCGTGCCAGTCGGTTTGCAGCTCGTTGGTGTCGGCCAGGATAGCGGCGATCTCGGTGTCGAGATAGCCGGCTATGGTGGAGATCTCGGTGTCGATCAGGTCGTCCAGCGTGGTCCCGGTATCTTCCAGGATAGCGTCAACGTCGGTCCAGAGCTGCTCGCCGGCTTTGCCTGCGCTTACGTGGCCGGTCGCGGTCTCGTCCCAGACTGCATCCGCGACCTCGGCGGCGGTCGGCGGTGTGCCGGCTCCGCCTGCGGCATCCAGCAGGAGGTCGAGTCTGCCTCCATCGTGCCAGTCGGTCTGTAGCTCGTTGGTGTCGGCCAGAATGGCGTCGATGTCGGTCTCGAGTGTGGTCCCGGTGTCCACGAGGATAGCGGCGGTATCTACCTTGACTGCGGCGACATCTGCGGCAACGGTCGCGCCGGCAGGAGCGCCGCCCAGATACTTGCCGAACGTGGAAGCGGTGGTATGGCCACTGGCGAGTTCATCCCAGACCTGATCTGCGATCTCGGCGACCGCGTCGGCGGCGAGCTCGGATGCGCCGATGGCGTCGGCTGCTATGGCAGCGGCGTCGATCGCGCCGGCTGCGAACGTGGCCGCGTCTATGGCTCCGTCTGCGACTGCCGCGGCGTTGATTGCGCCGGCTGCGAAGGTAGCGGCGTCGATGGCTGCGTCTGCGATGGCAGCAGCGTTGATCGCGCCTGCTGCGAAGGTAGCGGCGTCGATAGCTCCATCGTTGATGCTGGCTGCGGTGATCGCGTTGGCGGCGACTGCCCCGATGCTGGCGTCGATGCGACCGGAAACCAGAGTGGCAGGGATACGTCCATCGAGGGTCGTGCCGGTGTCTACCAGGATCGCGGCTGTGTCGACCTTGACGGCTGGCAGGTCGGTATCGTGAATGTCGTTGATGTGGGTATGGACGGCGGCAATGTCGGTGATTGCCGTGCCCACGTCCGTGTGAATGTTGGTGACATCGGCGGATAGTGTCGCGCCGATGGTTGGTGCTCCGCCGAGGTACAGGCCAAACGTGGTTGCTGCGGTGTGGCCTGCGACGGCCTCATCCCAGACTGCATCCACGAGGACAGTAGCCTGGTCGTGTACGGCGACTTCGGGCACACCTGCGGTGCCGGCAGCGTGACACGCGGTTCCGATCCACTGCGTGACCGAAACGTCGAGGATGTCTGCACCAAAGAGCGAATCCCACACGTTGGCTGGCACAACCATGCATTCTTTCCACACGGGCAACGCTCCGGCCATGTTGATCGCAATGCTCAAGGCTCCGAGTGTGTTCGTGTCGGTGGTGCTGAGTGGAATGGTATACCATCCGTTATGTGCGGCGTCGTGGACGCCGTGTGTTGTGTCGCCTTTGAGTGTGAACGCGCCGCCGTTCTTGGAGAGGAGAACCTCTTGCTCTGTGATGTCCAGGGCGATTTCTGCGGTGGCCCCATCCGTTGCGTCCACGAACGGACCCATGACCAGGGTGACGGCCGTCGATTGTTTGAGCCATACGGTCATGCTGGCCTCCTGAGTCTGAACTGATGCATGGAGCGTGGCGGTTGGCCGCCAGCAGCGGCGACGGTACCCCCGCCAAAGTTGTCGAGAAGGGATGTGCTGTCGTCTCCTCCCATTCCGATGTGCCCGGCTGCGGTGTAGGTGGTGTCGGTTCGGGATCCCAGGCTGGCCCAGGTTCCACCGGTCTTGCGGTAGGCGGCGATGGCGCTGCCGATGGCCTCGATGCCGAGCGAGTCTCCGTTGCTGAAGTCCTGGGAGATGGTGGCGCCTAGCTGCGTGTTGCTGGCTCCTTCGAGGCGCAGGATATAGGTTTGATCCGTAGCACTGGCGATGTACAGATATTGTACCTGGTATCCATCGAGGGATGATCCTCCCTCGCTGGCCAGGCGGCAGGACACCCAGTCTTGACAGTAGTCTTGTGGCAGGGTGGGCATATCCGCGTACGCCTCGGAGTTTGGCCCGAAGGTGCTCGCGTTCCAATAATCGTCGGCAAAAACCGGGGAAACCGACGAGTCGGGGACTGCGACGTTGGAGACAATGGAAAAATCATCGGCACCTGGGTAGATGGGGCTGGTCCAGCCAGCCCCGAGGTCTCCGTTAGCACGGTTGAAGGCGTCAAGTACGCTGGTGGTCGGGAAGGCCATGGACCCCCTCTCTTATCCCCCCGTGAACGGGGGGAGGCAGGTCACGATTTCTCCTGGATGTCCTTGTCCACGTCGGCGATGCGGCGACAGGTGACAGGTGGCCCGTCGCAGGTGATGGTATCTGTTTCCTTGTCGTAGCTGGTGCGCAAGCGGCGGCTGGCGGCGAACTGGAGGACCTGGCCCAGGGTGGACGTGGAGATGTCGGGTCCTAGAGTGGTGCGCATCTCGTCAGTGGTGTAGCCCATGTCCAGGATGTGATTGACGATCGCCCCGCGTGCGTTGGCGCTGAGGGTGGAGAGGCGATCGGTGAGAACAGTCAGTGGCAGCCGTGTGTAGAGCGTGGCCAGGGTCGCGAGTGTCTCGTCACTGGCGCGTACCTTGACGACGGCGCGATTGCCTAGTACCTCGCTCTCGGACCAGGCTCCGCCTTCTCCGTAGATCTGGGGGGTCTGGTCATCTATGGCGACGTACCGGGTGGGTCTCTTTGCGGGAATCCGGCGCTTGTATGGGACGATGAGCCAGGCGATGCTCATTTGCGTTTCCCCTTTGGCTTTTCAGCGAGAGAGCGCGCGGGTCTGTTTGCCGCGCGCGGCGTTGCCGGCAGATCAGGGGCTGGGGTCTGGGGCTTTGTGTCATTGCGGCCGGCCAGGTGTGCGGTGATCTCGAGGAGGATCATCTGGAGAAAGTCGGCGTGGTTTTTCTTGCCGTCATAGCCCCAGGTGAGCGAGTCGGTCTCGCCTTTGTCGGTGGTCAGGTGTACGGTGATGGCTGCGAGATGCCACATATCAGGTCTCCTTCTCAAAGAACAGGTACTTGATGAGTGCGGCGAGTAGCAGGGAGTCGTGGCAGATGGCCAGGGCCAGCATTCCGCACCAGGCGGCGACCTGCCACGGCGTCATGAGCGTGAACCAGCTCAGGCGCGGGTTGATGGTGATCGACAGCATCCAGAACCCGGCGACCAGGATGAGCGACATTAGAGGATCAACGATGCGCTGACGGTGTACGTCGCGCTGTCGGTGTCGCCGTGTGTGACGGTGACGCGCCAGGTGCGCGGCAACGGGAACCCGGCGACCTGGACGACGTCACCCGATGCTGCGCCTACGCCTGGATACACCAGGTACGAGTGGATCCCCGTGGTGGTCACGGCGGCGCTGGCAGTCAACAACGCCTCGTACACCGCCCCCATCTTGGCCTCGATGCTGAGCGTCAGTGCGGGTGTGGCTGTGACGGCGCTGACGTTCAGGGTGACGAGGACGCCTCGGGCGTTGTAGTTGGTCAGGTCGGCGCTGTTGACCGTCGCCGTGCGCGCTGCGCTGGCTAGTGCGGTGACCTCGGTGTTGGCCCGCTGCCGGTCGTAGGAGCTGGCGTTGTAGAGTACCGGGACGGCTACGGCGTCTTGTGCGTCGGGTATGACCAGTGTGTCGGCTAGAGTGAGTCGGGTCATGGTGGTCCTTTCGCCCTCCCGCGCGAGCGGGGGTGGCCCCTCCCCGAGGGAGGTTATGCAAAATGTCCTCGGATGGCGGAGACATCTCGGTTGATCTTTGCGACGATGTCCTCGATGGCGATCAGGCGCGTGTCGAGGATCTTGAGCCAGTCATCATTGGGCGTTGGCGTTGGCGTTGGCGTGGGGATGGCGTCTGCTGTCAGGTTCACGTCGTCAAAGTAGGCGTCGTTGTGCCTGGCGCGCCACTTGCAGGTGCCTCGCAGATACACGGTGATCTTGTCGGCCAGGGCGTCGGCGTTCGCGACCAGCTCGAGCCAGGTATCTCCCTTGCGCCAGTTGGGCGTCACATCCTGGCCGATCCACGGGGCCCAGATGACCGTCTTGGCAAAGGGATCGGTGGCTCCCCATGGGTCGATGCCGATGGTCAGGGCGTAGCTGCCGCCCGACTTGTCGTCGTTCTCGGACCAGAACTGGCCCCAGGCGGAGAGGGTCAGGTGTGCGCCTTTGGTGCAGGGTACGACTTGGAGCAGGCCGGCGTCGTGCGTGGCGTAGGTCGAAAACCACTTTTCGCCTTGCTTGCCGCCGTGCAGGCGGAGGGGTTCGGGCTTGAATTCGGGGCGCTTCCAGTAGCCGTCTGCGATCTCGGTGGGCGTGCCGTTCCTCCAGAACGGGATCCAGCCCTTGGGGCAAGTGAGCTCTGGGATGTTCTCGTAGTTGTAGGTAGTCTCGTCAAGGTGCGGGTTGATCAGGGTCGGTGTGTACACCGGAGTGATCGCCATTATGTCCTCCTTGAAAGAGCTCGAAGCGCAGCGCGTCGGCGATCGCCGGGCGCGCGGTGGATATAAACCGTAGCAGCTTCTTGGCAAAGCGGAAGGAGTTGCGGGGTGTGAACCCTCTCTCCAGCCAGATACGGATGAACATGCCGAGTGCGTCTGCCCCGTCGATGGTGTTGGCCCGCGCGTAGTTTTGGCCGTCTCCGCCGATGACTGCGGCGGGGCCGGTGGCCAGGAGAGCGTTTAGCATCGGGGATCCCGGTGACATGAAGCAGTTGGCGACGAACAGGGTGGATCCTGGCAGGGACACGGTGCGGATCTGCTCGGCGCTGAGTGCGGTTGTCCAGCGATCTCCATACCAGAACGGTTGTTCTGGCAACCCGTGCAACTTGAAGTACAGAAAGCTGTGGCCAACCATCCACGTGGGGCAGAAGGTCTCCACGGTGATCGGTGGCGACAAGAGCGGCTCGCATCCGGCGGCTTTGCGGACGGATTCGCGGAATGTGTGGCAGCAGAAGGCCCAGGTCTTGAGCACTCCCCTACTCTTCCTTTCTACTCCCCCACCGTTGGAAAAACTGGGGGCCAGGGCCCGGACTGGCCCCCTCGCTCACGTTATGCGCACCCGGGTCGCGCAGGGTTGCTTAGCTATCAGGCAGCTCGATCAACTGCCACCACTCCGCGCCTGTGTAGATGAGCTCAGCGACATCGTACTGTGCAAGGCTGAGCTGTGCGCCATCGTGGCTGCGGAGTGCGGTATCTGCGATCAGGACGATGTTGGTGGTCAAGTTGGCTATGGTGAGCATCGTGCCGGTGACCATGCCGGTTGTTCCCAGAGTCAGTGTAATCGCGTTGGCCGGGCTGAGGATGTAGCAGTTTGTGGCCGGCGTCAGGGTCTGCGCAGCGGTGGAGGTCTCGGAGTAGGTGCATGCTCCGTACACCAGTTTCTGTCCGACCAGGTTGCCGCCGTTGTTCACGGCTACGACCGGCGTCGATGCGTCCTGGATCTCCAGGATGACGCCAAGTCCCAGCGAGTTGATGACGGCTCCCGGTGTGGCCGTGGCCACGGTGGTCGGTGCGGTGATCACCAGGCCGGTGAAGTGGGTGTACCCCAAGGCCTCGAGGGGCGGCGCGGGGATGGCCGGGAACTTGACCCCGAACATGGTGGAGATGACTATCAGCATGATGACGATGGCCCAGGCGAGCCACTTGCGAGTCTTTTCGTCGGTCATTGTAGGTCCTTTCTATGCGGGGCGGGCGTACAGGCATTCGCTTGGCCTGCTCGTTTCCGCCCCTATGCTAGCCCTAAAAGGGCGTGGGATGCTGAGGAGGCGGGTGGCGAGTCCGTCTCCCCTAGTCAGTGCACGGGGGGGGGAGGAACCCCGTGAGTTTTCAAAGCCGTACTCGGCTTCATCCCTTGGCGAACGTGAGCACGACAGCGGCTGCGGCCATGTGGCTGCCGTGGTCGGTGGTGGTCACGACGACGACGGTTCCATCGGCGATCCGGGGATAGTATCTGGTGTGCGTGTTGCCGGCCGTGTCAACAAAGTCGTCGCCGTCGTACTCGGCGGGTACGTCGCTGACGCCAAATGCTGAGCTGGTCAGATACTCGTCGGTGTCGTCGGTGTCTCCGACGATCAGCGTCCCGGCGTTGGCGGTCGAGTTGTTGGCTGAAACGTGGAGCAGTGTGCAATCGAAAGGCGCTGTCCACCGGAAGGTATGGTTAGCGGCCAGGGTGCCTTGAACGTAGCACATGATGGTGAAGACGTTTTCCATGGTGCGGGTTATCCTTTCTGGGGCGCGTGTCTACCCCTTGGCGAACGTGAGCATGACGGAGGCGGCTGCCATGTGGCTAAGGTGGTCGGCAATGGAGACTACGACGATGGTGCCGTCAACGATGCGCGGGTAGTAGTTTGTCCAAGTCAGGCCGGCCGTGTCAACAAAGTCATTTCCGTCGTACTCGGCGGGTGTGCCGCTGGTGCCAAATGCCGAGCTTGTCAGATACTCGTCTTTGTCTGCCGAGTCTCCGATTTCGAGCAGACCGGCATAGGCGGTCGAGTTGTTGGCCGAAACGTGGACGAGTGTGCAATCGAAAGGCGCGATCCATCGGAAGGTATGGTCTGCGCCCAGCGTGCCCGTGATGTGGCAGAGAATGGTAAAGATGTTCTCCATGCCAGGTCCTTTCTGAGACGCCCCACCGGGGCCGTCTCTACGGTTCCCGCCTGCAGGGTCGCGGGCAGGTAGGGCCGGGGCCCCTGTCGGTGGCGGGCGACAGGGCCCCGGCAATCGGGCCAGGGGTGCCCTTGGGGCACCAACCCGGGGGTTAGATGTTGCTCTTGTACAGGCCCCTCCAGTCGACGGGGCCTGTGGCGTAGAAGAAGCGGACCTTGACCGGCATGGTGTCGTTGGAGAACATCAGGCCGGCAGTGGGGTCGGCTACGCTGAAGACCTCGGGCTGCCTGCCGTAACGGAAACCGAGCCCGATGCTCGGCCACAGGCGCGGGTCGGCGACGGCTGCCCAGTTGTTGGCGTTGGTCCACATGTCGATCACGATCACGCGCTCGCGCGCAGCGCGCATGCGGGCATCGTGTGCGTCTCCGGCTGCTTCCGGGTTGTCGCCGTAGTCGGCGGATCCCGGTATGCCCTCGGTGCCGAGGATCTGCAGGGCGGTCATCTCGAGCTCGTTGGGGACCAGGAGATAACGCGGGGCAGTCAACGCGCCCAGTGGCTCGCTGGAGTTGGTCTCTGCTTGCGATCTCATGGCGATGCGGACGGCCTGCCAGGTGGTCCAGGACAGGGCCGTGGTGCCCAGGTTGCTGTTGGAGCTGTGGAACAGGGCGCGGGTGCTGGAGTCGTTGTAGTAGATGTCGGGGCCGACGCCCGAGCTTTGGGTAAAGATGTTGGAGATGGCCTTGGACAGGGTGAGCCATGCGGCCTGCGCGAGTGCGCGAGGGGCGGCTGCCAGGCGGCGGGTATCGTCTTTGTCGATGGCCTCGATGGTGAGGCCCAAGTACCCGCCTTTCTTGACGAACGTATCGCGCTGCGCGATGTCGTTCCAGGTAAGCTCGGTGTAGGCCGCGCCTTCGGCGACGGTTGGCAGCTCGCCTACTCCGCCCAGGGTGATCCAGCGGATCTGCTGGAGACTGTTGAAGTCTTCCATGGTGACAATGGGGGTCCACCATTGCGGGTATTGCGCAAACTCGATCATCACCCGCTTGTTGAGGACGTTGGCCACCATCTGCGCCATGGTGCTGGCGGTGACGTTGGCCAGGTAGACGCGATCGCGCTGGAAGACACCGCTCATCTCATAGTCCCCGGACAGGATGTGGTACAACTCTCGCAGCCCGGTCAACGGCTGGATGCCGTCTGCCGGCCGTACGCCGGCCAGCATGGCCTCGACTGCGGTCTGGACCTGCTCGATGCCGGTGCGCCCCAAGTGGAGCGCAGCGCGTGGCGGCGTGCCCATGCCCTGGATGGTCTGGGCTTGCTCGCGCTCTGCCATCTGGGCGGAGAGTGCGGCGACGGTGGAGGTTGCGGTAGCAATCTGGGTCCGCATGGTGGCCATCTCTTGCTGGAGACTGCTAAGATCGAGAGTGGGTACATTCTCCGGCACCTGCGGCGGTTGGAGGGTTCCGTTCTCGTCCATTGGAGTCCTTTCTGCCGGGGTTGCCGGCTGGGGGGTCAGCGCTGCGCGGACGTAGCCGCGAGCGCCCGGGCTATAGACAAAATCCACGCTCTCAACGTGGTGGATCGCTTGTGTGCTGATAGTCCCGCCTTCCTCTTCCTCGCTGAGTGTGTGGTAGAACACGGCGGACAGGCCGATGGGTGGGGTCTCGCGACCTGCTGCTTTGTCAGCTAGGACCTGGTCGATGACGGTGCGGACAAAGACAGCCGGGCTGCCCGGTTCGGTGTCATAGAGGCGGATGGTGCCACAGATCGCTTGGAGAACCGGATCGTAATACACGGAGTGCGTGACGCCTACCAGGTTGCGGACCTTTGGTGACTGTCGCTCGCCGAACAGGCCGAACTCGTCGGGGTGGTCCAGGTAGCAGGCGATGCTCTCGAATAGGGGCGTGGCTGCTTCTAGCACCTGGGGCGGGATCGACCATCTGGATGGCTGGTTGTCTGCTCGCATCACCGGGCCGGCCTGAATGAAGACACAATCATACTCGCGGCGGTGGTCGGTCTGCGGTGAGGTTTCCTCGTAGGGTTCGACGCCTGCGAGTAGTATGATGCCCGGTGCTCGTGTGGGTGTGGCGGTGATGTAGGCCTCTCTTGTCTCGGTCATGGTGTGCCTCCGGTGAGCAGCTTGGTGATCAGTAGGATGACGCCGATAGCGACGGCGATAGCAACGCTGTAAAGAATGGCGTTCGTGAAACCGCGACATCCGTTGAGGCCATCGTCATATTCCATGAGTGGGGTGTTGGGCATTATCGTTTCTCTTTGGCAGGCTCATCTGCTATGTGTGCGAGCAGGTAGGGCGCTGCGCGCTTGGTGGCCCCGTCCTCGTAGGCGATGGCGGAGATGACAAAGAGGAAGACGGGCTGCAGGGCGCCTATGAAGAACTTGACGTCGGTTTGCACGCTGATGCTGGTGTACCTGCTGGCGATGAAGATGATGGTGGATACAAGGACGTCAAGGATCAGGACCCAGAACTTGCGGCTGCGGAGTAGCAGGCGGATGGGATTCATTGTGTTGCCTCCTGTGTGGACGTATCGGGAGAGGGTACACCCGGTGGTGCCGGCGGCGGCAGGTTGGCGATGATGGCGGTGAGTTGCTCATCGGTGAGGGCCTCGCCGGCGAATTTCATGGTAAGCTGCAGGGCCGTCTTCTTGTCGATCCAGCCCTGGATGGCCAGGTAGTTGACGGCCTGGGCGATTTGGTTCGCCGCGCTGGCCAGAGAGACGTTATCTGCGCGCGCGACCTCGGTGACGTTTGCGACAAGCTCAAGGTCCTGGTAGGGGTCAACGTGACGGAGTGCTGCCGCTCGGCGATATGCTGAGCTAGCCAGGTCGATGAGTTGGCCACAGAGTGCAGTCTGGCGCTCGGTGAAGAAGCGGGAAGTTGGCTCGCCCATCTCTTTAGCGGTCGAGTAGTTTACTGCCTCGCCTTCTCCCATATAGTGGAGAGCTACGTTTGTGCCGGTGGCCACAGCCAGGCGGAGGATCTGCCCGTCCGCGCCGGCCTCGTCGGCATTGACCTCCAGGTTGTGCATCTTGACCTCTTCGCCTGGGCCATGCACGTAGATGCCGGCATCGAGGGGGTCCTGAGTGCGCAACTGCTGGCGCTTCTGCTCCACGATGGTGTCGTCGGCTATCTTCAGGTCCATGATACCTTGTCTCGTCCGGATGCGGTTGAGTCGCACCCGGTCCTTGAGCCATTCCTGGTAGCGCAGTGCCCACGGCAGGACGGGGTTCAAGTCTGCTTCGCCCCGCGTGGCTCCTACGGGGCGATTCACGGCATAGTGGAGCATGACGGGAGGCAGAGCACCTCCGCGTGTGAGCTTGAAGGCGTTGCGGTGTCCCGGCCCGTTCCACCAGGTGAGCTGCGTCGCGGTGGCGGGTAGCTCGCCATAGCGGGTCTCGATCTCATAGTCGTTGTCTGCGGTCTCGATGGCCTGGATGCAGGAGGCGGGGATCAGGCGCACGTAGGAGATGCCGTCCAGCCGGTTGGTGTGCAGGGTGACGAACACTTCGCCGGAGCGGGTTAGCTCATCGCACCATGGGCCGAGGCGCGTATCCATGTGATTCTGGGTATGCGTCCACCAGGTGCGGATCCAGGCGTCGACTTGGGGGTTGGTGCTGGAGATCGAGATGCCGTTGCCAACGACATACGATCTGACGAGGGTGACAACACGACGGATCAGGAAGTTGCGCTGCCAGGCCTCGAGTGCCTCGTCCAGGTCTACCCGGCGCTCGCTCCAGGAGCGGTCGAGTGGGCCAGGCTGATGGGATCCCCATCCGGGTGAGTCGTCCACGTGGACGGTGACGGCTGCTGTGGCAGCTGGCTTGGTGGGTGGGTGTAGGAACGCCTGGAAGCGGTCTCTGAGTGTGGTCATTGGATCCTGTGTGCCTTGGGTTTGGCCAGGGTGCAAGCTGCACGGGTTGGGGCAGTAGGTTGTCCGGACAGGGTGCACCGCATAGCGATCCCTGTGGTGCCCGTGTCGCGTTTCTTGTTCCGGCTTTTGGCGTAATTGCATTCTCCGCAGGTGTTGTGGTCAGGGACGGATGGCATTGGATGTCCTCCTCTCAAGAGCTGAGAGATTAACCAGGGTAGCAGGGCAGGATAGGCCAGGGAATGGGGATAGGTGACTGGGTACATCTGCGATGATAGGGCGACTGCCCCACTGGTCGACGTGGTAGTTGTGCAGGTAACCTGCATCTAGCGCCTGTGCAATGAGCGATCCGTGCGGGGTTGTGAGTAGCATGGTGTCTCCACAGTGGATGGAGTGAGTGGTGTACTGGCTCACATCCACAGCAAGCCAGGGTGTGTTGTGTGTGGAGAAGATCCCTCCACAGTACAACGGCTGAAGTGCGAGAGTGTAAACGGTTGCCACTCCTAACACCATCTGAGATCCTCCTTGGAAAAAATCTGTTGGAGGGGTATGGGGTTTTGGGAATTAGGATCCAGGGACTGCTGCTGTTGGGAGGGAAGGTGCATGCTCATGCAGATCGTCCCTCCGAGAAAAGCTGTGGAACAAAGGTGGGGCTGGGTCGGTCATCCGGGGCGCGCGCGGCGCGTACTCGCGCCGAGTTTATCCGCGCGCCCTCCTCATCCCCTGGGGCGGGCGCGGCAGCGTTCTGTGCTGCCGAGCTTTTTCCGCCCGCCCCATGCCCGGGCGGCGGCTCCCCTTTTATTTCCTGTTTATTGCCGCCGCCCGATCCCTGCTCCAGTGGGACGTCGAGGCCCCATACCTCCGGTTCGTCGCCGTACAAGATTGTGAGGGTGATTTCAACCCAGGTCTTGTGTCCCGTCGCATCGTGGTGTCGAGCGGCCACGCCTTGCGCATTGTTTTCAAACCAGGCGGCTATTCCCTTGTGGCATACTGTGCAGCCGCCTTGCATCACTCTGCCCGTCCTTGTCTTTCGTTTGGGAGTCATGCTATCTCTACCTCGCCGCCGCCCGATCCCTCCTCCAGCGGGACGGCAACGAGATCGAAGAGCGTGCGACACTCCGGGCAGATGGCTCGGTAGTTGTGGGCATGCGCCTCGATGGGCAGGGCGCAGGCCGGGCAGTAGACGAAACAGGGTATGCAGGTGTGCTGCTCGGTCATGCTGGCCTCCTGGTGTTGTCGCGGACCTGACGGATGAGTGCCAGGCGCTGCTCCGTGCTGGGCTGCGGGATGGGATGGTGCAGGCAGCGGTCGCAGTATTGTTGTGGCGGCTCGATTGGGATGTGGCAGCGGCGGCAATGCGAACAGTGTCGGTCGCGGCGGGTGAATGCTCGATTGTTCACCGGGTTGGGGTTTGCCATGTTACCTCCACCTGGCCGCGTCGATGGCGTCCAGCGGGTCAGGGACTTGGACCACGTCACTGGTTCCGGTGCCGGTCCACCCTTGGGCGTCAATGATGGTGCAGAGCGCCGCCGAGATCAGCATGTCGTCGTGGCCGTGGGAGATGATGCCGTCATAGGCAACCGGCTCCCAGACGCCCCACTTCATGGCCTGGCCCGGGCCCGCGCTGCACTCGTACTGACAGTGCTCGAGCTCATACCAAAACTGGGCCGTCTCGCTGGCCTGGTCGGGCACGTACTCGCGATAGCGCCCGGTCTCGATGACGCCGACAAAGTTCCATCCGAGGTCGGACTTGACCTTCTGCGAGAACACGACCGGGATGACCTTTTCCCCGAGGCTGCGGACCAGGAATGATGCCAGGCCCGCCCCGATGCCGGTGGCGTCGATGATGATCCAGATGGGATGCCAGGTCGTGGCCAGGCCGACGATGGTCTCGTGCAGCGTGGAGTGGCGGATGCCCATCCAGCGCGCACGGTCGATTGTGCGGTAGACGGGCAGCAGCCCGGGGCGCGGCTCGATGTCCACGATCGTGAGGGCGGTAGCGTCCTGCTTGCGATTCTCGGATGTCTGGCGGGCGAGGGGATCCCCTGGCGTCTCCGTCTCGCCGGCAACGTCGATCAGGAAGGCGTAGCGGTGGCCGGCTTCGGGCACCCGCTGGCGCTGGTGATCACCGTGGACCATGGCGCACCTGGCCGGGCTGAACAGGCCGCCCTGCGCGTCGATGGTCTCCAGATAGTACTGCGTTTTGATGAGGGGATGCTCTCGGCCGAGGCGCTCGACCTGGTCGTGTACGAACGTTCCGTACTGCGGGACCTCAGCGCCCACGGCGTCGGCGTCGTAGGTAAACACCCTGCGCTGGCCGTCCGCAGCCTGCAGCCGGCCCAGGGCGAGGATCACCTGGTTGAGCATGGTCTGGCTGGTCCAGGCCGTGCCCCAGAAAACGCGCGTCGCGTTGGTCGAGGCAGCCATGGGTGTAAAGTCCTTGTCCCACTTGGCCTGGTCGATGTCTTGGGCCTCATCTGCCTCGAGGAGCAGGTCGGCGGTGGCGCCGACGACGTTGGAGGAGGGGTCGGCGGAGAAGAACATCGCGCGTGCTCGGCCCAACTCAATGATGTACCCCTCGCGCCTGCGATACTGGCCCTCGTTCCATGGGTTGTTGAGGCGGTCCAGCAGGCGCAGGATGCTATTGATCGTCTGGGGCTTGAAAGTGGGGCTGGCCTTGACGATCTGCCCGCCTTTGCGCTGAAAAAGGTTCAGCAGGTAGGCCTCGAGTTGACCACTGAGCTCGTTTTTGCCTGCTTGCCTTGACATCATCACGGCGAAAGTCAGCCCCTTTCCCTCGAGAATGCTAGCCAGGATGGCTTGCGCTGGCTCGAGTTGGTACTTGCGCAGCGGCTTCTTGGTAACGACCTGGCTGAACGTGTGCATGTCGCTCAGCCAGGCTTTGATGGCCAGTGTGAGCGGTGAGGTCACAGTTCAACACCGATCTCCGCCCCTACCAGGTCAAGCGCCTCACTGATGGCCGTGGCCAGTGCCGGATTGACGTTTCCGGCGTCCGTGTCCTTTAGCAGGTGCGCCAGGCGGGACACCAGTTGACCCTGCAGGGTCCCGAGTCGCGCATAGTCGGCGGGCTCCAGGTCGTCCAGGTGGCCGTCGATGTAGGCGGCGAGTTGGTCCAGGCGGCGCGCGAGCTGAGCGGTGATGGTCGGCAGGTTGGGTTGCTTCGAGTACGCGCCGTGGGTCTGAGCGTTCTGGTTACCCTGTGGTGCGCCGGCCCTTGATCCGCTTGCGTGAGCTGCGCACCTGGGCGGGTCGGTGTGGGCTTGGGCCCAGGCTTTGCAGGGGATCCCTTTGGCGGTGGTTGCCGTGCATCTTTGCATTGTTTGCCTCCAGGGCTTCGCCCTGAGGGGCCTCAGCCCGAAGGGTCAGCCAGCGTGCCAGGCGGAAGAGCGTGCGGTAGAACATCTGTGCGTCTCCTGTTAGTATTGTACCGCGTTCTGTGCGTTTCGTCAAGATTCTGGGGCCGTTTCTGTGACGAGACGCACATCATGCGCCAGTCGTGGCGACCAGTAGGCAGACACTTGCCTGCGATGGAGCGCTACACCCCGCCAGTAGGGGCACCGGACATCTGCCAGGTCGCACTCTGGCAGTGGGCATTCGAGGCAGAGTGTGTCCCGCTCTGTCAACTCATTCCCTCTTGGTCTGTGGCTCGTGTGCTTTTTCATTGGCTGGCGCTAGTGGCCTCCTAAGGCAGATAGACGATCTCGAGCAGTGGGTTCTTGAAGATCCCGCGCACCGTGCGCAGGACCATGGGGTCCAGTCGATGTCTGAGCCACTCGCTGCCGTAGGTGTCGCGGCAGTGGATGGTGGCTATGTTTCCTTCCAGGACTAGAGCTGTGCCGGCGAGCCAGGTATCGAACGCGGTCCTGGTCATTTGCATCTGGAGCTCGCCGAGACACTCAACCCATTTCTGCGTAGTCTCTGGGTTAGTCTCTGGTAACATGGGGCCATTTTGGCCCTCTCCATTGGGCCACTCTGTCCCCATCGATGGGGCCAACTTGGCCTGCTCCATGGGGCCATTTTGGCCCCATGGGGGGGCTGTGAGGGCGTCGGCGCGGGCCTTGACCACGGTGTACCAGTTGGTCTGATCGTACTGGTAGAGGTTGTAGTTGGCGACGAGGAGCAGGTCGCGCGCGCGCAGGCGGGCGATGATGCGTTTGATGGTCCTGGTGCTCCACCAGGGCATCTGGATTTGCCATGATTTGAGCGTGTTCCAGATCCACCATTGGCCATTGTGGTAGTGGCGCAGGTCGCGCGCGCGGCGGTAGTGTTCGCACCAGAACCAGCACTGCTGTAGAAAGAGTGCGTCATCCAGCCCGATGGCTATGGCCAGGCTGGGCAGGATCAGCATGGGCGGCTCGTCTAGGAGGTTGGAGCTCATGATGGTCTGGCCTGGCCGAGGTCCATGTACTGGAGGGTCAGGCCGGCCCAGTTCGCATCAGTGGCCGTGACTGTCTCATCGATGCGCCCTGTTGCGACGTCACAAAAGCAGGCGAGAAACTCGGGCAGCGTGCGGGGATCTCCGCCCGGACCTGCTGGTCCGCCGTCTTCCTTCCAGCAGTCCATGATTGCGTGGTACTCGGCTTCGATGGCTGGCGTGATGGGGATGAACTCGTGTTCTGTGCGGTCGTAGATTTCGAGCATGTTAGTGCCTCCGTGCGGTGGTCGGATGTACTCATCCGCACTCACCGCCTCTTGTCGGTCTCGGGATCGCGGTAGCGGCGTAGCAGTGCCATGGTCAGCACAACGTTCTCCTGGGTGACGATGACGCTGTGCTTCTTCAGGATGGCGTCGACGACTCGCCTGGGGATGTTGTACTGTGCCTTGGCCAGAATGTGGACGGTATGTTTCCAGTTGGGCGTTGGCATTGTTTGCTCCTTTGCAGTAGAATGCATGTGTGGCCCGGCCGGGTGTAGGGCCCGGCCGGGTCTTCTGCGGGTGAGTACCGCGGTGACATCGTTAGCTTTGCCGAGGAGGTGGGAGCGATGTTACTGCGGCTGGTAAGTGACTTTCTTACGGCTCGGCGTGCGGCTGGGTTGTCTTCTCAAAGTCTGCGTACTTATGGCTGGCATCTCGCGCGGATGGTCGCGTGGCTCCAGGAGCACGACGTTCTGGAGCTGGCGCAGCTGGACCGCGCGCTTTTGCGTTCCTGGGCAGCGGCGAACCGGGACCACTGGGGGCCGGCAACCTGTCGCTCGGCGATCATGGCTGCGCGGGCGTGGCTCCGTTTCATGTTCGAGGAGGGAGTGATCACCGTCGAGCTCGTGTCGGCCCTGCGCGTGCCGAAGGTCCCCCAGCGCGTGCAGCGCGTGGTGAATATCGAGGAGATTGGTCAGATGCTCGCCGCGTGCGATCGGTCGTGCGCTCGCGGCGTGCGGGACTTTGCGCTGCTGAACGTGCTGATCGATACGGGCCTGCGCTGCTCGGAGGTGTGCCGGCTTCTCGTGCAGGACGTCGACCTGGATCACCGTGTGGCTGTGGTACAGGTCAAGGGGGGCGATCAGGGTTTCGCCTATTTCGGCGACAGCACCGTGGCGGCTGTGGTGGCGTGGCTGGCGGTGCGCGTGGCCGGGCCTGCTGTGGGCGAATTGTTCGTGAGCGTGGGGGGCCTGACGCCGGGATCCCGGCTGACCTCGCGGGGCCTGCGGATCGTTGTTCTCCGGTGCGGAGAGCGTGCCGGCATCGGGGGTGTGTGTCCGCATGCGTTCCGGCGCGGGATGGCGACGATCGCGTTGCAGGCCGGTGCTCCGAGCCGTGTGGTGCAGGTGGCTGGCCGCTGGAGCGACATCCGCATGGTGGAACGGTACTCGCTCAGCTTGCGCGGCGGCGGGATGTATGACCGCTGGAGTCCTGCCGACCTGGCGAATGGAAAGAACGGCGAGTAGTAGGCAACAAAAAGGGCCGTTCGCGTTACGTACGCGAACGGCCCATGGTTGTGCGTGGTAGGACGCCCGATCAACAGGTATTGACGGCCCCGAGGCCTTGATCCGTAAACCGACAGTTTACGGTTCAAGGTGGGATAGCCCGCTGGCGCTCGAAGGTTGCTGAACCTCAACCGGTTGGTTGTAGGTTCGAGTCCTACTCGAGGAGCCTGGCGGGGATGCACTACCATGGGCTAGAATCTCGATTGGTAAGGTGCACCTGCCACCGGGGGGCGTTCGCGCTCACGACGCGGGCGCCCTCCTATTTTTCGTCTAGTGGTCCCGTCGTTGGGCGGCCCAAGTTTCGAGCAGATTGCGGATCAGCCATGAGATCGGTGTGCCGGTTGTCTTTGTGAAGGTGTCGATCTCGCGCTTGAGCGCCGGCGAGACCCAGGAGCTGATCTTGATCACGCTTGCCTTGTCCGATTTCTTGGCCAGGACCTGCTGGACGCTGGGGTACTCGTCCATGTGTGCCTCCTTGTGGCAGGGTGTGCCAGTTTGTGCTGGATATCTCCATGATACCACATAAAGTCAGTCGTAGCGTATATGACTGGTGAAAGTTTCCCTAGAAATGGAGCGCTCGATGCGTTGTTCCTCCTGCGGTGCTGAGTTCGTCCCGAGGCGCCCGGGCCATCGGCTCTGCGATGCGTGCTACTGGCGGGGGCGCCGCCTGCAGCGCGTGCATCCACGGCTCGTGTGGCTGGAATACTGGTGGCTGGTGGCGCTGGTGGTGGGGGCCGTGGTGCTGGCGATCAACCTGGCTGGGCGGTGAGGGTCTGTTTGGGTTAGGTGTCTTCTTCCCCAAAATCTGAAGGATTTTGTCCGCCGACGTGTACTCACGTCGGCTCCCCGGGCTGGCACTTTCCGCGCGGTGCGGAGTACTCGACGCTCCGCGCTCCCCTCCTCTCCGCGCGGTGCGGAGTACTCGACGCTCCGCGCCTCCCTCCTCTCCGCGCGGTGCGGAGTACTCGACGCTCCGCGCTCCCCTCCTCTCCGCGCGGTGCGGAGTACTCGACGCTCCGCGCCTCCCTCCTCTCCGCGCGGAACAAAAATGCGCCCGGTGGAGGTCCCGGGCGCGTGGGGTGGTGCGGTCGCTAGAATTCCTCTTCCCATGCCTCGATGATCGTTTGCGTTCCGTGCGTGTCGCCGCGTTCGAGGCTGGTCTTGTCGCAGTTGGCCAGGTCGTTACCCATGCACTCTGCCATCGCGCCGACGCCTGGGAAAGAGTCCCTCTCGTACCACGTTTCCTCGCAGCCGCACTTGAGAATCATCCTGTACCCTTTCACGTGTTCCTCCTCTACCCGGCCTCTCGGTCGGGCTGCAATGATTCGATCTCGTCTTCCCGAAACCACCAGTAGCCTGTTTCTGTCTTGTGGCCGATGCGCCCGGTGGAGGTCCCGGGCGCGTGTGTGGGGGTGGTCGCTAGAGATACTGTTGTGCGTAGCGCACTTCCCAGGCGTGGATCTCGACTGGATCGGTGTGGCTGTTCCACACGACAGCCACAACCTCGTCGTCTTCCAGAGCCTCGACCGGTCGCCCGGCGCTGCGCGGTTCCCAGCGTCCGCTCTTGATCCCGCTGCGGGACGCGCATTTGCGGATCTCCAGACTCGCTGTTTTGAGGTCAAATCCTCTAGGCATTGTGTTCCTCCTTGTGTGAGCCCGGCTTTGGTCGGGTGCCGGGCGACCCGTCTAGTTGAGCAACTGAGCCTCAGCTGCCTTCGCCTCGATCTCAGTTGCGTAGCCACCGTAGACGTGGCCCCCCATCTCGTTGTAGGGGTAGGGAATGCAGCCGCCGCTGCCGCCGCAGGACCCCGAACCCCGCTGCTTATAGATCATGCAGCTGGGGTCACAGCTTTGCTCGGCGTCGGGCCGAGAGCCACTTTCCTCAATCCAGGTTCGGGACATCCGCCCAGATCCGCTATACGTCTCACCACACACCCAAAACATTTCGTCTCCCTGCCCGGTTTGGGTCGGGATGCCGGGCGACCCGAGTGTGCTAGCCTCGCAGAATGACCGCGATCTCGCGGTCGCTCAACGGTAGATCGTCCGGCTCGTCGGCACGCAACTCGGCGATCTGTCGCTCCAGATCGGCCAGTGAGTATCCTGCCAATTCCTCATCACTCAGTGCCGGCCCGAACAGCTCGCGCAAAGTGTCTCGGTCCATTGCCATTCCTCCCTGTGCCCGGTGATTGCGGGACGGGCTGCCCGATGCTAGATGCTGTGGTCGTGCTAGCTCGCGTAACTGCACGTGCCATCATCTGCCTGCACCACGACTGACACATCGCTCGTCAACTCCACCAACCACCACGTTTCGTGGTCGGTGATCGTGGCGTCTGGGTTTTCAATCCCGGCGAATTCCTCCGCTAGTTCATGCGCCATTGTCTTGTCCATTGCCATTCCTCCCTGTGCCCGGTGATGACGGGTCGGGCTGCCCGATGCGTGCGTTAATTCCATTATACCACGTTACGGTTGCGGGGTCTCCAGCGCTGCTTGGAGTGCAGTGAGTGCAGCGATCCAACCGCTGCCGTTCGCGCCTGTGGCTAGATCGTTTACCTGTTTGTGCGAGATGCGGCCTGCTGCGATTGCAGGTCCGGCGAGCTGGTAGAACAGGCTCATTGACAGACGCTGTCCCTGCGCGGTGGGTGGCTCGGCGGGCTGCGGCTCTGGCTCCATCGGTGCGCATCCCGCGCCCTCGGGCAGATTCAGCGGCTCATCCGGGAGGTCCACGCCTGCGAAGGGATCGGCGTCGTCGTCCACCGGCGCGCTCGCGGCTGGTGGCGGCGACTGGGGATCGTCGGGCAGGTCCACGTGGACGCTCTGGCCGCGGTCGCTGGCCAGGTGGTCCAGGGCGTCGTGGATGTCGCGGAGTTCGCAGAGAATGAGGTTGAGCAGGTCCTCGTTGGCTGTCTCCGGAGAGTGTGCAGTGCTGGCCAGAGGCTCCAGGCTGGTGACGTCGCGGTATGGGTTGCCGCGTGACGTCTGTTTCTCGCTAACGGTGTATGAGGCCCAGAAGCGCTTATGGACCACGATGCCCTTCTCGCTCTGCGGATTGATGTCTACATCGGCGAGCATGGCCAGGTCGAACAGGACCAGGACCGGGAACTGGAGCCGGGTGTCACTGCTGAACAGTTGTGCCACGATCCGGCCGGCCTTGGTCGTCGCGAACTCGGTTCTGCTGATCATTGTCCTGTCAGTCATTGGGATCCTTTCTGCCGGGATAGGCTCCCGGCGGGCCTGAGCTTAGTCTCTGAACAGCTTGTTGCGGCCACGCGTCTTCGGGTCAGCAGGTAGAGCGTCGTCTGCGGCTTGTCTGCTGTACGTTTCTTTGCGCCGGCGGATGGCGCCTGCCGGTTCGATCCAGGTGCGGGCCTCGGGTTGGAATCCCCGGCCCTCGAGCCATGCGACTGCGTCGCGGTGACTTGGCGTTTTCGGCGTGCGGCGCTCGCCATTCTCCACGATCTCCACTAGCTCGCCGTCTCCGTCCAGAATCGGCGATGTAGCTCCGCCAGAGGTGTGAAACCGGACGAGTAGCTCGATGGTCTCGGGCTGCTGCGCCAGGGACTCGGCCGCCAGGCGCAGGATCGCGAGCTTCTGCCCGAGGTCGGCGGGCAGGGGACGGCAGAGGTCAGCGGTGATGCGGGCCGCAAGCTGCGCCAGGCCGAGACCGTGCTGCTCGGCCAGCTTGTGCGCATGCTGCTGAGCGAGGATGGTCACGGCGACGGCTCCCAGGTGCTTGCAGGGAATGACGTCGCGCGCGCGCAGGTGATTCTGGTTCTGGCTGCGGATGAAGTCAGTGCAAGTGCATTGATCCAGAGCTGCGGTGACCAGGTACGTGATGCTGGCGTTGCTCTGGCTGCGCACTTCCCAGGTGCCGCTGGCCAGGCGGGTCACGGTCTCGGGCGTCTCTGCGATGGCCAGCGCCTTGGCCTTGCGATTCTCGGACAAACGCTGTACAATCTCTCGTGCGTCCATAGAAAGTCTCCCTTTTCGTGGATGTGGCCCGCCAGGCGGTGATGCGCCTGGCGGGCTGTCTGATCTAGAAGAGCTCTTCCTGCCCGGCCGCCGGCCGGGAGAGGCCGAGGCGCCAGGATCCGGCGAACGGGCCGGCCGCGACCGGCGACCAGGACCAGCACGGCCAATCCGGCAGGGCCGGGGGACCGGGCGTGCACCAGAAGAGAAAAGCCGGCAGCCCGAGGCCGGCAGCCAGGGCCAACGTCGACCATGTGCCCGATGGCGGCATGCCAGACTCCCACTTTCGAGCGGGAAAAATGTAGGCCGGGCACGGACCGCTCGTGAACGCGACGAGCTGACCGGAGGGGACCAGTGCCCGGACCAGGGCGACGGACCGGGCGGCCAGGGCCTGGCGGGGGGGCAGAGCAGGGAACAGGGACTGGGCGGAGAACACGCGCGCACCGGGGCAGGACGCGCGGACCAGGGCATCGGCCCCGGCAGCGCATCCGACGAGGACGGAAGCGCCGCTGACGATGACCTGCTCGACGACGCGGCGGACCAGGGGGGTCCAGGCTGACGAGAGTGAGCGCGATCCGGAGAATCCGACTACGCTAGCTGTGATCTGCTTCATCTTTGCCTTTCTCTTTATGCCCTGTTCGCAAGTCTCCAGTCAAATTGACCGGGAGGCTCGCGCAGGGCCATGACGAGTCCGACTCTTCGTTCCAGATTTCGGCATACGACGCAGCGTTGTTTTGGCGCTAACAAGAATGTGAGTGCTCCACGCTTGATCATCGCAGCAAGATAGTCTGCGTTTAGCCAGATATCCGCGTTGTATCCAGTCAAGTGTATCGTGATGTTTCCAAAGCTTCCTTGTAGCTCTTGTGGAAAACATTCCAGCGTGGCTTCTGCTGCGATCTTTTCCATCACAGCTAACGATCTCTCGCTGCTTGGCGCATCCGGTGTCTGGCGAATGCTGTCTGGCAGTGGCTCCCAGAACCCGACAAATCCGTTCGACCAGAACCTGTCCGAGCCGCGCAGGGTGCCTTGGCTCGCGATTGCTGTGTCAGAGATGGCCTTTGCCATCTTCCTGATTTGCTTCGCTGTCAACATCTTTGCTCCTTTCGCTCAAACGAATGTGTGCGCCCTGCGCGTACCGGGACTGAGACCACGAACAGGCCACGGATGCCGGACGACGGCCTGACGCGCGGAGCCGCGCGCGCCGGCAGGCGGGGAGCCCAGGCTGCCGCGACCGAAGCGCAGGCTGCCCACGACCCCGAGACCACGGCGACGAACCCCGAGACCGACCGAGCCGAGGGGCGCAGCCAGGCGCCCAGCGCGCCGGCCGGAACCGAGAGCAGAACACGAGCGGCTGCGGGAATAGAGCGACGAGCCATGGAACCAACCTCCGGCCGGGACCAGCCCGGTCCAAACAAAAATCTAGCTGCTGATTCATTCCAGGCCCTCCCCGTGTCGCCTGGCGAACGTGCCCAACTACCCCACGAACCCGAAAAAAACACGCCCTCCGCAGATGCGCCAACCATCGCTGGTGACCATCTGGAGTTATTCGGACCTGAACCGACAGACTCTGTATGCCTTAAGCATCCGCCCCCCCGGCCGCACCCCGGTGAGCCATTGCGACTCCGGCTTTCCGACGCTCCGTCGATCCGTTGGTCTGTGTTTTCCTGTTAAGCTGTGGGGCCGACCCCGAAACCCGGAGAGCGAGCGCCCCAACCCACCCGAACTAACACCAGTGTAACACAGGTGCGGTATCAAACACAATACGCCATTTGCCCCAATCGTGCTACCTCAGTGTGACCTTAGTGTTACCTGGACGTTACCTCGGCGCAGTGGCCAGGAGCCGCCGCAGCCGCCGCAGCGCGCCCACGGCTGCCCCCAGCGCGCCCTGGTCGGCCCCGACCTGCGTGCCCGCAGCGCGCCCTGCGCGCCCTGCGCGCCCTGGTCGGCCCCGACCTGCGTGCCCGCAGCGCGCCCTGCGCGCC
>Ga0315274_10002643_pt1 | contig 26914 bp, 22 predicted proteins | sample YL17G02_20_MG_FD_203700 | JGI IMG/M metagenome (GOLD analysis project Ga0315274, IMG submission 203700) | Sediment microbial communities from Yellowstone Lake, YNP, Wyoming, USA - YL17G02_20 | ecosystem: Environmental > Aquatic > Freshwater > Lake > Sediment | place: USA: Wyoming | collected...
GCCCGCCCGCGGCGGGGCGGGCCGCCGGCCGCGCGCGCCGGGCGCGCGCGCGCGCCCGGGGGCGCGGCGGGCCCCGGCGCGGCGTCGGCGTCGGACGCTGCGGCCGAGAGGGTCGACGCGCCAGACACGGTGCGCGCCACGCCCGCCGCCGCAAACGCGTCCAGGCCGCCGCTCACGGTGGCGGCCAGGGCGAGGACGTCGTGCAGCTCCACGGAGGCGGTGCGCGCGACGCGGGCGGCGATGGCAGACGGGGGGGGGGAAGGGGCGGCGAGGTCGAACGGGGCGGCCGGCTTGCCCGGCGTGGCCGCCTTGCGCAGCCAGGCGTCGACGGCGGCCGTGGCGGCGGTCGTGGCGGCCTCGGGGTCGGGCGCGCGCGACCGCTTCAGCGCGACCACGGTCACCACCGCCAACCCTCCCACGACGACAGCAGCCAGGACAATGCCGCCGGCGAGCGCGGCGTCCAGGGGGGTCATCCGGGCGGGTTGTGGGCACAGTCAGGGCGCCATGGCGGGCCCGACGCGTCAGTTGTTGGGCCTCCCGGGTTGTATGTGACGCTACACACCGTCCAGCGCCTGAGAGTGTGCGTGGGTGCGGGTGGCGGGGTGGGAGGGTGGCGGACGAGCTTCCGCGGCGCGCCATGCGCTCGACCCCGACCACGCCAGCCGCCGCGGGCGCCCGCGGCCAATACCCTACGACGCACGCACCTTGTACACCTTGAACCAGCCACTCGGTCGCGTCTCCGAGGCTCCCCGCCGCGCGCAGTGCGGCGCGCGGCATGCCGCGCCACACAGAGCCCGCCCGCCTGCGACCGCCGCCCACCCGCGTTGGCGCGCCGGCCATGAGCTCGCCCGCACCCCTCCCTGCGGCGAGCCACGAGGCAAGAAGATAAGAGAGGGAGGGGGGCATTGACCGCGCAAGGCCGTTGCGCGCCCGGCCGCGGCCGCCGCGGCCGGCGCGCACGCGCGCCGGCTTCTGCGCATCGCGCCGCGACCGCCGCGGCCGGCGGCGCCGTGTCGGGGCCGCGGTCGCCCACGTGCTTTCCGCTCCCCCTCCTCTTCTCCCCAGTCGGACGACCTCGCCCTCGCCAAAGCCATTCAGGAGCAGGAGCGCGTGCTCATGCTGATGGCGACGGCGAGGCACGGGGGAGGCGGCGGCTGGGGCGGTGGTCCGGCGTCGCCCGCCGCCGACGGCGACTGCGACGGGGACGAGGCGTTTGCGCGCGCGCTGCAGCGAGAGGAGGAACAGGCGCGGCTCATGGCGCTGGCGGGCGTCGTGCCGGGAGGGGATGGTGGGGAAGGCGGCGACGACGGCGCCGACCCCGACGCCGACGCGACAGCTGGCATGTCTTACGAGCAGCTGACCGCCCTGGGCGACGCCGTCGGCGCCGTCGGTCGCGGCGCGTCCGACGCGGCGCGGGCGGGGGTGAGCGTGGCGGCGTATGGAGGGCGAGAGGGCGACCCATGCATCGTCTGCCAGCACGACCTCCTTCCCGGCGCGCCCGCCGCCACCCTGCCCTGCGGGCACGCCTACCACGGGCCCTGCATCGATGGGTGGCTCGCGCGGAGCAAGGCGTGCCCGCTCTGCGGGGTGGAGGTCGAGTGACGCGGAAGAGAAGGGGGGGCGCGGGCGCCGCGCAGCGCCTCGCCGCCGCCCGCCTGCAACGATGCGGCACAATGAGCACGCCGTGGGCGTGGGATCGGCGGGCCGCGGCGCTCGCGGCGGGCGAGCGGGATGGTCGAGGGCCGAGCGACGCTGGCCGAGCAGCGACGACGTTGCCGGCACACGCTCCGCGGCGCCTCGGCCCCGCCTCGGCCGCGCCCCAGTCGGCCGGGGCGCACCAACCCGCCCACCAATGCCGCCTGGGCGCCGCAAGGGGGACCCGCCCCCGCCGCCGGCAGCGACGCCGCCCAAGCTCCGCCGCCGCGCCGAGGCCGGCCCGTCGCCCGCCGCCCCTCCCCGCACGCCCAGCACACCCGCTTGGAGGCGTGGGGTGCTTCATTTGGACCGAGACGCGCTGGGGGCCGTGCTCCAGCAATTGCCGCGCCGCGACCGCGCCGGCGCCGCGCCGCTCGCGTGCGCCGCGTTCCGGGACGCGCTCAAGGCCACTGGTGCGCGGCGGTGGTGGGCCGAGGGCGGCATGTTGGGGGAGGGCGGCGAGGCGCGCGGTCCACCACCGCCGGCCCGACCCGCTTGTCGACACGCCCTCCTCCCTCCCCCCCGTCTCAGGCGGCCTCTACGCCGAGCTCGCCGTCGACATGCGCGGCTGCTCCCCCGCCGGCGCCGACGCGCTGGCGGCGTGGGCGGCGCCCCGCGCGCGGCACGCGCGCGTGCTCCGCCTCACGCTCCCGCCCGGCCGCCCGACCCCCGCCGCCGCGCGCGCGACCGCCGCCCTGCTCGCCGCGGTCGCACCTTATCTGGACGAAGCCCGCGTCGAGTGGCGCGCCGGCCCCACGCTCGCGCCCGCGCCGGCCCCCCCCCCTGGCCTCGCGGCCGCGCGCCGCCTGCGCACCCTGCGCCTGGCCGCCGCTTCGCACGACGCGCCGCTGCCGGCCTGGATCGCGGGGCTGCCGCGCCTGGAGGCGCTGGTGGTGGATGGGGAGACCCCCCCGCCCGGCCCCCCCGCGGCGCCGCACTTCCTCCCGCTCCACCTCCTCCCCCTCGACCGCCTGCACACGATCGAGCTCCTGGCCCCCGGCCGGCTCCTGGTGCCGCCCGTGGTGGGGGAGCTGCCCGCGCTGCGCCGTCTGGCGGTCGTCGGCGCGGCCGGCCTCGCGTTCCACCCCGCCGCCTTTGCGCGGGGCGGCCCCTCGTCCGGCGTCCGCGACCTGACACTCGACCGGTGCGGCCTGGCCGCGGTGCCGCCCGCGGTGTGCCGCCTGCCGGGCCTCGTGCGCCTCTCGCTCGCGGGCAACCGGCTCACCACCCTCCCCGCCCTCCTCCCCGCCACCTCGCGCTCCCTGTCCGTCCTCTGCCTCGCCGACAACGACCTGGGGCGGCTGCCGCCCGCGCTCACCCGCCTCGGCGCGCTCACCGACCTCGACCTCTCTGGCAATGCGCGCCTCCAGCTCGGCGGCTCCCCCCCCGCGCCCGCGCCGCTCCCGCCGTCGGGCGCCGCGGGGCCCGCGCCGCCGGGCGCCGCGCTCGCGGGGCGGCGCGACGTGTCCCTGGCGCAACTGCTCGCCGCCCTCCCCGCCCTCGCCCGCGTCGACCTGCGCGCGCCGGCCGGCAAGCGGTGGACTGCGGCGTCCCTGGCCCAGCTGCGCCTGGTGGGCGCGGCGCCCGGGGCGGGGGGGAAGCGCGGCGCCGCGCCGGGGCTGGCCTGGGCGGGGCGGCTCCTGCTGCCGCGCGCGGCCGGCGGCGGCCGCGGCGCACAGGCCGCGGGGACGGCTTGAGAAGGGGGGCGTGTGCGTGCCGGGGTGGGGACGCGCGGCGCGCGACGAGAAGACGAGACCCGTTTCAGTCACCCCCTCCCTCCCTCTTCATCCCACTCCATCGGCATTCCGCTCGCCGCACCAGCCCTGGCCCGCGCCAGCGCGCGCGCCGCCCGGCGCGCCGCGCGCGCGGCCGCACGAAGCGCGGCCGCGCCCACGGGGGGGGGGACGGCTGCTGCGGGGGCGACGGTGACCAGGGGGTGGGCGGGCTCGTCCACCGACGTCTCCAGGGTGGCGGTTGAGAGGGGAGAGGGGCGAGATGCGGCTGTGAGCGTCGTCGCGGCCGCGGCGCGGCGCCTGGCCCCACTCTCGCGGCGGCCCGCCGCCAGGGCGCGTTACTCGACTCGCGTCCGGGCCGACTAGAGGGCCGCCGCCGCGTCGCGCGTGCCGCGGCGCATCCCGCCGCCGCCGCCACCCCCTCCCCTCGTCTCCCTGATGGTCCGCCTCAAGTCGCGCTACGCCGTCGTCCGCCTCCGCTTCAAAGACGGGCGCGTGGCGGAGCCGCTGACCGAGGCGGCCCTGCTGCCGCCGCTGCGAGCAGCGGTCGCGGCGGCCTTCGGCGACAGCGGCGCCGCCGCCGCCGCCGGCGGCGCCCTGGCCGTGCGCTGGCTCGACCCGGTGTCGGGCGTGGCGGTGGTGCGGTGTGGGCGGGCGGAACTGGTGCAGGTGAGGGGAGAACGAGACGGGGGAGGTGAGGTCGGTCGCCTCCGCCCTCCCTGACCCCACCGCCCCCTCTTCAGCTGCACACCGTCATCGCTTTACTCACCGAAATCCACCACCGAGCCGTCGCCGCGCACTCGGTGCGCGTGTGCGGCCGAGCGGCGGCCGCGCGGCGCGCCGCGCGCGCGGAGGCCCGGCGCGGGCCGGCGCCCGTGGGCGCGGCGCAGACCCGGATGCGGGAGGAGGCGTGGAGGAGGCTGGACGCGTTGGACGTTTGACGGGGGGAGGGAGCCGGGTCGAGGGTGAGACTGCGGGCACGTGCAACACTGCGGCGCACTCTCCTCCCCGTCGCCCGCCCTCCCGCCGCGCTCGCCATGCACGGCTTTGACGGGCCGGCGCAGCCCCAGCAGACGCCTCCGCAGCGCGCCCCCTCGGCGGCCGTTCCGCCCGCGCGCCCGCTCGCCGCGCGCGTCCTGGCCGTTGACGCCGCCCACGCCGACCGGGGCGCGCCGTCGCTGCCCCTGCTCGTCCGGGTGGACGTCGAGGCCGAGGCATGGGGGCGGGGGGGGCCGGGGGCCCCCCCGGCGCCGGGGGGGGGGGGCGGGGCCGGGGGGGGGGGGGGGGGGGGGGGGGGGGGGGGGGGGGGGGCGTGCCCCCCCGCCCGCGCGGCAGACGGAGGGGCGCTGCGCCGACGCGCCGCGCGCCCCGCCCCCCCCAGCCCCTCACCGTCGTCCTGACCCTCTCCCCCCCGGACGACCCCGCCATCGTCCTGCATGCCCGCATCGACGCGGCCCGGCACGCCGCCCTGGCCGCGGGGCAGGGCGTTCTCGGGCCGCTCGCCGAGTTTGGGGCGCGCCTCGCCGCCCTGCTGGCCGGCTGTGCGGGGATTGGGGACGACGCCCGCGGCCCTCCCTCCCGGCACCGCCGGGCCACGCTGGCGCCGCCGGGGGGCGGCGCCGCGGCGACGCTGCGCGTCGTCGAGGCGTCCGACTTTGCAGACGTCGCCCTCCTCTCCCTGCCCGTCGCCAAAGCGACCGGGGACGCCCTGGCTGCCCTGCTGGCGTCCCGCTTGGCCGAGGCGCGGGCGGAGGCCGCCGCCGCCGCGGCGCGGCGCGCGGCAGCGGACGAGGCGGCCTCCGCCGCGGCGCGCGCGGCGGCGCGCGAGCGGCGGGCGCGGGCGGCGGCCGAGGCGACGGTGGCGCGCGTGGAGCCCGCGCTGGGCGCGGCGCAGCGGGCGGCGGCGGCCGCGGGGGCGCGCGCCGGCGCGGCCGAGGCGGCCGCGGCCGCCGCCGCCGAGCGCGAGCGGACCGCCACCGCCACCGCCGCTGCCGCCACCAAGCGCGCCACCTCAGCCGAAGCCGCCGCCACCGACGCGGCCGCGGCGCGCGACCGGGCCGAGCGCGGCGCGGCCGCCTCGGCGCGCGACGCGGCCGCGCTCACCGCCGACCTGGCCGAGGCGCGCGCCACCTGCCGCCGCCGGGCGGCCATAATCAACGCGCAAGAGGCTGCGCTGGACGAGGCGCGCGCGGAAGTGGCGCAGGCGGCGGCCGACGCGGACGCCGCGCGCGGGCGGGCCGACGCCACGGCGGCCGACCGCGACGCGGCCGCAGCGGCGGCGGCCGCCTCGGACGCTGCCCTGCACTGGCTGGGCAAGCGCACCAAGGGGGCGAGCGCCGACGGGGCGCGCGCGGCCGCCGCGGAGCGGCCGCCGTCGGCCGGCGCCGCCGCCGCCGCGCGCGCGACCGCGGCGCGCGCTGCGGCGCGCGCGGCGGCTCGCGCGGCGGCGCGAGCGGCGTGACGAGGTGAGGAGGCGGGGGAGGTGGCGGGGTGTAACGTGGGCACTCGCACACGGCTCACCCACCCCCCCTCCTCTCCCCTCACCCGCGCGCCGCCGGCGCCGGCGCCGGCGCCAGCGGCGCCTCCGGCGGCGTCGGCGCGGCAGCGGCAGCCGCAGCGGCCCCCGCGGCCGCGCACGCCTCGCAGCGCCGCACCGCGACGACCGCGTCGCCCGCTTCCGTCACAAGAGCCGACGCCGCCGCGACAACCGGCACGCCGTCGGGCGTGAGCGCGACGAAGGGCGTCTGGAAGTAGTCGTCGTACGAGGGGCGCGCTCTCGCCCCCCCAAAGAGCCCCCCCCACGACGCCCACGCGCCGTCGGCCAGCTTGAACACGTAGGGCCCGCCCGGCCCGCCGTCGAACGCGATGACGAGGCCGCCGTCCGGGGCGACGGCGAGCGAGGAGACGAGCACCGAGGCCGCCGGCGTCGGCGACGGCACGCCGACCGACGCGTTGAAGAGCGGGCGCCACGCCCCGCCGCCGCGCGGCCCGCACGCCCACACATTGTGCGGGAGGCGTCTTTGCCGGAGAGGGTCGTCCTCGACGTACGGGTTGGTCGCCACGTAGATGGTGCCGTCCCCTCCGACGGCCACGGGGTTGACGAGTTGGTCCGCGGACTCGGGCAACGACCCCCCGCACGCGTCCCGCCACGCGGTCGCCGGCTTGGCCTGACCGTCTCTGGCGCCGCCCTTGGCGGCGGTGGCGTTGCCGCTGGTGCCCCCCCCCCGGACCTCCCTCCACCGGACCACGACCTTGTTGCCCGGCACGTCGCCGTACGCCACCGCGAGCACGCCGCCGCCCGCCGCCGCGCGCACGCGGGACGCGGTGGCGCCCTTGGCGGGGGGTTCCAGGTCTTCCAACGACGGTTTGCCCTTGCGCGCCGCGTCGGCGCCCCCATTCAGCCGCGCCGCCGACACGCCCGACCCTCGGTCCGCGTACGCGGTCACCAGGTAGACGTCCGCGCCGTCGGTCGCCAGCGCGGCGTCTCTCGCGGGCACCGCGTCGGGCGCGTCGGCGCCCGCGCGCAACGGCGCGTCCCTCGCCCGCCTGGGCGCCGGCTTGGACGGCGCGGGCCCGGGGGACGCGACGCGGGTCCAGGCCGCCGTGGGACCGGCGGCGTCGGTGGCGTAGAGGGCGGGGAGGGTGGAGTTGGCCCCGCGCGGCGCCTCCCCGCCAAACGCCAAATAGACGCGCCCGTCGGCCGCCGCCGCGAGCGCGGCCAGCCCCCCGCCCGGCGGCGGGTCCAGGGGTGCGGCGGCGTCGGCCCAGGCGTCGCCGTCGAGGCGGAGCAGGTGCACGCGGCCGCCGTCGCCGGGCGGCGCGACCGCCAACAGGGGCGCGCCGTCGCGCCCGCCCGCGGCCAGCGCAAACGAGACCGCGCCCGTCGAGTTGAGCCTGCCGCCGGCCGCGGTCCAGTTGGACGGCGCGGCGGAGAGCGCTTTGCCGGCGGCGACTGCGTCGCGCGCGGCGTCGGCCGCTTGGGCGGCGGCGACCGCGGTCGCGACCGGGGTTGGCAGGGGGACGAAATCGACGTCGGGGGGGAGGGACGGGAGTTGGGGGGCAGGGGCGGGGGCGCGCGCCGCGAATGCGGCCGACGCCGACGCGAGCAGCGCCACCAGCACGGCGCGGGCGCGCATGGCGCGTGGGCGGGAGGTGGCGGGGACCGAGGCCGGCGCGGGCAAGAGTGTGGCTGGCGGCCGGGTGCTCGTGCCGGCCCCTGGCCACAGAGCCCCTTTTGACCCTCCCACGCGCGCTGCCCCGCCTCGGACCCGGCGCCAGGCCACGCAGGCACGCCCCAGCTACACGCGGCCTGGTTTAGTCAGCGGTGAGCACCCGACGGGGCCGCCGCGGCGGCGGCGGCGCGTTGGCCGGACGAGCGGGGCCAGGCCCCGCTCCGGGCCGCCTCGCCGCCGCCGCCGCGGCGCCGCCAGCGCCGAGCGCGCGCGCGAGCGCGCACGCACGGCGCTGGCGGTGTTCCCAGCCCTCGCCCCATTAAAGCCATTACCCCCCGTGTCCCCCCTACGCCCCCTCACTCGGACGGCGCGCGCTGCCCCGGCGCGAAGCGCCGGCGCGGCGCCCGCCCTCCCGCCCGCCCTCCCGCCGGCAGCACCGCGGTCGTGGCGGGCAGCCGGTCGGCACGGGGCGGCCCCGCCGAGCCGGAGCCCGACACGCTAGAGTGGCCGCCGCCGCCGCCCGGGTCTGAAATCGCAGTCGCAGCGGCATGGCGCGCGGCAATCAGCCCCTCCGGCAGGTCGCGCCCCCCCCCCGCCACGCGCGGCGCGTCGCCGTCACGGATGCGTTTCGTCGGGTCGCCCGCCGTGCCGCGCGGTTGGTGGTTGGAGAAATAGTTGGTGAGCCGAGTCTGGGAGGCGGGGGAGGGAGGGAGGGAGCGTGAGGGCGGAGTGGCTGGAGACGGCGTGGGGCCCGCCTCCCGGCCCGCACGCCTCCCTTGCTCCCTTGCCCTCACCCGGCTGATGCCCCAGCGCAGGCAAAATTCTTCCCGGGCCACGTGCTCCACGGAGGCGAGGGACCAGCCGGCGGCGCGCGCAAACGCGCGCAGCGCGGTGAGCTGGGCGTCGTTGAACCGGGGGCGGACCATGCCCGCGCGGCCGCGCTTGGAGCCGCGCGGGATGAGGTCGGGGCTAAAGGGGGGGGGTTGGTGGGTTTGGTGGGCCTTGACCACTTTTGTTTTTTTCTTCCCTCCCCCTCCTCCTCTCACCCCGTCCGCGCCCCCAGCTCGCGCTGCACGACGCGCTTGGGAATCTCCGCCCCCAGGTCCACCCCCGTCTCGGACGCGACGCGCGCCGCGCACAGCACGAGGTCCGCGAGCGGCGCGGCGAGCGGCGCGGCAAAGGGGTCGCGCGCCGTCGGGTGCACGGTTCCGTCCGCGCCGTTGACGACGAGGGCGGCCAGGGCGGCCCCCGCGGCCGCCGCCTCGCGCGCCGCGACCTCGGCGCCGCGCGCGCCGTCGGCGGTGGGCACCCCCACGCGCGCGGCGCGCGACGCGGCGTGGACGGAGACGGTGTTGAGGCACAGGGGGGTGACCGGGGGGGGGACCGGGTCCGTGTGCTGGGTCAGGGCGCGGCAGACTGACAAGAAAGAGCGGGAGGAGGGGGTCGGTGGTCGGCGGAGGAACCTGCGCGCCGCCCGCGCCCGCCGCCCGCGCCGACGATGCCGCCGCCTTCACCCGCGCCAGGACGAAGGTGGAGCGGCGATGGCCAAGCGAGAAGGCCGCCCCCGGCCAATCGTCGCCCCGCTGGTTGCCCCCGTCGAAGGCGCATCCCACCTCCCCGCCCCCCTCGAATCTCTCACCGACTGCGAACGCGTCCAGCTGGTCGGGCAGCTCCACCTTGGTGGCGGCGCCTGGCGGGATGGGGGCAAGGGCGCCCGCGTCGGCGGCGCGCGGGGGGGCTAGCGGCCGCGCGCGCCCAATGCGCGCCCGCGAACGGTCGCTGACGACAAAGCGACTCCTTCTGGGAGGGCGTGCACGCCGCGCAGGAGCCTCGCCGCTCCCCCCGCCCCGCGCACCTTCGGGCGAGAGCATTGCGAGCACGGCCGCCGCCAGGTCGCCCCCGGCGTCCGACACAGAGAGTGGTATCGGCGCGCGGGGGGCGACCGGGGCGGCGGCGGCGTCGTCCATGGCCGCGGGCAGGGGAGTGCGCGGGAGGGGGGACGGCGAGGGCGCAGCGTTCGCCCGCTCTGCCCCCACCTCGCGCATCATCGACGGGCATCCTACACACGCGCGCGAGCGCAACGCAAAGCGGGCAGCTGGCACGAGCCGGGCGCGAGGCAGCGCGCGCGCGCGGAGCAGCCGTGAGGGCCGCATCGCGCCCCGCGCCGCCGCGCCCGGCCGCGGCGCACGCCGCGAGGAGTGGCGGGGTTGGTGGTGGCACAGGGGGGGGCTGGGAAGCCCCCCCGGGAAAAAAAACGGGTCGCGCGCGCACCCACCAAACACGCCTCTCTCTCTGCTCTGCCCGCAGGCCAAATCAATGCTGGCGGTGCAAACAAAACTCGGGCCGCGGCGGCGTCAGTGAACCGACACGGCCGCCAACGCCGCGGCCGCGTCGCCCCCCGCCGCGAGCGCGGCCTCCTGCGCCTCGTCCGCCAGCTCCGCGTCCACCAGGGACGCCACCCACGCGTCGCACGCGTCCATCTCCTCGAGCTCGTCGGGCGTGGGGGCGGGGGGCTGCGGAGGGCGAGGGGGTCGGGGGGCGCGTTGGGGGTCGAAGGTGGGGGATGCGGTCGCGCGCCGCGCCCCGCTCGCTCCCGGTTGCGGGCGCCCGCCCCGGGGGGCTCCGACACGAGGCCGAGCGCAGCGCGGCGGCGTGCGTGGGGGGCGGGCGGCGGAGCGGGCGGCACCGCGCGCGCGGGCCCCGGGGCGCGCCGCGTGCGCCGCGCGGAGCCGCCGTGCGGCGCTCGCCGCCCGCTGAACGAAGCCGGACGCTCTCGCGCGCTCGCGCAGGGGTGGCCGGGGCGCGTGCGCGCCCGGCGCGGCCGCGCGGCGCCATTGGGAACCCGCGCCCTCCCGCCTCCTCACCCAGGCCTGCGCCGCCTGCGCGGGCGCGGGCAGGGGCGGCGTGGCGGCGGCTGGCTTGAAGGGCTCGGCGGCAGGGTTGAGCGACATATCGGCGGGGTGTGGCGGCGTCGACCTGTCGTGCCGCCCTACTCGCTGCCGGCGCCCGCTGAAGCGCGCTCTGCCCTGCCGCCTTCCCGTGCGTGCGTCGCCCGGCAGCCTAGTCTCTCACGCGTGGCGCGTTCTCTCCTGCGGAGCCCGGGCGACCGCCACCCTCTTCCTGCGCCCTCCACGCCCCACCCCGCCTTCTCACCTCACGCGTGGATCATGGCGAGGCATTTAGTGCCGCTTTCGTGGCAGCGGGCGAGCTCGCGGCGGCGGGTGGCGGCGGCCACAGGATGCGGCGGCCGCGGCGGCTCGCGGCGCGTTTTTGCGCGCGTTCCCTCGCGCGCCCGCCCGCCTAGCGCTCGCCCATCACCGCGGCCATCAATCGCGCGCGTCTCTTCTTTGTTTTGGGGGTCAGGTCGGTTCGGGGCTCTCGGTAACAAGGTGTGTCGAGGCGCGACCCGGGTCTCGCAGGGGCGAGGTGGGAATACCGTTCATCACTTTCAAAACTGGGAAGGATTGTGTCACGAGGGGGAGAGCAGCGACGGGCTTGGGCCGCCGACGGCGCCGCACGCTCTCACTCTTCGCGCGCTCCGCGCCCGGGCACGCCCCGGCTGCAGCGTCCAGGTGTGCGCCCTGGCCCCGAGCGGGAGGCACCGGTCGAGGGCGCGGCCGGCCCCGGATGTCCCCGGCCGCGACGGCGTGGGGGCGGCGCACCGCCCGGGCGCGGCCGCCGCGCCCCCGCCTCGCGTCCTCGGCACAGAATCGGCCAGTGCGGCTGCTTCAGCGGACGCGGCCGAGGACTTCAGCAGGACGCGGCCGAGCCGAGCGGCGCCCGCGGCGCGGCGTGCGGCGGCCGACGCTCGCCCCCTCCCTCCCCGCAGCCCACCCCCACATGGCGCTGGCCCGCCCGCGCCCAGGCCCGCCTCGGCGGCGGCTGCCGCCCCGAGGGGCCGTCGCGCCCGCGCGGGCGCGCGCGCCGCGGCCGGTCACCGCCACCCCCTCTTCCCCTCCGCTCCCGTCCTCCTGGGACGACTGGATGGCCGCCTTTGAGGCCGCGGACGACGTCGCGGAAGCCACGGACGACGCGCGCGACGCGCTGGCGGCGGCGCTGGAGGCAGAGGATTACTCGGCGGCGGCGGCCGCGAAAGCGGCGCTCGACGCCGCGCTCGTGCACGACGGCACCGCCGTCGTCGCGGCCGCCCTCAAAGCCGCCGTCGCGCGCGAGGATTACGCCGCCGCCGCCTCCCTGCGCGACGCGGGCGGCGCGGGCCTCGTCGGGTGGTGGCACGCTGCCCCGGCGTGCGACGTCGGCGGCCACCTCCTGCGCGTCGCCCGCGACGGCGGCCGCTACACCGGGCTCGCGTTCCGGGCGGGCGATCTGGCCGACGTGGCCGGCTGTGGCGACGACCCTCTCGGGGCGCTCCTCGGCGCGGGCCCCGACGTCGACGTCGCCGACGCGGGCACGCCCGCGCTCGAGGTCCTCGTCGTGGCCAGCCCGGGGGCCGAGGCAATTGCCACGCAGGCCGTCGTGCTGCGCCCGGTGCTCCTGGACAGCGAGGACGAGGGCGACGACGGCGACGACGACGACCTCTCGCCGCCGCGCCCGCGCTCCCCGCTCGACGCCGCCGCCGTCGCCGTGCGCGTCGAGCCCGGGCACGGCCGCCCCGGGCGCTCCGCCTCGGTCGACGTCTCGGTGTCGGCCGACGGCGGCGCGGCCGCGCGCGGCGACGACGCGTCGCTCGCCGCGCGCGTCGCGGCCGCGTTTGGGGTCGGGGCGGGCCGGCGCGGCCGGCGGGCGGATGATGGCGCGGGCGACGATGCGGAGGACGTGGCGGGCGTGAGCCACGACGACGGCGGCGACGGCGACGGCTTGGACGACTCTGACGACCCGCGCGGGCCGCCACCGCGCGTGCTCCTCGACCTGGCGACCGCCACCCCCTTTGACGTCGCCCGCGCGCCCGCCTCCATCACGTGGCACGGGCCGGACGCGTTCACGCTGCACGCGGGCGAGCTGGACGGCGAGGAGGAGGAAGACGAAGAGGAAGAGGAGAGCGAGGCGGCGTCCGCCTCGACCCTTCCTCGCCTGCCCACGCGCCTCGCCGGCCGCGTCGGCACCTCCGACACCTCGTCCTCCTCGTCCGCCGACGCGCTGCGCGCCGCGGCCGCGGACGTCGCGCGCGAGGTGCGCGCGGCGGCCGACGCGGCGGGCGGCGGCGCGCTACCCTTGTCCGAAGCCGACCTCGCCGCCCGCGTGCGGTCGTCCATCGCCGACGCGCTGGGGGCCGCGCTGGGGGATGACGACGGGGTTTCTGTCGGGGTCGGGGCGTCGCTGGGGGGTCTCTCCGGCGACGTGACCTATCGACGCCTCCCCGTCGGCCCCCCCCCCACCGACCCTTTCGACGGCCTATACCTCGCCTCCTTTGGCGTCGACGGTCCGGAGCTGGTGCGCGTGACGCGGGAAGGCGGCGGCGACGTGGCCGTTGCGCGGCGGCTCGCGTCCGACGCCGGCGCGCCCGCGGGCGAGCCCCGGTTCCGGGCCCGCGTCGGCCGGGCCGAGCGGCTGCACGGCGGCGGCGACGGCGCCTACCCGCCCGAGCTGGGCGTGCGCGCGCGGTACAAGGGGACGGCGTTCGTCCCGCGGTCGCCGCGCGGGCGCCGCGCGCGGTCGTCGCCGCCGCCCGGCCCGGTGCCCGCCACCCCTACCGACGGCGAGCTCCTCGTCCTGTCGGGGCGGCCGCACCCCGCGACCCGGGGCGCGGGGCTCGGCTTTGTGTGGGCGGGGCCGGGCGACCGCAGGCACCTCGTGCTGCTCACGCGCGTCGAGCTCGACGACCCGGCGGTGAATGGCGGTGTGATGTGAGACGGGATTTCGGCTTGTGTGTGGGCGTGTGTGACTCCTTTTTGCGGCGTGCGTCAGCCGGGCTCAGTCGCGGCGGCGGTTGGGGCGCCGATGCCGGCGCCCGCGCTGCCAGCCTACTCTCGACTGAGGCCACCCCCTTTCGCGAGCGGGCGGCTCCGCAATGCGCGGCGTCCCGCCGTTCCCGACCCCGGATCCTGGGAGTTGAGCCCCGAATGGATGGGGACGGACGGCGGAAGCTACGGGCGGACCAAGGGGACCGTGCTGTCGGCTGCCGCCAGCTCCACGGGCAACGGGCCGCGCGTGCGCGTCACCGCGCACCCCGCGTCCGCCCCCGCCGCCGAGTGGCGCGTGCTCCGCTTTGGCGACACGCGTCAGAGCGTGGCCCTGGTGGACGAGCACGGGTGCGGGAGGGACAGCGGGAGAGAGGGCGGGCGGCGGGGCAACAACAAACGCGGCGCCCCCCTCGACGCGCCTCCCCTCCCTCCAGCCTCGCCGACCCGCGCGCCCTCGCGTTCGAGTACGTCAAATCCATCGTCTCCGTCTCCCTGGCCCTGCTGACCGCCGCGCAGACCCCCTGCCCGCGCATCCTGTGTGTCGGTGTCGGCGGCGGGTCGATTCCCCACGCGCTCGCGGCCGCCCTGCCAAGCGCGAGCGTGACAGGCGTGGAGTTGGACCCCGCCGTGCTCGACTTATTGCCGTCCATGGGGTTGAGGGCGCGCCCTTCGAACCTCGAGCTCCTCCTCGGCGACGGCGCGGCCGCCGTCGCCGCCGCCGCCGCGTCCGGCGGCCCTCCCTGGCTCGACCTGGTCATCGTCGACGCGTTCGACGGGAACGACCGCGTGCCAGGGGTCTTCACGGCGGCCAGGGGCCCTTTTTTGGCGGACCTCGCGTCCGCGCTGCACCCGGACACCGGCGCCGCCGCCTTCAACCTGCACTGCGGCCCGCCCCGCAGTGTCGTGGCGTCCTTGGGCGCGGCATTGGGCATGGGCGAGGGCGGGCCGAGATTTGATCTGGCGACACCGGCGGGCGCCGCCGCGCTCGCCGCCGCGCGCGCGGCGGGCGACGCGATCGTCGGGCAGCCCCGGGCCCGGGGCACAGCGTTTGTGCTGTCGGCGCGGCGCCAGCAAAACGCAGTCGCCGTCGCGGCGCGCGGCGGCCGCCTGAGCGAAGCGTCGCTCGCCGCTGCGGGCGCCGCCGCGGGCACCGCCGCCTGCCTCCCCTTTGACGCAGGCGACCGAGCGAGCTTTGGCTTCTGGGAGGTGTAGAGAGAGAGCAAGGGAACCGCCACACCCCTAACACGCGCGGCGCCCGCCCGCCACCCTCCTCTCTCTCCTCATCTCCATTCAGCAGCACGACGACCGCGCCTCCCGCGGCGGCGGCGCCGCCAGCGTGATGCCCGCCGGCGCGGCAGCCGCGGCGCCGCCCGCGCCGCCGCCGGGCGACGCTTTGGGCACGCGGGACGCGAGGTCGGCAAAAATGTCGGCCACGCCGTCCCCCGTCTTGGCCGACGCTTCAAAGAAGCGCAGGCCATTCGCGTCCGCGTACGCGCGCGCGTCGTCGGTCGACACTGCGCGCTCGGCCTCCAAGTCGGCTTTGTTGCCGGCGAGCGCGATGGCCAGCCCCGGCGCGGCCTGCCGCTGCAGCTCGCGCACCCACGCCTGGGCGCGGGCAAAGGAGTCGGGGGACGTGATGTCGTAGACGACGACGGCGGCGGCGGCGCCGCTAGGAGAGGGAGGAGTGGGGGTTGGTGGGCGGCGGGGCTGCACACGCCGCTCGACCGCCTCCCCTCCGCCCGCTCCTCGCTCACCGGTAGTACATGGGGGCCAGGCTGTGGTACCGCTCCTGGCCCGCGGTGTCCCTGGCGGGAGAGACGAGGGGAGGGGCGTGAGCGGCGCCCGCGCGCCTTCGCGTCCGCGGCGCGCCATGCCTTCGCTCCTCCCGCCCTCGCACCAAATTTCAAACTTGACGCCGTGGTCAGGCATCGTCTTGGTCAGGAATGCGGCGCCGATGGTCGACTCCTGAAGAAAAGGGAAGGGGGGAGGGTGAGAATCGGTGCCGGGTGGGGCCTCGCGCGCCCTCGGCGCGACACCAGCGACTCGTCTCGAGCGCGTGACGGCGGCCGGCGCGGCCGCCGGGCGTGCCGCGCCGCGGGGACACCGCGCGCGGCGCGCGGGCCCCGGCGGGCTCGACCGGCGCGCGCGTGGCGCGCCCAGGTCGAGAGCGGGCCACACTACCCTGCCGCGGGCGCGCGATGGAGGCGCGCCGGCGGCGCCCCGGCGCGCCGCGCCCCGGTCCGCGCGGCGCGCCCGCCCGCCCGCGCCGCGCTCCACCGCCCCCATCCCTCCCCCAAACACCTCCCCTCTCTCCCACCTGGTAGTCGTGAAACTGGCCCTTGACAAAGCGCAGCACGAGCGACGACTTGCCCGCGCCCATGTCGCCGAGCAGGACCAGTTTGGCCTGGTGCTGGGCGTCGCCCAGCATGGCGGTCGGGGCGGCGGCGTGGCCCGGGGGCGGTGGGCGGCGCGCCGCGGGTCGCCGGCGGGCGGTGTGTCGATAGCCGCGCAGCCCTTCCCCACACCCGCCTGGCGCTGGCGCCACCCTTGCCGCCGGCCGCTCGGGTCGGCCGCAGAACCGACCCTTCCCCACACCCGCCCGACGCCCCGCGCGTGGCGGCCCGCGAGCGCCGCCGATGGACGCGCCAAAGGCCGCCGCGCCGCCGGCTGCCCCGGCCGGCGCCCCGCCTGCCGCGTCCTCGGGTGCGTTGGGAGGCGCACGCGGCGGCGCGGGGCGGCCCCGGGGCCGGGCGCGAGCGCGACGCCCCCAACCGCGGGCGCCGACGTGTCCCCCCCATATTATATTTTCCCGGTCCGCAGCCCCCAAGACCCTCGCCGCCCGCGCCTCCGCCCTCGCCCGCGCCTCCCTCGCCCGCGGCGACACCTGGGGCGACGGCCTGCTCCTCGTGGCCGCGTGCCAAATCGGGCAGATCATGCTCGTCCTCCCGCGCGCGTTTTGGCTCGCGGGCGTCGCGCCAGGCCTCGCGCTCGCCGCCGGCACCGGCGCCACGGGCGCGTGGACGGTGTGGGTCATGCTGGCGCTCTACCTCGAGTTCAAGAGGCGGATGGTGAGCGGAGGAGGGGGGAGGGTGGGGTCGGGGCTTCGCGCGGCGACCACCCACGGCTCCCCACCTCGCCTCGTCTTGTAGATGGCCCGCAACTTGTGGTTTGACTCGCCGTGCGGCACCGCCCGCCGCCGCGTCACCCAGTACCACGACGTTGCGCACGAGTTGGCGGGCGGGTGGGCGGCCGCGGCGGCGACGCTTTTTACGGCGGTCACCCTGTTCGGCGTCGCGGTCGCCCAGATCCTGGCCTGCGCGACCAACATGTACGCCATCCACCCGCACCTGTCCAAGCGTACGTGGGCGCTCATCTGGGGCGTGCCGATGGGCCTGTTTGCCGCGGTGCCGGGGTACAGGTCGGCGCGGCTTTTGTCCGCCCTCGCGCTCGTAGGCACCACCTTCACCGCCTGGTTTGTCGTCGCGGCCGCCGCCGACGCTGCCCGCGACGCGCCTCCCACCGGCCTCCCCCCCATGAAATGGTGGCCGACCGAGCCGCGCGGCCTCTTCGTCGGCGGGTCGGTCATCGGCGGCGCGCTCGGCACGCACGCGATTTTCTTCGAGATCGTGGAATCCCTCGCCACGCCCGCCCGCTTCGGGTCGGCCTTTCTCGTGGGGCAGGCGTGGGTCTGGACGCTGGTGCTGCCGCACTCGCTGGCTGCGAACGCGGTGTGGGGCTCCGGCCTCGCCAAATCCGATTCAGTCTACGCCCTCCTCCCGCGGTCCCCCGCCCTCGCCGCCTCGGTGTGGCTCATGAACCTGCACCAGGTGCTGGTCTACGGGCTCGTCCTCATGCCCCTGTCGTACTACGCCGAGCGGCTAGCCAGGGTGCACACGCGCGCGCTGCCCCTCAGGCTCCTGGCCCGCGCCCCCGTCGTCGCCGCCGTCCTCATCGTCGCGCTGGCCATCCCGTTTTACGGAGCGCTCAACGCGCTGATGTCCGCGGCGGGTGTGCCGGCCCTGTCGTTTGTGCTGCCGTGCCTCATTTTCAACGTCGCGTTTGCCGCGCCCGACGCGCGCGACGCGGCCGCGCACCCGCCCTCGACCGTGCTGGGGTGGACTGGGCTCTCGCCCGCCGCCGCGTGGCGCGTGGCGGGGTGGTTCAACTGGATCTTGGCCGCGTTCTGGGCCGTCGCCGGGATGGGCGCCGGGATATACTACTCGGGCGCCGCCATCGTGGCGTCGGCGAGGACGTGGGGCGTGTTTGCGGACTGCTTCCAGTGCGGCGTGCCGAGCGCGGGGTAGGCGCGGCCGCGCGGCCGCGAGGAGGGCGCGCTCGCGCCCTGCTCGCTGCCCAGGCGCGGCCGCATGACCGTATTGGTTGTCGCGTGGGGGGTTTAGGCGAGCGGGGTGTGACTCGCACGCGCGGCAAGGTGGGCGGCTCACACACCGCGTCGCCGCGGCCCCGCGCCGCGCAGGGAGGAAAGGCGCGCCGCAGGCCGCCCCCATCGAGCCGCCTCCCGCGCCCTCCTGACCATGGTCAAGACCAAGACGTTTTCGTCGGCCGTGCCGGGCGTGACGGTCGAGGTATGGGGAGGCGGCAATGGCCCGCCGGGCGACCGCAACCGCCGCCCGGCTCTGGGCGCATGCGGGTCGGCCAGACCCCGGCCGCCCCTAGGTTGCGCCATGCACACCTTGCAATGCCGTTCGAGGGCGGTCGCGCGGGCGGCGGCGCCGGGAGGGAGGCGTGCGGGCGGCGCGGCATGCGGGCCGCGGCCGCGGGCCTTGCCGGGGCCCCTTTTGCCCGGGCGCGCCTCCACGCTGGAGAATGGACGGAGCATCGTGCACGGCGACGCGCATGATGTGCCGCGCGTGCCTCGACAAGCGGCGGGAGCGGGCGCTCCCGCTCCGCACCCGCCCACCCTCCACCTCTCCCCTCCCCACCCCAGAACGTGCTCGAGCTCATGCGCGACCCCGACGCGTACGTGGAATACCACCGCGAAATCCAGCGCAACGATTTCATCAGGATCGGCCCCTGGCACGGCGCCGCGCGCTCGCGCCGCGTCGCGTTTCTCTTTTCCTTCCGCGGCCCCTCCTGGTTTAAAAAGGCGGTCGGCACCGAGACGGTCAAAGTGCGGGACCAACACTTTTTGGGGTGGGAGACCCAGGGCGGGGAGGCGGCGAGCGCGGAGGCCGGCGACGCGCGCCCGCCCGCTCGACTGACCAAGGCCACGCTCGACTGCGCGCCGCGCCTCTGGATGCCGGGCGGCCGGTCCCCCATCAAAATTGCGGACGTGCGCTTCCAAGTGACGCCCGCGGAGGGCGGCGGCGGCGTCTTGCTCGAAGCCGTGGTCACCGCGACGGCGAACGAATCCCTGAAATGGATCCCCGGCATCGGGGCCGCCCTGGAGCGCATCATGCTGCACCAGTGCGAGCACATGGCGTCGACGTTTGTGGAGTACGCGCAACGCGTGGCGCGCGAACGGCACGCCGGCCTCACCCCGCAACCGCCCACCGGCCCGCTGCCGCCCATCACGCTGCCGGCGCCGTTGCGCGAGTTGAGAACGCGGGAGCTGTCGCTGCCGGGGACGCCGGTGGGTGGGGAGGATGGCGGCGGCGAAGCGCGGCGCCCGTCCGGGTCGCCCGTGCCTTCCGTACCCTCCTGCCTCGCGCACGCGCCGTCGGCCACCGAGACAATCTACCTGGACGCGCTCGACTCGGGCCTCGCCAGCCCCGCGGCGTCGCCGCGGGGCCTGCTGCCCGCCGCGCGCTCGCTCGACCGGCCGGCCAAAAAGGGTGGCGGCGGCGACGTCGGCCTGGCCGCCTCGATGGGCCTGTCCCTCGCCCCCGTGCGCACGACGAGCCCCAAGGCGGGCGAGGCCGCGTGGCTGGCCGCGCGCGCGCGCAAGGCGCGCGCGCCGCGCGGCGCGTCGGCGTCGCCGGGGGGGATGCTGGCGCGGTCGTTGCGCCGGCTGGCGTGCCTGGCGCCGACGCGCGGGTGAGGAGAGGGGAGGGTGGGATGGAGCGAGTGCCTTTCTCTTTCGCTGCCGCGCCGCGCGCAATTTTTCCGGGGGCCGCCCGCGGCCGCGCCTGCACCCGCCAGTGCCAGCGCGCTGTAGGGACGGCAAAACCATTGCACGAGAGGGGTTTGGTGGCTTTTCTCTCTCTCTCACCTCTTGCGGCATAGCCCGATGCCGTCGCCGACCGGCACGAGCGAGAAATCGATCCTCTCATCCTTCACGAGCATGTCGTTCACCTCCCGCACAGCTAACGTCGCTTTGGAAGCGTCGGCGGGGTCGGCGACGCGGCCATACCAGAGGAGGTTGTCGACCGCAATCACCCCCCCCGGCCGCACAAGGGCCAGGCACTGTTCGAAGTACCCGCCATACCCCCGTTTGTCCGCGTCGATGAATGCAAAGTCGTAGGAGCCGGGGGCGCCGGGGTCGGCGAGCAGGGCGGCGAGGGAGGCGGCCGCGTCGCCGACGCGCACGTCGACGCGCGCGGCGACGCCCGCGTCGGCCCACGCCTGGCGGGCGAGAACCAGGGGCGCTTCATCTTTTTCCAGCGCGACCAGCGTGCCGTGTGCCGGCAGGGCGGCCGCGATGCAGGTGGCGCTGTAGCCGGTGAAGACGCCGACCTCGACCGCGCGCGCCGCGCCGACCACCCCGACCAACCACCCGAGAAACGCGCCCTGCTCCACGGACACCATGTTGCGCTCCCGGCCGGGGTGGGCGGCCGCGGTGTCGGCGCGCAGGCGGCGCAGGGCCTGGGGAGGAGGGGAGGAGGGGTGTCGGGGCGGCCCAAAGGTTTCCATGCCGACTCCATCCCTCCACCCCCTCAGTCCCTCTCTCGCGCACATCGCTCTCGCGCGTGTGGTCCAGGACGTAGGAGTAGAGCGCGTCGCTCATCAGCTGGGGCGCGGTGACTGGGGTGCCCGGGGGCGGGGGGGCACCACCGGCGGTGGTGGCGGCGCAGCGACACCTGTGCAGCGTCGTGTGGGTGTGGGCGACGGCGCGCGGCGCGCGGAACCGCTGCCGCGTGCGGCCGCCCCCGCCGCCGCCATCCCACACCTGGCCGGCCACCCTGCTCCCCCCCGCACGCGGTCCAGCCGTCTTCCGGGGCCGACTATGCGGCGGGCGGCTGCCGAGAGCATGGTTCGAGGGCGGGTGGCTGTGTGCGTCTGCGCGGGGCGACCGCTCGCCTCCCCACACCCGCCCACGACCATGGCCGACGCCGCCGCCGTCGCCGACTTGCTGGCCGACATTCGGGACGCGCTGGCCGAGCCGCTGCCCGATTTGGTGAGTGATGGGAGTGGGGGTGGGGTGCTCGTCGGCGCGGCGCGCGGCGCCTTTCCCACCCCCACCCCTCTCACCTAGGCCGACCTGGTCCCCGACCAGCGCGACTCTGCGACTCAAGCGAGCGCACCACCGACCGCGGCCGCGGCCGCGTCGCCGGCCCCGCGCGGCGGCGGCGTCGACGCGGCGGCGTCGCCCGCCGCGCGCGCTGGAGTCGACGCCGCGGCCTCGCCGCCCCCGCGGCGGCCGCGACCGTCGATGCTGCACGTGGGCACGTCCCCCATGGCGCGCGCGGCGGCGTGGGCGCGCGACCAGGGGACCTGGCGCTCGCCCGACCCGTTCCTGCCGCCGCCGCCGTCGCCGCCGCCGCGCACGCCCAGCGAGGCGCGTGAATCGCTGCACAGCGATCAAGACTATGCCGACGTGGCGCCGCCGCCGCCGCCCTTGCCGCCGCGCCCGTCGGCCGTCCCTGCCGCGGCCGCCGCGCTCGAGCGCGCGTGCGCCGCCTGGCTCGCCGACGCGGCGGCGCTGGGCCGACGCGACGACGATCTGCTGGCCGCGGCCCTGGCCGCGGCGCTGGGATTAGGGGGCGCAGCGGCGGCGGCGGCCGCGTGACACACGAGTCGCGGGGGTCGCGCGCGCGCGCCCGGCCACCGCTCCCCCCCCCGCCTCCCCCGCCCCTCAAAAGACGCCCGGCACGATGCGGGCCGGCACCAGCGCCCGGTACGCGTCCCACACGGGGCCGTACTTGGCGGCGCAGCGGGCGTCGTCGCGGAACGCGCGGTCGACGAGGAGCGCGGTCAGAAACGCGACGTAAAAGTAGGGCAGCGGCGCGCCAAACCCCGCGGGCGCCGTCCACAGGAACGCGGCCGCGATCTCGGGCGCGTAGTGAAAGTGGCGGGCGAGGCCCCACCAGCCCGAGGCGAGGAGGAGCGAGGCCTCGCGCGCGCCGTCGGCCGTCGCGTAGGGCGCGACCAGCGCGACGGGCGCCTTCCCCCACACCTTGGCCCGCCCGTTCGTCGCCCGAAACACCTGCCGCTGGCGGTCGGCGTCGTAGTTGATCCAGACGGCGGCCAGGCCGGCCAGGGCGAGGGCGCCGGCGCGCGCGCGGCCGAGGTCGCGCGGGTGGCCCGCGAGGAAGAGCGCGGGGGACGCGTACACGGCGGGCACCCACACGAGGCACCCCCAGCAGATGTAGTAGCCGGCGCGGTCGTGCGCGATGTCCATGCTGGGGGGTGGGTGGGGGGGTGGGTTGTGCGCGGCGGCCTCGCCGGCGCGCGCGCGGCCGCGCGGCCGCCTCGTCGCCGCTCGCCCCTCCGCCCCTCCCACCTGGCCCAGTAGCCGACCTCCCACACGAAGAACTTGAACAGGTAGACGTTGATGAGCAGGGCGCAGACGAGCATGGAGTCGGTGACCCGCCCAAAGGCCTGGGGCGCGGTCGGGGGTCGCGGCGTCGGACGCGGTCCCCGCCTCCAACCACGCCCCCAAACCCCGCCCCCCCCCCTCTTCGCGCACCGTGTACTGTTTGTACGCAAACGCCAGGCACGCCATCGCCCACCCGGTCATGCCGAACCGGCAGTTGGTCCACGTTTTCACGTCGAACGCCGCCCCGATGCGCGGGTAGAGCTCCATGCCCCAGTAGAAGTCGTAGACGAGGGACCCGGTGGAGCCCGAGTCGGTGGACGAGGGCGCGAGGTGGCCCTGGGGGAGGGGTGGGGGTGGGGGTGGGCCCCCCGCGCCCGCCCCTGGCGCCCCCTCCTCCCCCCGCCGCCCCCCGTGCGCCTCGCCTTGGCCCACAGCCAGGCGCAGAAGAGGAGGGAAAACGCGTTGAGCGCCGACAGGATCTCGCCCCACTTGTCGTAGACGCGGGAAGGATCAATCACCCCCGCGGCCGTCGCGCCGGCGAGCAGGGCCAGGGTCGTCACGTAGCTCGCCACCCCGTTGGCCTTGTACACCGGCACATTGCCCGCGGGCGACGCGGGGCCGGTCACGCGGCGGCCGGGGAGGGCGAGCTGGAGGGCGGCTTGGAGCGCGCCGAACGCACCGATGATGGCCCACGCTTCGCCGTCGGCCGCGGTCGGCCACGCCGCGCGCACGCCGGCGAAGCCCGCTTTGGACGCCCACGCCCAGAAGAGGGCGGGCGACCCGTGGAACCGGGTGAGCGCGAGCCAGCTGGGGGGGGGGGGGGGGGGGGGGTGGTCGGCGGCCGGTCGCCCCCGTGGGCCGCCCCCTGTCCCCCCCTCCCGTCGCCCACAAGTAGATGGCAAACGCGGGGCACGTGACCATGAGCGCGACCGCGCCGCCGTACGAGAGCGCGACGCCGGCCGCGCCGCCCACGCCCCACGCGCCCTGGCGGTCGCCCGCGCCCGCGGTCGTGGCCCAGGAGGATGGAGCGGTGGTGGCGGGGGCGGGGGCGCGGCCGCGGGACTTGGAGCGCGTGGCGCGCGGCGCGGCGCCGCGCGCCTGCGCCGGCGACTTGGCGCCGGCGCGAGACCGCGACCGCGGGGGCGGGGGGGACGCCACCCGGGTCGTGGAGCGGGAGCGGCGCGTGGCGGGTGCCATTGTGGGGAGGGGGAGTGGCGCCGAACGCCGCCGCTGCGATCGGTCGCGCGCGTTCTTCTTTCGCCCAGACTCGGTGCACGCACCGGTCGCCCAAACGCACAGGGCAGGTCGACGGCAGGCGATCGACCATCGCGTCACACGGGGGCTCGAGCAAAGGACACGTGGCTCGTGGTGCCTTGTCGGCCGCGCTTCGCGGCCGACCCCCACTCCCTTGCGATGGCGCCCACCGCGGGCGCCCTGCGCCCCGCGCGCGAAGCCGCCGCCGCCCGCCTGTGGGCGTCGCACGACGCCAAAGCGTGGGACGGCGCGCGCGCCGCGGCGCCCGCGCGCGGCGGGCGGCGCCTGCCGCCGGCGCTCGACGCCTGGTTCCTCTCCCAAGGACCCTCCTTCCTCGCCTCCCTGACCAAGCCCGACCTCGTGCGCGTCGTCGAGTGGAAGCTGGCCCGCGGCACGCCCCGGCCCGCGCTGCTGGGGTACGCGCGGGCGCAGGCCGAGGGGGACGTCGCGGCCGCCGGCCGCGCCGCCGCCGCCGCCCTCGGCTCCGGCGACCTGGCCTCGGTCGGCGCCGCGCTGGACGCGCTGTGCGCGCTGCGCGGGGTGGGGCCGGCCACCGCGGCCGCGCTGCTGACCGCCGCCGACCCGACCATTCCCCCACTGGGCGACGAAGCGGCCGCCGTCGTGCACGGCGTGCGCGAGTACACACGGGGAGCTGTGCTGGCGGTGACGAAAGCGTGCCGGGAGAGGGCAAAAGGGTTGGGAGGAGGGTGGACCGCACGCGACGTCGAGCGCGCGCTCTGGTCGGTGGCGCGCGAGGGAGAAGACGAAGGAGAGAGGGGAGAGGCTGCTGCCGCCAAGCCCACACCCGCCAAGAGGAAGCGGGGTGGTGCGGCAGTGTGACACTCACTCGCGCGGCCGCTCCGACCGCGCGGCCCGCCGCCGCACCGCGTCGGCCAGCCCGCGCCCGCCGTCCGCGCCGTGCACCGCGCGCGCGGCCTCGGCGACAAAGTCGGCGCCGGCCATGGTGGGCGCGTCGGCGGAGGAGGCGGCGGCGTCGGCGGAGGACGCGGCCGCGACGCGAGCCGCCCGCTCGGCGTCGTGCGCCGCGCCCGCCGCCTCCATGGCTGCGAGGCGGGCCGCCTTGTCCTCCGCCGTCAGCTGGCCGGGCGCGTAGTCGCGGCGGCGGGCGGACCGCGCGGCGTCGGCGGCGGCTTTCTCGGCGGCTCGTTTCTCCGACGCCGCCGCGGCGAGCCGCGCGCGCGTCGCGGCGGCCGCGGCCTCCGTGTCGTGCGCCACGCCGCCCGCGCCCGCGTTCAGGCCGTAGGCCAGGGCCGTGTTGGCGGCGGCGGACGCGCCGTCGTGGTGGACGCGGGAGGAAGGAGCGCGGTCGCTGCGGTCGCGCGAGCGCGAGCGTGGCCGGCGGTCGCGCGACCGTGGCCGGCGGTTGCGCGACCGTGGCCGGCGGTCGCGCTCCCGGCGGTCGCGCGACCGGGATCGCGGCCGGCGGTCGCGCGAGCGCGAGCGAGGGCGGCGCTCGCGCGAACGCTCGCGCGAGCGCTCGCGGCGCTGCCCCGGCGCCGCGGCGCGCGAGCCCTCGCCAAACGCGGCCCGGTGGAAGGCGTCCACGTCGACGCCCGGCGACGGCGTCCGCTGGCGCCGCCGCGAGCGCGAGCGCGAGCGCCGCGACCGCTTGCTCTTCTTCTCCTTTTTGTGCTTCTTGCCCTTGTCCCTTTTCCCTTTCTCCGCCGCCACCTGCGCGCGCACGGCGTCCATGACGACGGGGTTGGCCCGCGCCGCCGCGCGCGCCGCCGCCTCGCGCTGCTTGACCGCGAACAGGGGGTCGCCGTGCAGGCGGGCCCACGCCTCGTTGGCCGACGGGGGGGGAGGGGCGGACGGGCCCGAGCCGAGGGCGGCGGAGGTCGACGCGAGCGCGGGCGCGACGACCGTGTCGACGCGTGCCGGCGCGACGCCAGCCCCCGGCTCCACCACCACATTGCCGAGCAACGCGGCCTCCGCCTTTGCAGCAGCTTCCGCCTCGGCCTCCGCCTCGGGCGCGGCGCCGCCGCGGTACATCCAGTCGAGGCGGTCCGGCGCGACCTTGACGCCCGCCGCCACCGCCAGCGCGTCCAGTTCCGCCTTTTCCCGCTCTTCCAGCAACCGCTTCTTGATCTCCTCCACGCGCGCCTCTTCCCGCTTGGCCTCTTGCTCCAGCTTCCACTTTTTCTCCTGGTTTTTAAATGCGCCGGGGTGCCACGACTTTTTGTTTAAAAAGGCCATAGGGGCCTTGTTGCCGCCGCCCATGGTGATGGACAGGGGGCGGGGGTGGCTGGAGGAGGGAGGAGGGGGGCGTCGACGGCGGAATGGCGGCGCCCGGCGGCGACCGCGTGCGCCGAGGCGCGCACGCGCGCTCGCTGGACGACCCGCTGCTCTCCACGCACCACGCGCGGTGGCTGGGCGGGAGGAAGGCCGGCGGCGCTGTGCGCGGCCAGCGGCGCGGCGGGCGGCGCGACGCTGCGGGCGCCGGCGGGGCGCCTGGCGCGGGGCGGGCGGCGACCGCGGCGATGGGCCGGGCGCGCGCGGGGTGGCGGGCGAGAGAGTGTGAGCGAGCGGCGGCGGCGCACCCCTCTTTCTAGTCTTGCTACAGCCCCGCCTCCTTGGCCACCTCCAACGCGCGCTCAACGAGCTCTCCCGGGTCGACGTGGTCGGCCGTGGCGCGGTCGACGCGGGCGTAGGCGGTGGTTTGGGCCAGGAAAACCCAGCACCCCCCCTGAAACTTGCTCTGCCCCACGCCGCCCGGCGGCTGGTACGGCACCCACGCCCGCAGCGCGGCACCCAAAGTCTCCCGCCCGTCGGCCGTCGCAAGCCGGCGCCCGATGGCCAGCGGGGTGGTTGGAGACAGAAACGCGGCCCCAACTCCCCGCTCGAGGCCGAGCGCGTCGTACGCCTGGTTGCCGGGGTCGGCCAGCAGGCGCGACTCCGGGAACCCGGTCAGCGCCGCAAACTGGGCGCCCGTTGCGGGCGTGCCGATCGACACGAGAAAGAGGGGGACGCCCGCCGCGTCGAGCGTGGGCAGCGCGTCGGCCGCCAGCTCACGCGCGAGCTGCTGACAGAAAGGGCAGCCAAAGGAGCGCGCGACGACGAGGGCGGAGGTTGCTCGCGCCGGCGTCTCGAGAAAGGAGGTGACGGGCCGTGATATCGAAGACTCCCCTTCAGCCACCAGCGACACCAACGCCCTCTCCAACGCCCGCCACTGGCGATCATCTCCGACGTGCTCCGCCCACGCTTGGCCGGGCGCCGTGCTCGAGGGCGCGGGGGCGTCGGGCGGGCGCGGCGTGGCGGTCGGGGCGCGGGGGCGCCTGCGCGACGCCGGCGGCCGGCTCGGCGCTCGCAGCGCCGGCCGGGCGGCGATCCCTGGCGCGAGTTTCATCGCCCCGGCGCGAGAGGAGTGAGCGCCGACGTGGCCAATGCGTCCGCCACTCTCTCTATGCGCCTCACCGCGCGCCCGCCCCCCGCCAGAGCCCTGCCGCCGCGCCGCGCGTCCACCTCCATGTCGCCGCCGACCGCCGCCCGGGCGAGCGCGGGCGCCCCTCCCGGATCGCC
>Ga0315274_10002644_pt1 | contig 26910 bp, 25 predicted proteins | sample YL17G02_20_MG_FD_203700 | JGI IMG/M metagenome (GOLD analysis project Ga0315274, IMG submission 203700) | Sediment microbial communities from Yellowstone Lake, YNP, Wyoming, USA - YL17G02_20 | ecosystem: Environmental > Aquatic > Freshwater > Lake > Sediment | place: USA: Wyoming | collected...
ACAACGTCCTGGTCACCATCACCCCTGCCGAAGGCGAGAAGGCCCTGGAGGTCACGCTGCCGAAGAAGCTCACGGTGATGTATCGCGAGGAAGGGGAAAAGCTGACGGCCGTGGGAATCAGCGTCCCCCGCCCCCCTGCGCCGAAGCCCGAGACCAAGTAGGGCCGAGCCGAACTGGTCGGCCGAGGGAGAGGCATCCAGTTCCTCTACCCAGCTTGGTAGCACATGGACAGCCTGAGCAGGGCGCTTGTCGTCCCGCTCAGGCTGTTTCTCTCTCCCAGTGCAGCGCTCGCCGCTTCGTGGCCTGGCAGCACGGTCAGACAGGGGCGGGTCCGTGTTGCGTCACGCCTAGAAAATACCCTGTTCGCCGATGTTCCGGGCGGTCCGCGCCCGCCAGCGGAGCGCCTCCTCCGCACGCAGGAAGTCTATGGGGCTGTAGTCGTCGGTGAGGATGCAGGCGTTGGGCATAGCCGGACTCACCGTCAGGCGCTCAATCGCCTCGCTGATTGGGTCCACCCCTGTGAAGCCGCCCAGGCTGTCCAGCCAGCCCTTGTTGAACTGGATCGCCTGGTCCGAAGCGAAGACGGTGATAGTCTGCACGTCCTCGCCCGGCTCGCTGCGGATGGCGAGGACGTTGAGGAAGACGTCCTGGAGCGTGCAGTACAGGCAGGCGAAGGCTCGGCCGCCGGCCGCACCGATGTAGTTGACGGCCAGCACGCCGCCGGGCTTCAGCACACGCTTCGCCGCCTCGAAACCCTCCTTGGTGGCGAGGTGGAAGGGGAACACGTCGCCGGAATACGTGTCAATGATGCAGAAGTCGTAGCGCTGGGGGCGGCACTCATCGAGGAACAGCCGCCCGTCGGCGGCGACCGCTTTTCCCGTGAACCCGAAGTGATCTCGGGCTACCTCGATGATCTCGGGGTCCAGGTCCACGCAGTCCACCTCCACGTCGTGGAGCTTGAGCATGGCGGCGGTCATCCCGCCGGCCAGGCCGATGAGCAAGGCGTTGCACCTCCTGGGGTCGGCGACCGTGTAGGGCAGCAGCTCCTGGTAGTAGCCATCGGTCAGGCACTGGCCCTTCGTCAGCCTCGCCCAGTCGCGCGGGATGCCGGTCTGAACGATCCCGTTGACTACCAACAGGCGGTAGCGTCCCTTGTCGAGGATGACAATGCGCCCGTGGGCAGAGTCGCGCACGGCCCTGACCTCGACGCGGTCGCCATCGGGCGCGATGTAGGTCTCCCCTACCCTGCTGGCAGGCAATGGGGTGATGGCCAAGGCCACAGGGGCGATCGCACACAAGCTGGCCCTCCAGCCCCGCACAGAGGCCAACCCGGCGGCGCCCACGGCCGCCGCCGCGGCCGCCGCAATCCGGAAGCCGGCGGCCGTGCCGAACTCGGGGATCAGCCACAGGCCGGTGAGCAGCGTCCCCGCCACGCTGCCGAGCGTCGAGATGGCGTAGACTCCCCCCGCGCGGATGCCGACCCCTCGCGCGTCCTGGCACAACAGCCTGATGGTGAACGGACTGGCCATCCCCAGCAGCCCGAGCGGGAGCGCAAAGACGATTGCGGAGCTCGCCAGCGCGCCTCCGCGGACTCCCAGCGCGCTGTGGCAGGCCCTGAGGACGAATCGAGTGTGGGGGCAGACGGCGATCAGCGCTCCCGCGGCGACCAGGATGCTGTAGAGCACCGCGGGCCGGGGGCAGCGGTCGGAGAGCCAGCCGCCCAGGAAGTAGCCGACCGCCAGCGAGAGCAAGGTCACGGCGATCATCGCGGCCCAGACGGACAGGCTCCCGCCGTAGGCCACGCCGAGAAGGCGCGCGCCCAGGAGTTCCACGGCCATCACCACGGCGCCGCACACGGCCGCCGTGACCAGCAGCCAGGCCGTCGCGAGTCGGCTCACCGGCTCCTCACTTCTCCGCAGGCCTCCCCAGGTCCAGCCGCAGGAGTCCCGTGTACGTCGAAAGCCACATCCGCTCGCCATCCGGGCTCGTGCACAGGAACTGCGGGTAGAAGACTTCCTTGACGTAGTACCGCGGCTTGGGCTGCGGGCCTGCCCTGAGCGAAGCCAAAGGGTCGCCGGGACCCGGCCCGCACAGAAAGTTGCCCTGAGACTTGTCCAGGTGGTCCTTGCGCTCGAGCTGCCTGAAGGACCATTGCGGCCCGGCCTCCGCCGGCGGCAGATCCTCAGGCTTCGCCACCGTCCAGGCCCTGCCGTCGAATCTGGCCGCGTCGCAATCCATGGGCTCGAGCTTGGCGGCCAACCCAACGGGCAGGACGCCGAGCGGCGCTTGCCGGCCGGCGACCATCACCTGCCCGTCCTTGCCCTTCGCGATCCTGGAAATGGCGCGGTCCTTCAGTGCGGTGAGGGACTCGAAGCGGCCGGCGTCGAGATCGAGGCGGCAGACAAGCCCGCGGTCCGAGCCGATGTAGAGGGATCGGCCGTCGTCGAGCGCCGCCGTGGCCCGCCAGTACCAGCGGAACTCAGGCTCCACCAGCCTCTGCCACTTCCCTGCGCGCTCATCGAAGAAGGCCACGCCGCCCTCGGTCACCGCCCAGTGCGTGCCGTCGCGCGGGAAGAGCCCCAGCACCAGGTCGTGCCCCACGGCCTCCCAGAGCTGGTCCTTCAGGGTGGAGCCGATGCGGGTGAGCTCGCCGCTGGAGATGTTGAGCACCAGCGGCTGCTCGCCCTGGAGCTCGACCTCCTCGGGACGGTGCTCGAAGGCGGCGCTCCAGGGGCGATTCGGGCCGGACCGGGAGGCGATCTGCTCGATACAGGGCCAGTAGCCGCCGAAGAACTGCTTGGGGACCAGCCGCGTCACGCCGAAGACCCGAGTGGCCCCCACGCTCAGGTCCTCGATGAACTGGGGCGCGATGGCGTCCATGCTGCTCTTGCCATCCTGGCCGCAGATCAGCCGGCTCTCCATCTCCGCGAGCGTGAGCGGGAAGGAGTCCCACTTCCCGGCCTTCTCCGTGTAGCAGTGGAGGGCAAAGCCCGAGGCCACGAACTCCTGGCGGCTGGTCGTGGTCATCCCCGGGTGAGCCGACTTGCTTCGGAACTGGCCGTTCATCGTCACCGCCCAGACGGCGTCGTCCTGCGCGGCGAGGCACGCCACGCTCTGGGCGGGGACGCCGTTGATCCGTGGCCAGGCCTTCCACGTGCGGTCGGCGAGGCCGAAGCGCGCGAGGCCGCCGCCGACGGGCGGGAGCCCATCCGACGGGTGCCCATCCGATGGGCGCCCGCCCGCCGCCGCGCTCGGCTCGGTGACGAGCCACGCCGCCGCGTCGGTCACCACCAGCCGCGCACACCGGCCCTGAACGGGCTCCGGCGGGTCCCAGGCGGTGGTCTTCCTCGTCCCCGGGTCATACTCCTTCAACCCCTTGGAGTCCACAAACCAGAGCTTGCCCTTGCGGGCGGACGGCTCCCAGCCGCCGTCGGCGATCTTCTCCCACGTGTCGCCGGCCAGCTCGTAGAGGTCGCCGTAAGAGGCGACGTAGAGGCGCTCGCCGATGCACGTCGGGGCCGCCAGGAGGTGCGCGGTTCGGCGTGCCCAGTGCGCCTCCCAGATGCCGTCCCCGACGACCTTGCGGACCCGCTCGGCCGTGGGGATGGCGGGATGGGCCACGGGCGCCTCGCCCGGCGACTTGAGGCGAAACGTCCCCGTGTCGGCGATGACCCAGGCGCCGCCGGAGCCGCCGCAGGCCCGCGCGAAGCGCGCCCGAGCCTGGGGAATGTCCGCCACGCGTCCGCCGCCGATCTCCAGGGCGGCCACGCCCCCGCGATGGACCACCCAGAGCGTCTTCCCGTCGCTCAGAAGCTGGTAGACCAGGGCGTCGGGGAGGCCGTCCTTCTTGCCGAAGCTCCGCAGCACCTTGCGCTCGGCGAGGCCGATCTGGAGTATCGCGTTGTCCTCAGCGACCCACAGGAACCGCGTGTCGCGCGTCCAGGCCGTGAGCTTGCGCTTGAATGAGAAGTGCCTGCCCGTGACCGGGACGGCGCCGTGCAGATCGGCCGGAACCGCGGCGTTGCGGGTGGCGGGCAGCACCACGCAGGCGATGCAGCGCATGCGCCGCCAGTACTCGTGCCCCGCTGTGACCCGCTCATCGGTGTAGCCCAGCACCTTGAGCCACCTGGCGCCGTTCTTCTCCGAAAGCACGCCAGAGATCTCGACGCTCTCGCCACGCATGACCGCGGCCAGACTCCGGCCCCGCTCATCCATCTGAAGGTTATAGACTTCACCCTTGGGGGTGGTGACGCTCGCCGCGTCGCCTGTGGCGTTGACCTTCCCAGAAACCCTCACAGCGCTCTGAGGTGGCTGCGCCTCGGCAGCGCCCAGGAAAGACGGCCGCAAGACGGCAGAAAAGAGGACGGCGACTCCAGCCAGGCTCTGCCTGTTCATGACTTCACCCGTCTCCTGTAGCTCCGGTGGTTGCCCTGCCTGGGCATCTCAGCGGACATCCCTTCCGTGCGCCATCTCTTCGGCTAGCCAGGCGCCAGCTCATCGTCTCTGCTTCCGGCATTCTAGCCGTACGTGGTGGCGCGCGCAAGGAGCCCACGGCGCCGGGCTTCGGCCAGGCGGCCCTCCCGGCGAGTCCGTCGGGGACGTTGCGCGCGCGGGTGAAGCGCGCGACGAAGAGGTCCGCGGGATCCGAGAGCACCTCCTGAATAGTCCACACCGTGAGGCCGAGGCAGCCCTTCGGGAAGCAGAGAACCGCTCGGACGCCGGGCCCCGCCAGGTCGGCGAGCGAGGTGATCCTCTCGGGATTCCCCTTCATGACCTGGAGGACGGCGATTCTGCGCCCTGCTTCTTGGCGTGGTTGTCTCCATTGTGTGGCATCCGTGCCCCTATAGGAGTGCCACACAATGGGCGCGTTGGCGATCCTATGCTGCGCCAGGCACCGCATGCCGCCGCATGCCGCAGGCGCGCTCACGCGTGCCCGGGGATCATGAGCCTCCCCATCCCACGGGACAGGGGTCTGCGGAGCCGCGCCTTGGCAATCGAGCCGCCACTGCGATAATTGCTATTAGTAGGTGTGACCCCGAGACTCCCTCGCCCGCCAAAGCCGACACGAAGAACTTTCACCACGGATGGCACGGATGGAGACCGGCTGCCCGCGAAAGACGCGAAGGGACGCGAAACGCGAAACCCGAAACGGGGTGTCTCACGCAGAGGCAGCAGAGGGTAGAAGAGGCCGCAGAGAAGAGAGATTCCACCACGGATGACACGGATGGGCACGGATAGGATTCGTCTGCTGTGGGCGGCGTGTCCACACGCCGAGAAATCCCCGCTCTCGTCCGTACCCGATCACCGAACACCCACCACCGAACACCGAACACCGAAGAAACCCCACCGCGGACTACGCAGATCGCCGGGGATGAGGCCGTGCTTGCCATCTTACTGCCCGTGACAAATGCAGAATGACGACCTGACACCCCCGTTCGTGTATCCCCAAACACCTCCGGTCAACCCATGGTCCACAATCTGGGTGATCAGATGGCCGCTGGCCAGTCCTCCGGAACCAGGGCCGGGGGCTTGGTCCAGGGTTTTTCGATCAGGGCCTGCTGGAACCAGTCGTCACGGAGATTTGCGTGCTCTGTGACAATGATCTGGAATCCCGGGCAATCTTGGGTCGCGAACCGGTGGAGCAGTGAGAAGAGCGTACGCACCCGTTGCAGGTCGGAGTCGGCTTCTGTCCGCTCTATGGATCCGTCGGCATCTTTGTAGATCGCCTCGGACGGGAAGTAGACCTGCGTCGGCTGGTCTATGAAGAGGAACTTCGGGATGGGCCGTTTGTTGGCCGTTGCGAATTGGTGCAGGGAGAGCAGTGCTCCGAGGTGGTAGGCGAGGTGGTTGGCCCCGCCTCCGGTCCGGTGCATCGGGACGGGCCTATCGGGTCGGTCGGCCACTACGGTGAGGTTGGCGAGGTCGAGACGGAATGGATATTCCGAGAACTCGGCCTGCAGTTCCTCGGCATAGGTGCCGATGCGGCTGGAGATGATGTTGAGTATTGAGGCCAAGCGTTCCTCGCCGTCGTCGGCGCCAGCTTCCTGTTCGAGGGCCTCAACACGCCGTTGCAGCGCCCGCTTCCGTTTCTCCATTTCCTCAAGATCGGTTTCGGGGCGGTACGTTTCGAGGAAGAGGCTGATTCTCCCAACTGTCTTAGCGGCCGCGTTGTTGCGGCTGCCCATTTCCGCGATGGCCTCGTCGGCGGCGATCGCCGCCGAGAGTTCTTCTTCTTTGGCTCGGATGAGCCGGCTGGTTTCGGCGAGCTTCTCCTCGACCTCGCGGCGGTAGCTCTGCAATCTGGGGCGCTCTCCGGTGACCTTCTCCATTTCGGTTTCCAGTGAGCGTAATTCAGCTAGGAGCGCGTCGGCGATGGGCGAATCCATCCCGAGATTCGCTTCTGCGAAGGGCCACAGCCATTCCCCGGTCCGGGTGTTCCGCGGAAGCGCGTTGATCGATTCGAGCCTGTCTCTCTGTTCGGCAGCTTCCCGGGAGAAACCATCCTCCTTTTCGGAAAAGAGCTTGGCGGCTTCGACGTTCTGCACGAGCGACTTTCGCTCGCCCCGCAGGGCGGAGAGTTCTTCTTCGAGGCCGGAGATCCTGCCGGCGTCCTCATCCGGAAGGGCGGCCGGCGTCCACGCCGCAGCCACCTTGAGCAGTTGGAGGATTTCCTCGGTCGATGACGGGGTTCTGTCGGGCGGCAGGATACCGACTTGGCGGGCCTCGGAAAGCAGCCCGATCCCCCGGGTGTTGAGTTGGCGGCCGAATTCCGCGGTTTCGGAGAGGAGTTTTTCCTGCAGCTTGAGTTCCCTGCGGGCGGCTCGCAGTCTGGATTCGAGTTCAAAACGGTCGTCGGAGGCGACGCCCAGCAGGATCGGCAGCGTGTCCTTGATCGTCTGCGGCATCTGGTTTTCGTTCTGGCGGTAGAAAAGCTGGTCCTTGTTGGCGACGAGGCCCTGTTTTTGGAAGAGGTAAAAAAGGGTATGCTTAATATTGACGCTGTAGCTCGCCCGGCTGTGTTCGAGGGGCACGTCGGTGCGGTTCTCGGGAATGCCGAGGAGATTTGAGAGGAGCGAGACTACGGTGTCATCGTCCGAGTTGGGCGCGAGTTCGGCGAACGCCGGGACGGCGAGATTGGCTCCGCGCCTGACCATGGCGGTGGTGCACCGGGAATGGCCCGCGTCCGGCGCGGGCTTCGCGACGAGGACTTGTTCTCCCGCGAATTCGTAGGTGACGCCGTACCAAGCCACCTTATCGCGGATGACGCCCTCGGGGACGTTGAAGGAGCTTCGTCCGATGCAATATTCGACGATCTCGGAGAGGGCGGATTTTCCGGTGGAGGCGCGGCCGGTGATGATGTTGAGCCCCGACGGGTTGAAAGAGAGCTGGCGGAAGCGGCCATCGTGGCTGTAAAGAAGGATGGATCGGATTCTCATGGGCGGATTCCGAAAGTGGTATAGATGGTGACCCGGTCGCCTATGGAGGCGAACTTCTTTCCGAGCGTGCGGGCGGCCAGCTGGCACGCCCGGGACTCGTCGGTGCCGGTGACCGATGAGCGGATGCAACCGGCGGCTGTCGTGATCCTGCCTTCGGGCCCGACGGCGATGGCCCCCAGTTGCATGAGTAGCCCGAAAGCCTCGAAGGCGTATGGGACCAGGCTCCGGGCGCGGTGGGGCAGCCCTACGAGGATCTCGGGGTTGTCCTCGACGATCTTGGTTAGGTAGCTCCGGTTTCCGCGGTTGATCGCCTCGCGGGTGTCCTTGTGGAGGCAGAGCGGCAAAATGAGCAACGTGAGCGAGAACGGCATCCCCCTTTCCTGGACGGACTCAAAGCTCTGCAGGCCGCGGAGCAGGACCGCCCCGCAAAATGCGGGGTTGAAGAGGTTTCTGATTTCTCTCGGCCGTCGTGCCCAAGGTTTCATGGGGTTCCCGGAGTGAAGATTTCCTGCAGGCGCTCGATAAAGCGCGGATGCCAGTGGACCCGCGGGGTCGGCCGCTCGTTTGCCAGGATGTGGTAGCTGCCGATCATGACGTAGGCTTCGGTGACGGCGAGCCTGATGCGGAGCCGCGAGCTCTCGTTGGTCTCCACCCAGTTCAGCAGACCATTGCCAGCGGCGACGAGGGCCTCCTCGGGGCTTTCGTCGCCGAGGGCTTCGCAGACGATGGCCCGGTAGCGGTCCCATTCGTCCACGAGCCGGTCGTCGTACTGCTCTACCTCCCCGCTCACCGTCACGTGTTCCCTGGCCCATGACCCCCTTTGCTCGAAGGCGCGGTAATAGTCGAGGATGGCCCTCCGGATGCGGTCGGTCTTGAGTCCGAGCGCCCTGAGCTGCTGGACGAACATGCGGTCGTCTTCCTCGGGATGGACGCCTTCGGGCGGCTCCTTGCCGCAAAAGTCGATGGGCAGGTTGTCGGTTTTGAACTGGTCGGCGAAGGAAGCGAGCATTTCTGAGACTTCCCGGCCGTAGGCGGGTTCGGTCCGCTGCCCGGTCATCAACTCAATGGCGACGTTTACCCACCAGCCCTCGAAGCGTTGGTATACGTTGCGGCGGAAGTCGGGGCGTACGGGGCGCATGCGATCCATCACGGCCGCGGGGATGTCTCTGATACGGATCTGTTGGTCGAAGATAGTGATGCGGGACAGGAAGTCCTGCTTTTCGTTGCTGTCGAGCTGGTCGAAGAGATCCTTGATGGATAGAAGCATTTTCGATTCGGTGGTGGCAAGGGTGGCGTCGGCCAGGTCGGCAAGATCCGGCGGTTTCGTTGCCCCGGGGAGGAAGTTCTCCAGGAACGATCCCACCGCGACGGTGCCGGTGGTGAAGAGGAAGAAGGTAGGGGAGTCGCCCCCGCTTGGAATGTCCTTGTAGCGGGCGAGCCAGATCCGGACCGATTTCCAGAAGTCGGGGCTGAGGTCGGTCAGCCGGTCACCGGGCGCCTTGTGTTTGAGCGACGCCAGGCGCTGCCCCTCGCCGGGGTCGGAAAAATCGAGATCGTCGTCCTTCTCGATGAAGCAGGCCGCCTCCTCCGGCAGCTGCATCATCTGCAGGAGGGCGAATCGGACCTGGTAGAGGTAGCCGAGGGCCTGCTCCCCTGCGGAAAACTGATCTCTCCGCTCGGCCATGCGACATCGCCTCATTGCATCCTTGGGATCAGGTCTACACAATTCACTCTTCGACTTCTCGTGCGTTTCCTGCACGTGTGCTGGTTCAGCGTGAATTGGACAGACGGCCCTCGGAGATAAGAGACTCGGACGGACGGCTGGCCTTGGGCCAGTCACCCTTCGAGAGGATCAGGGTGCCCGCGTCCGTTTCACCGGCCGGATGCAGTGTAGGCGTCTCCTTGAGCGCCTGAGAGCAGTCTCCTGGGCGCACGGGCGACCTCCTCAAGAGGGCTGTGGCGTCCGGAAGCCAATCCTACCCGTGGATTCGGCGCTGGGGCCGGAATGTGACACCGGCTCTTACCCAAGAAGCCCGGATGAAGGAGGGGGGGGGCGCGTTGCTGGCGTTCGCGTATCTGGTCGTGCCGCCGAGTGCTGCGTTGCTCCTCACCCGTCGGGTGGGCCAAGCCAATGGGCGAGCCTCCGAGCCCCGCGACGCGCGCGCGGGGCCCAGGGGCTGTGCCTTTTCCGAGCTGACGATGCGGCCGGTCCGTCTGTGATGCGTTCCGAGCCTACTCGGCCGTCGCCTTCACGCGGTCCTCCTGCGACAACGCGGCCAGGCGCTTCACCTCGGCCACGTCGAGCGCCAAGCCTTCTGCGACGCGCCGGCCGTAGTCGGGGTCGGCCTTGAAGAACAGGGCCGTCTGGCGGAGCTGGATGCGCTTCTGCGCCTTGCCCAGATGAGCCACGATGTTGCCGACGAGATGGGCGCGGTCCGTGTCGGTCATGACCTTGCGGTAGAGCACGCCCGGCTGCACGAAGTCGTCGTCGGTGAGAGGCTGGGGATGGCGTGCGGCTTCGCCCTCCAGGCCGATGGGCGGCTCGGCGAAGGACGCATCGGGGGCCGGCCCGCCCATCGAGTTGGGCCAGTAGTTCGGCCCGCCGCCGCCGTTGCCGTCGAGGCGCATGGTGCCGTCGCGCTGGTAGTTCTGGGCCTTGCAGGCCCTCGGGGCGTTGACGGGCAGGAGCTGGTAGTTCGGGCCGAGCCGGTAGAGGTGCGCGTCGTGGTACGACACCACGCGCGCCTGGAGCATCTTGTCGGGCGAGGCCGCGATGCCGGGGACGAAGTTGCCCGGGCTGAAGGCGGCCTGCTCGACGTCGGCGAAGTAGTTTCCGGGGTTGCGGTTAAGGGTCATGCGGCCGATCTCGATGAGCGGGAAGTCGCCGTGCGGCCAGACCTTCGTGATGTCGAAGATGTTCCAGCGGTAGTTCCGCGCCTGCTCGGGCGTCATGATCTGCACGCAGACGCGCCAGGAGGGGCACTCGCCGCGCTCGATGGCCCCGTAGAGGTCCTTCGTGGCGTGGTCGGGGTTCTCGCCCGCCATGCGGGTCGCTTCTTCGCGCGTGAGGTTCTGGATCCCCTGCTCGGTCTTGAAGTGGTACTGCACCCAGAAGTACTCGCCCTTCGCGTTGTACCACTTGAACGTGTGGCTGCTGTAGCCGTTCATGTGGCGGTAGGTGCGGGGCGTGCCGCGGTCGGAGAAGAGGATCGTCACCTGGTGGATGGACTCGGGCGTCAGCGACAGGAAGTCCCAGAACATGTCGGGGTTGGGCGCGTTGGTCCTCGGGTCGCGCTTCTGGGTGTGGATGAAGTCGGGGAACTTCAGGGGGTCGCGGATGAAGAACACGGGCGTGTTGTTGCCCGTCATGTCGTAGTTGCCCTCCTCGGTGTAGAACTTGACGGCGAAGCCGCGCGGGTCGCGGGCCGCGTCGGCCGAGCCCTTCTCGCCGCCGACCGTGGAGAAGCGGGCGAGGACCTCGATCTTCTTCCCCACCTGCGAGAGGAACATCGCGCGGGTGTACTTCGACATGTCGGCGGTGCACTCGAAGACACCGTAGGCCCCGGCCCCCTTGGCGTGGACGACGCGCTCGGGGATGCGCTCGCGGTTGAAGTGCGCGAGCTTCTCCATCAGGTGCACGTCCTGCATCAGGGCCGGCCCCCGCGGGCCGGCCGTCACCGTGTTCTGGTCGTCGGCCACCGGCGCGCCCGACGCCATCGTCAACCGCTTCCGTTCCTTCGCCATGCTCGGTCTCCTTTCTCCAGCCCTGGAACACTTCCGATGTCGGAACGACTCCGACGTTCACGCAAAAAGGGGGATGCCCCTCTCAGGGGTTCTTTGCCGCCCTTCGCTTCTTCGCCGCGCACGCCGCGCACACGCCACGGAGCTGGACGTGCATGGACCTCACCTCGCCCATGGCCTTCACCGCCTCGGGCACGGAGCACCGGTCCCATTCCGGGCGGACGAAGTCGCGGATGGCGCCGCATTGGATACAGACGAAGTGGTGATGCTGCTCCCTGTTCGCATCGAACCTTGCCCGGTCGCACAGCACATCCACCTTGGAGAGCAGGCCAAGCTCTTCGAGGAGGCCCAGCGTCCGGTAGACGGTATCGAGCGAGACATTTGTCAGCCGCTCGCGCACCCGCTGGAACACCGTCTCCGCGTCTGGATGCTCCTCCGTCCGGGCGACTTCCCGGAAGATCTCGACCCGTTGCGGCGTGATCTTGATGCCCGCTCGCGCGCATGCGTCCCGGAATGCCTGGAGGCGACGCTCAACCTGTTCGCGTGTCAGAGCCAAGGCAGATCTCCGAAGGCAATGAGGAACTCCTACATAGGAATTATACGCATCCGTGCCGGGCTTGTCAAGGCTTTTGCAATCCCTCGCAGACAGCCCTATGCTGGGGGCCGGGAGTGACCGAGGAATGGGGTGACGCCGTGGGAAACTCAAAGCCGGACGAACGCTTCTTCCGCGTGATTCTGGACAGCATCACGGACGGCGTGTTCACCGTCGACCGCGACTGGACGGTAACGTCATTCAACCGCGCCGCTGAGCGGATCACGGGCCTCCCGTGCGAGGAGGCCCGCGGCCGCAAGTGTCACGACGTCTTCCACGCCAACATCTGCCTCACCGCCTGCGCCCTGCGCCACACCATCGAAACGGGTGAGCCGGTAGTGGACCAGCTCATCAACATCGTGGATGCCGGCGCGCGCCCGATCCCCGTCCGCATCAGCACGGCGGTGCTCCGCGACGAGGCGGGGGGCATCGTCGGCGGAGTGGAGACGTTCCGCGACGTCTCCGCCATCGAGGAGCTTCGCAAAGAGGTCGCCCGCAAGTACACCTTCGAGGACATCGTCAGCAAGAACCACGTCATCCAGGGCATCTTCAACATCCTGCCCGACATCGCGGAGAGCGACAGCACGGTGCTCATCGAGGGGCCGAGCGGCTCGGGCAAGGAGCTGTTCGCCCGCGCCATCCACAACCTCGGGCCGCGACGGGAGGGGCCGCTCGTGGTGGTCAACTGCGGGGCGCTGCCCGACACGCTGCTGGAGAGCGAGCTGTTCGGCTACGTGGCCGGGGCGTTCACGGACGCCAAGCGCGACAAGCCCGGCCGCATCGCCCTGGCCGAGGGGGGTACGCTGTTCCTCGACGAGGTGGGCGACATGTCGCCCGCCCTCCAGGTGCGCCTGCTGCGCGTGCTCCAGGAGCGCGAGTACGAGCCGCTCGGCGGCACGTCGCCCGTCAAGGCCGACGTCCGGGTCATCGCGGCGACGAACAAGAAGCTGGCAAACCTCGTCGAGCGAGGCAGCTTCCGCCAGGACCTTTACTTCCGTCTCAATGTCCTCAAGATTGAGTTGCCCCCACTGGTCGAGCGGCGCGAGGACATTCCGCTGCTCGTGGACCACTTCCTGGAGCGGCTCGGCCGGAAGCGCGGCCGGCCGGCACCGCGGGTGTCCGAGGATGTCCTCGGCCTCCTCCTGCGCTATGAGTACCCAGGGAATGTCCGCGAGCTCGAGAACCTCGTCGAGCACGCCTTCGTGCTCTGCCGCGGGGGCGTGATTGACCGCACCTGCCTTCCGCGCGAGTTCCTCGAGGCCGTCGAGGGTACGCCCGAGCCGTCGGCGGCCTCGGGCACGGTCGAGGAGGCCGAGGTCCGCCTCATCAGGGAGGCCCTCACCCGCCACGGCGGCCATCGCCGCAAGACGGCCGCCGAACTTGGCATCGACAAGTCCACCCTCTGGCGCAAGATGAAGCGGCACAAGATCACCTTCCCGTAGGCCGCAATCCGGCCTCTCCTGTCGGTCCACCGTGAGCGTTCCCCCTGACTCCCACCGAACTATTGCACTGTGCAATGCTATTGCACAACATGATTGCAGTACGCAATCTCGGCGTCCCCTTGCCCGGAAGGTACGCAACTTCGCAACTCAGCGTAACAAGTGTGACAACAATATGTTAAGGCGATTCAACCTGTGGCTCCTGCCGATTGGCACAGCGTGTGCTATCTCAAATCCATTGGGAACGTCCCAAGTTCTTGAGATCGGGATGATCGGCTACGGAGCGTCGGAAGCCAGTCAAGGAGGAACGCATTGAAAAAGTGCCGCTTCGGCAGGCGAAGCCCAGCCCGCTTCGGGCTGCTTTTTCAAACGTAGCATCCTTGACGGGCGACGACGCGAAGTACAATGGTGCCAAGGGGATGGAAGGGGGAACTGCTGGGGCGCCAGGGTGCGCCGGGGACTGAATCCGACCTCCGTGCGAGGACGGATAGCCCCTGAATCATTCTCCCCCTTCCATCCCCATAGTGGCCTGTCCTTCGGCCCCTTCGAACAGCGGGACTCAAGAATATGGGACGCTGTCAATCCATTGAGGACTTGAGGATGAAGGCTGCAATTCCCATCGTCGGCACGTGTGTGTCGCCCCGCTTCGACTGCGGGGCGGCGCTCCTCGTCGCGGAGATCGACGGTGGCGTCGTGACCTCTCGGCAGGAGGTGGTGGACACGGCGAGCAACGCGCTCCAGCGCGTGGCGCGGCTGAGGGAGTTGGGCGTGGAGGTCCTCGTCTGCGGTGCCGTCACGGGTTTCCTGCTGCGGCACTTGGCTGCAAATGCGATACGGGTGTTTCCCTGGGTTTCCGGCGAGGCCAGCGACGTGCTCGACAGCCTTGCCCGCGGCAGGCCGCCGCTCGCGGCCGTGCCGGCGTTGCGATGCGGCCGAGGCTGGCGGGCCCGCGGCTGCGGCCGGGGCGGCCCTCACGGGCATCGCGAACTCGGAAAGCCCGGCAACTCGAAATAGGAGGCCACACATGCCACGAGGCAATGGAACGGGACCCCCAGGCGGAGGTGGACCGGGTTCGGGTCGCGGACGGGGCAGGGGCCAGGGCGGCGGGGGCGCAGGAGGCGGCCGAGGGCGGATGGGCGGCTTCGCGGCAGGGCCGGGCGGCTCCTGCCTCTGCCCGAGTTGCGGCAGGAAGGTCCCCCATCAGCAGGGAGCCCCATGCACCTCGCAGACCTGCCCCGACTGCGGCGCCCGGATGACCCGCGAACGCTGACCCTCAACAGCCGCATGGTCTGCGGCAACGCAAGAAAGGAGTGGAAGCGATGCCAGGATTCGATGGCACAGGGCCTCTGGGCCAGGGGCCGCGAACGGGAGGAGGCTTTGGCGGGTGCCCGCCGGGAATCGGCCCCGCGGGGACAGCGCCGCAGGGCGGGATCGTCTACGGCGTCGGCCGGGGCGGTCGGCCTTACGGCGGTGGGCGAGGCCGCTGCTTCGGCGGCGGGCGGGGCCGAGGCCGTGGGTTCGGCTGGCGCGCGCCCTACGCGTCGCCTCAGCCGGCGCCGGAGCAGGAGACCGCAGCGCTGAAGCACCAGGCCGGGTTCTTTCAGGCGCAGCTCGACGCGATCCAGAAGCGGCTGGACGAACTGACCAAGCAGCCGGCTCAGACCTGAGGCGGCGCGAGCCGCCCAACGCGGGGCGTGCGGCGGCGCCCGGGCGCCGTCGCCCTCGCATGCCAGGAGAACAGGATGAAGATCGCTATCACCACGAGTGGCAGGGATCTCGATGCGCCCGTTGACCCTCGCTTCGGCCGGGCGAAGTCCTTCGTTATCTACGACACGGATTCGGGCAAGTGGTCCGTCCTGGACAATGCTCAGAACCTCAATGCCGCGCAAGGTGCCGGCATCCAGGCTGCCACGGCGGTGGTCAACGCCAACGCCGAAGCCGTTCTAACCGGCAACTGCGGTCCGAAAGCCTTTCGTGCCCTGTCGGCAGGGAAGGTCACGGTCTACACGGGCGTCAGCGGCACCATCCGCGAGGCGGTTGAGAAGTTCCTGAGCGGAACGCTTCCGCCGGCCGCGGGGGCATCCGTGGGCGCGCACGCCGGCATGGGACTGTGAGGGAACCCTTGAACGTCGCGGTCGCCAGCGGCAAAGGCGGGACGGGCAAGACCACCGTGGCCACGAGTCTGGCCCTCGTGCTGGCGGACGCCGGCTCCATCGAGTTCCTCGACTGCGACGTCGAGGAGCCGAACGCCTACCTGTTCCTGAAGCCGGAGATCGAGCGGCGGGAGAAGCTGGAGATCTCCGTGCCGCGGGTGGACCCGGCGAAGTGCACGCTGTGCGGCCGCTGCGGAGAGGTCTGCCAGTTCAAGGCCATCACCGTCCTGAAGGACACGGTGTTGACCTTTCCCGAGCTCTGCCACGGCTGCACGGCGTGCTGGGTGCTGTGCCCTGTCGGGGCCATCACGCCGACGGGACGCGAGATCGGCGTGGTCGAGAGCGGCCACGCAGGTCGCATCGGGTTTCACCACGGCTGGCTGCGGGTCGGGGAGCCGATGGCCCCGCCCCTCATTCGCGCGGTCAAGCGGCAGGCCGCAAAGGCTGACTACACGGTGATCGACGCTCCGCCGGGCACGTCGTGTCCCGTCGTCGAGAGCGTGCGGGGTGCGGACGTTGTGCTCCTCGTCACGGAGCCAACGCCGTTCGGGCTGAACGACTTGGAGTTGGCGGCGGATATGGTAGCGGCGCTCGGCCGGCCCGCCGCGGTCGTGGTCAACCGCGCAGGAATCGGCGATGGGCGCGTGAACGACTTCTGCCGCTCGCGCAACGTTCCCATTCTCCTGGAGATCCCCTTCGACCGCCGTATCGCCGAGGCATATTCCCGCGGGGATGCCCTCGTGCGAGCGTTCCCGGAGTATGACGCGCAGTTCAGGGCGCTGGCGGCTGATTTGCATCGGATGGTGGCTCGATGAAACAGCTCGTCGTCATCAGCGGCAAGGGGGGAACGGGCAAGACGACGGTCGTCGGCTCGTTCGCCGCGCTGGCCGAGCGGCCGGTCCTCACCGATGCCGACGTGGATGCCGCGGACCTCCATCTCCTGCTGTCGCCGACCCTCCGCCACACCGAGGACTTCACGGGGCCTCTGAGGCCCGTGTTCGACGAGCGCGTCTGCACGGCCTGCGGCCTGTGCGTGGAGAAGTGCGCCTACGGAGCCTTGAAGGCGAACGGAGTGAGCGTGCCCGAGATGGATTCCATCGCGTGCGAGGGGTGCGCCTTGTGCTCCTTCGTGTGCCCGACTCTGGCCATCACGATGCGGCGGGTCGTGGCGGGACGCTGGTTCGTCTCTGACACGCGCTTCGGGCCGCTCGTCCACGCGAGACTGGGCGTCGCCCAGGAGAACTCCGGCAAGCTGGTCACCCTCGTGCGGAGCCGCGCCGCCGAGATCGCCGAAGAGCGCGGGGCGGACTGGCTGCTGGTTGACGGCTCGCCGGGGATCGGCTGCCCCGTCATCGCCTCGCTGGCCGGGGCCAGCGCCGTCCTCATCGTCACCGAGCCGACCCTCTCGGGCAAGAGCGACCTGGGCCGCGTGGCCCGACTCGCCGCGCACTTCAGCATCCCGACGCTCGTGTGCGTGAACAAGTGGGACATCAACGAGGCCCTTACGAGCGAGATCGAGGCGGAGAGCGAGGCGGCCGGCTGCCGCATCGTCGGGCGGATTCCCTACGACGACGCCGTTCCCCGCTCAATCGTCCAGGGCGTGTCGCTCGTCGAGAGCGACAACGGCCCCGCCGCGCAGGCGGTCCGTTGTCTTTGGTGGGCCGTGGCGGACGCCGTTGCCGCCGCCGGCAGAGAGCCACTAAACGTGAGGTGACACGAAATGTCCGTGCGGAAACTGCTAGAGACGCAGGAGGTCTCGCATCACGGCGGCGCTCGGGAGTACGCCAAGGGCCATGGGAAGTACCTCCGACGCTGGCTCGGCAAAGTGGCGGCTGAAATCCGGGGCTTGGGCATCAAGGGCTCCTACCTGGAGGTCGGAGCCGGGCCCGGCTTCCTCGCCGCGATGCTGGCCGAGGCCCTTCCCGACGTCCGCATCACGGCCATTGACATTGCGGCGGACATGGCCGAAGTGGCGCGGGAGCACTTCCGCCAGAAGGGCCTCCAGGACAGGATTCAGTACCGCGTCGCCGACGCGGGCAACGCGCCACAGTTGGAGGAGTTGGGCAGGCCCGACCTCGTCTATTCCACGCTCTCCCTTCATCACTGGCGGGACCCCGTCGGGGCGCTTCGCAGTCTCTGGGGTGTTCTGAAGGAGGGAGGGGTGCTCTACATCCGCGACCTGAGGCGTTGCGGGTGGCTCTACCACCTGCCGCTCAGGGGCGGCTTCATCGACTCTGTCAGGGCGTCGTTCACGCCGGCGGAGATCCGCGGGATCCTGAAGGAACTGGGTGTGGCGAACTGTCACGTGAGGTCGCCATTCCCGTATCTGACGATGACCGCCGTCGCGCGGAAGCGACGCGGCCCCTGCTTACGAAAGGGCGCTCATGGCAAAGGACACGAGCTGTAAGACGTGCGACTCGGATGCCTGCTCGGCGAAGGAGCCGGGCAAGGACGAATCGCTGGAGGACTTCCTCGAGCGCCAAGCCTTGGCGGAGCGGCTGTGCAAGATCCGCCACAAGATCCTCGTCCTCAGCGGCAAGGGCGGCGTGGGCAAGAGCACCGTGGCGGCAAACCTCGCCGTCTCCTTCGCCACACAGGGCTTCCGCACCGGGCTGCTCGACATTGACCTGCACGGCCCCAGCATCCCCAAGCTCCTCCACCTGGAGGGCCGCACGCTCGATCTCCGCGGGAGTGCGATGGAACCTATTGCCGTGGGCGACAATCTCAAAGTCATCTCCATCGGCTTCCTCCTGCGGAGCCCCGACGACGCGGTGATCTGGCGCGGGCCGCTCAAGATGGGCGTCATCAAGCAGTTCCTCCGCGACGTGGAGTGGGGCGAGCTCGACTACCTGGTCGTTGATTCCCCGCCCGGCACGGGCGACGAGCCGCTGAGCATCTGCCAGCTCATCGCGGACGCCGACGGGGCCGTGGTGGTGACGACGCCCCAGGACGTGGCGGTCGCCGACGTCCGCAAGTGCATCAGCTTCTGCCGCCAGCTCAAGATGCCCGTCCTCGGCGTCATTGAGAATATGAGCGGCTTCGTCTGCCCCCACTGCGGCCAGACCACCGACCTGTTCAAGTCGGGCGGCGGCGAGAGGATGGCTGCCGAGATGGGCGTGCCCTTCCTCGGTCGCATCCCCATCGATCCCACGGTGGTGGAGTCGGGCGATGCGGGACTGCCCTTCGTCTACCACCGCGCGGACGCGCCCGCCGCGCGCGCCTTCGCCCGCGTGACCGACGCCCTCCTCCAGAGTCCGGGAAAGGAGCGAGACGATGCCCCATAGCTCCGCAAGCGGGAACGCCGCGAGCGATCCGCGGCCGGCGCCGGATAGCCCCTTCTTCGGGCGGATGAACGACCCCTCGGCCTCGGCCTTCCTCCGCGGCCTGTGCGGCGACGAGATCGAGTTCTACCTCGACATCGAGGACGGGACGATACGCGACGTGAGGTACTACACCGAGGGCTGCGAGAAGACCCGCGTGTGCGGCGAGGCCGTCGCCAGGAGGGCCAAGGGAAAGACCCTCCTGGACGCCCTGGCGATCAACCCCCGGGAGGTGATCGACTCGGAGCACTCGCTCCCCGAGGACGGCCGGCACTGTGCGATCCTGGCGGTGAGCACCCTGTACCGTGCGATTGCGGACTACCTGCTTACGCTTACGCCGTGACCGGCCCCAGGGCGCCGCGCGCACCGACAGAAAGGAGAACTGGGTCCATGAAGATTGCGATCCCCACGGCGGATGGGAGGCTCTGCGCCCACTTCGGGCACTGCGAGAAGTTCACTATTGTGACCGTTGAGGACGGCACGATCAAGGGCACGGAGGCCCTCGAGCCCCCGCCCCACGAGCCGGGCGTTCTGCCACGCTGGCTGCACGAGCAGGGGGTGGACGTGATCATTGCCGGGGGCATGGGCCAGCGGGCGCAGGCATTCTTCGCCCAGTACGGCATCCAGGTCGTCGTCGGCGCCCAGCCCGACGAGCCGGCCCGCATCGTCCGCGCCTACCTGGATGGCGCGCTCGCGACAGGCGAGAACGTATGTGACCATTGACAGGGCCGAAGGCACCGATGGAGAAAGGAGGTCTGCCATGGCCATGGTTGGGAAGGCGGCGCCGGACTTTGCCGCCAAGGCTTACTTCAAGGGCAAAGCCCAGGAGGCGAAGCTGTCGGGCTGGAGGCCCGGGAAGCCCACGTTGCCTCCAGAGACGGAGGCCCTCGCGCGAGCGGGGCACGTGTGGGAGATCTGGAAGGTGGACAATGCCTTCTGAGCCGCGGTGGTCGCCAGCGGCTCAGAAGGTCACCTGTGCAACGGCGACGTGTTTCAGCGGCTTCTGGGGAGCGAAGGAGGACGAGATGGACGAGTCGCGTCGGCATTTCCTGGCTGCTGGGGCGGCGGTCGTCGGGGCCGGCGTCCTGGCCTCGACCGGCCGTGCGGAGGAGGAGAAGGCGAAGCCCATGGTCGCGGCCTGCGGCCTCTCGTGCATGGCCTGTCCGCTCATGAAGGCGGGCAAGTGCAAGGGCTGCGCCTCGGGCAAGGAAGCATCCGAGGAGATGCTCAAGATGAAGCCTTGCCCCGTGCTCCAGTGCGCGGCGATGAAGAAGATCGACTACTGCGGCACCGGCTGCAAGATGTTCACCGAGTGCAAGAAGCTCATCGGGCGGCCCTACGCCGAGTCGTACATCGAGGGGCTCAAGAAGCGCCTGGAAGCCTGAGCGGCGAACCGTCGCGTGTGATTGGCGCCTTGGGGGCGTGTGCGCGGCATGGCCACCGCGCGCACGCTCCCAGGAGCCGCGGACAGAGTCCATGTGACAGATGCCGAAGGAGCGCGGGACGAGGGCGAGCCACGCGGGACGTTCCTCGGACTCAGTGGTCAAACAAGCGCTCGAGGGCAGCTCGGGCCGCGGCATTGGAAGGGTCGAGCTGCACAGCTCGGCGGAGGTGGTGCTCGGCGTTCTCCTGCTCTTCCGCCCAGGCGTAGGCCACGCCGGCCACGTAGTGGGTCTTGGCGTCGTCGGACCCCGCGGCGAGCGCCCCCTCGACCTCCCGCCGGGCCTGGACGACGTAGCGGTTGGCCATGTAGGCGTAGGCCAATTCCGTTCGAAGGAGTGCGTCGTTCGGGAAGCGCTCGCGCGCGGCCCATAGGGCCACGAGCGCCCCGCCCTGCCGTCCATCGCGAAGAGCCTCGTGTGCGGACGCGACCAGCTCGTCACGCCGCTGCGGCAACGATGGGGAAGGCGCCCTGGCCAGCCGCTCCTGGCGAAGCGAGTGCCACCAGCACAGGCCAGCCAGCGTGGCGACCGCGGCAGCGATGGCAACGACGGTTCGCCACAGCGGCACTCGCGCGGCACGCGGCCGCGCCTCTTCCGTGCACTTGCCGCCGGCCATCCAGTGGGCCGCGAGGAGCGCCGTCGCCGGCCCCGTGACGGCCAGGGCCGCGACCCCAACCAGTACGTGCAGGATTTCAGAGGCACCTGCCTCCCCGTTGATGAGCTCCGCCGGCGAGAGGCCCGAGGCCGCCGGCAGGAGGAACACGGGCAGCCGCAGGCCGACAAACGCGAACACGAGCGTGAGCGCCATCGTGCCGACGACGTCGCGCGAGATGTTCATCCCGGCCATCGTCGCCTCCCGGCGGGAGATGCCAGGCCGCGCCGCACGCACCTGGGACACTCCCGCGGCAACGGTGACCGCCGTGTCCAGGGCCAGCCCAAAGAACACGACCAGCAAGGTCGCCGCGAGCAGGCCGGGGTAGTTGTAGCTCGCGCCGGCCTTCTCCGCCACCCAGGAGAGGAATTGGGCGGAGACCGATTCAGCTCCGGTGAAGCGCATCCATCCGCTCGACAGCAGGAACAGCCCCGCCGCCGCAGCCAGCCCCGTGGCGCAGCCTGCACAAGCGGCCAGTGCCTTTCGATCCACCTTTCCCGATATGGCGAAAACGGCCCCGAGCATCGCGCCGCAGAACCCGAGAGTGACCGGCAGCGGCGGGTAGCCGGCGGACAGGAGCGGGATGAGCGCGCCGACCATGAGGAACCCGCCCGCGCCGAGCACCAGGAGCACTCGGAGGCCGACACGGCCTGCCCCGAGGATGAGCGTAGCGGCCACGAGCACCAGCGCCACAAGGCCCCAGCGGTAACGCAACGGCATCTTGAACAGCATGGTGCCGATATCCGCTCCCTCCTCACGCGCGGAGACGTGGACGGCCCCCCCGCACCGCAGCGGAAGGTGGTGGGATGGGTTGGGCCCGATCAGCGATAGCGTGGCGAGGAACTCGCCCGCCCGTGGGCCGAAGAACGGCTGCACCACGACGACCTGCGAGCGGAAGTACGTCCGATCACGCGGATCTGTGGACCGGGCGGTCGGCTCGAGGGCAGGCTCGTCGAAGGCCACGACGCGCGCCACGGTGTCCCCGTCCGTCTGGCCCCGCCCTGGCAGGTAGCTCCGTAAGGTCCACTCATCCGCGAGACCCGCCAAGGCCAGGCAAGCGACGCCAGCCACGACAGGGGCAACCGCTCGACGGAGCGCGAGCCCCAACTTCCGCCCGCCAACGTGTGGTGCCTGCGACCGCTCTCCCGCCTCCTCGGCGGCCCTCCTGCCATACAGGAGCGCCGTAAGCACCGCTGCCGCGGGCACGCACAACGCCATCCCAACAGCCGCCGCGGCCATCCGGGCGAGCTCCGCCGCCAGCTCTTCGTAGTTGCCCAGTTGCATCCAGCGGCTGGCCCAACCCGTCCGCCCGAGGGAGACGAAGAACACCAGATGGCTCCCCACGTAGACCATCCCGAGCGAAAGCACCATCGCCCCGAGGATATCGCGCCCCGCGGCGAGACCCGCACGCACGAGTTCCCAGCCGCTCGCGCCCGGAGCGGTCCGGCGCACCTCCGCCACCGTCGAGGCCACGGCCATCGAGACATCCATCACCGCTCCCAGGCCCGCCAGGAGCATCCCTGCCACCAGCAGGCTCGCGAAGTCCACCCGCGCCATCGCCGGCGAATACCAGAAGAGGTTCTCCAGGTGGTGATACGGGCCGAAGTCCACCTCCAGGCCCGTCAGGGACATGGCCTGCGTGAACCCAACCGCGGTCAGTCCGCCCGCAACCACCCCGCACAATGTCCCCCCGATGGCTCCGAGCGACTTGCGGTTGAGCCCGCCAATGGCGAAGAGCGTAGGCACCGCTATGGCCAGGGCCAGCGGCACGCACCACAGGACGGCCCGCGCCCCGCCGAACGCCGCAGGGAGCAGCAGGCCAAGGAGCAGGACGAGAGTCCAGGCCACGGAGCACGCGGTGGCCAACCCCTTGCGACCCGCCGTCAGGCCCAGAAGCACGACGACCGCGCAGGCCATCCCCACGAGGTAGGCATCGCGTTCGCGGCACACCACTTCGGCCAATGGAGCGCCCTCGCGCGGTCTCAGCACCACGAGGCATCTCTCCCCCGCGCCAAGCTTGCTCCCAGGATGGGGACGGACGACAGGCTGAGCGGCGGCGACCGTCTCGCCGCGGCGCTCGCCCGAGAGCATACGGACCTCAAGGCGGCGCACGTCCCCCTGCTCGTCCAGAACGCGGAGCACCACGGCCCGACAGACCGCGCTCAGCGAGCCATCGCGCTCGCTTCGCCGGTGATAGGAGTCCCATCCGCCGAGCAGGCGCGCCGCAGCAGTCCCGGCGGCGAAGGCCACCGTAACGAGGGCAACTTTGGCAAGGACTCGCAGGGTATTCCTCCATATTCTATAAGGAAGCCAGGAAGGCAGGAAAGGGCACACAAGCGCCGTCGGACCCACAGATTGGCTTCGCCATACCTGGATTTCTCCTGGATTCCTGGGCTCCTTATGGTCCACGAGTCTTTTCATGTTGACAAGCGGCATCAGGTCCGTTATCATTTAAGCAGAAACTTAATCAGAGTCAAGCATGAGCAACGCCCGTACGCTCGCCGGAATCTTCAGGGCGCTGTCGGTGGAGACGCGCCTCCGCATCGTGCTTCTCCTCAAGGAGAGGCCGCTGTGCGTGAATGCCCTGGCCGCGCGGCTCGGCGTCACGCCCGCCGCCGTCTCGCAGCACCTGCGCGTGCTCGCCAGCGCGGGCCTCGTCCGCGGCAAGCGCCAGGGCTACTACGTCCACTACGAAATCCTCCGAGCGACCGTCCGACGCTGGCGAAAGCTCATTGACGGGCTGCTCGAGCCGTGAGGCGGAGCGGCCATCTTCCAGTGCGGTCTGAGGGCAGCCACAAGCCCACTGAGCAGAGAGGAGACTATTATGTGCCAAGGAGCAAGGGGCTGTCAAAAGCCCAAGGCGTTGAAGGGACGGCCGGCGGACTGCTCGCCGGAGCAGATCCGAAAGTGCCACGGCGACGTGAAGGGCCACCCCTGCGTCCCGCAGAGGGCGGGCCGGAATCCGAAGGGTCGGACGTCGGCCCGCCGTCAACCCTGAAGGACCAGTATGGAATCGTGCGAGACTCCGACGGCCCGGTGACGGTCTGACGCGGGCCGGCCTCCCAGGGAGCGACTCGATTGGCGCAGGCTTTTGATCGTGTCGCGGACTCCTACGACACGTGGTACGACAGCCCTGAAGGACGCGCCATTTTCACCGCCGAGCTGACGTGCCTTCGGCAGCTTTGCGCACAATGCCGCGGGCGATGGCTGGAGGTCGGCGTGGGGTCCGGTCGTTTCGCTGCGAACCTCGGCATTGCGGAAGGAATCGACCCTTCCCCACGAATGGTCGAGATCGCGGTCGGCCGCGGCGTGAGAACGCACCAGGGATATGCCGAGGCGCTTCCCTTCCCCGACCGATCCCTCGATGGCGCCCTTCTGGCGTTGGCGCTCTGCTTCGTCGCTGATGCCGAGCAGGCCTTGAGGGAATGCTTTCGGGTATTGCGCCCCGATGGCGGGCTGCTTCTGGGGATCATCCCGGCGGAGAGCCCTTGGGGCAAAGCCTATCGGAAAAGGGCGGCCGAGGGGCATCCCGTGTATGCGCACGCGCGCTTCCGCACGGTCTCGGAGACCGTGGCGGTGGCGGAAAGCACCGGGTTCAAGTTGCGGGATGCGGCGAGCACGCTCTTCTGGCCCCCTGGGGCGCATCCCGAAACCAATCCGCGCGTCCAAACCGGCGTCGTTGCGGAGGCCGGATTCGTCGCCCTCAGCTTCACGAAGCCGGGGCGGCAATCCGCCCGCGAACGCGGATCAGGATGGGACCAGTGAGCTTCCGGCTGCGCCGCCGTGTGTCAGGAGTGAAAGGAGTCTGAGTTCTCATGCGAGGACCCGAGCGCACGCAGGAGGATGCTCTTCCGTCGCAGTACCCCTACGTCGCCGACGACGTCGTGGCCTTGTGCAACCCCCGCCCGGGCGTGTGGCTGGACATCGGTTCCGGGTCGGGCGGTCTGGCCCTCGCCCTGGCGGCGCGTTCGCCCGAGAGCGTGCTGGTCCTCCTGGACCCGAGCGCGGATGCTCTTGGCAGCGCGCTGGGCGCAGCGAGAGACCAGGGGCTGGAGGGGCGAGTCGTCACTGTCCTCGGGAAGGTCGAGGCGATGCCTCTGCCCGACGCGTGCGTGGACCTGGCGGTGAGCCGGGGATCCATCTTCTTCTGGGACGACCCAGTCCAAGGCCTGAAGCAAGTGCATCGCGTTCTGCGTCACGGCGGCACGGCCATGATCGGCGGCGGCCTGGGCACGGGCTATCCAGCCTGGGCGAGACGGGAGTTCATCCGCCGGCGTCACGAGGGGGTGCGGAAGAACGGGCCGGAGGCCGTGCGTCGCTTCCGCGAGTTGCGCGACCCGGAGACGTTCCGCCGCTGGGCGCAGGACGCGGGCCTGGCCGACTTCGATGTCGTGGGCGAAGGGGGGATGTCCGCCGATGACCCCAGGGCCGGCCTGGGCATCTGGCTGCGATTCGAAAAGAGGTGAGGGCATGGATGAGAACCGCCACGTGGCCATCGAGGCGCAGGACCTGACCAAGCGCTACGACGGCCTCCTGGCCGTGGACGGCGTGAGCTTCGAGGTCCACGAGGGCGAGGTGTTTGGCTTCCTCGGGCCGAACGGCGCCGGGAAGACGACGACCATCAACCTGCTCACGGGCCTGGCCCGCCCGTCGACCGGCGCGATCCGCTTCCTCGGCCAGGACTACACGCGCGACGTGAAAGGGGCTCAGCACCTGATGGGCATCGTGCCCGACGAGAGCAACCTCTACCCCGAGCTGGACGGCTTCGAGAACCTGTGCTTCTGCGGCGCGCTCTACGGCATGAGCCGGCGCGACCGCGAAGGGCGGGCCAGGGAGCTCATCGGGAAGTTCGGCCTCGCTGACGCGGCCCGCAGGAAGTTCGCGGCCTACTCCAAGGGGATGAAGCGAAAGCTCACCATCGCGGCGGGCATCATCCATCGTCCACGCATCCTCTTCCTCGACGAGCCGACGACCGGCATTGACGTGGCCAGCGCCCGCCAGATTCGCCAGTTGCTCGCCGACCTGAACAGGTCGGGCACGACGGTGTTCCTCACGACGCACTACATCGAGGAGGCCGAGCGTCTCTGCCACCGCATCGCGATCATCGTGGAAGGGAGACTCGTCCGCGTGGACACGGTGGCGAACCTCGTGCAGGACGTCCAGGGCCGCCACATCGTCCAGCTTGCGCTGAGCCGGGACATCGGCGAACTGCTCGACCCGCTTCGGCAGGCATTCCCCGGCGTGGAGTTCGAGCGCGTGGCAGGTGGCGCGCTGCGTGCGGTCACGGCGCAGCCGTTGCCCCTGGCGCCGCTGGTTCGGTTCTTCGAGGACCACGGGGTGGAGGTCACGGAGGCCAAGGCGATCCGCCCCTCGCTGGAGGATGTCTTCGTGCGCATCACCGGCATCGAGCTGGAGCGGATGAAGAAGGAGAAAGAGAAAGGGGGCGGCGCATGAAAGCCTGGATCGCCTTCTGGAACATCCTGTGGAAGGACATGCGGACCTACTACCTCAAGCCGCCGAACATCAGTTGGGGGCTGCTCTTCCCGCTTGCGTGGACGCTCATGTTCTTCATCAAGTCGGGCTCCACCGTCGGGGAGGTGCGCAACATCCTGCCGGGGGTGGTCGCGCTCTCGATCCTCTTCGGGACGACCTCCTTGCTCGCCGTCACGGTCACGTTCGAGAAGAAGGGCCGGTCGTTCGAGCGGCTGCTGCTGGCGCCCATCCCGCTGGAGCTGCTGATGCTGGCAAAGACGGCGGGCGCCGTGCTCTTCGGCGTGGCGAACGCCTTCGTGCCCGTCGTCATGGCCGCGTTCCTGGTGGACCTTGGCGGTGTGGCCTGGTGGCAGATGGTGAGCGCGGTCGTGCTGATCGCCGTGAGTTCGACGTTCCTGGGCCTCTTCATCGCCGTGTCGGTGAGCGAGGTCTTCGAGGCGCAGACCTTCTCGAACTTCTTTCGCTTTCCCATGGTCTTCCTGTGCGGGCTGTTCTTCCCCATCGAGAGGCTGCCGGCCATCCTCCGGCCGCTCTCGTATGCCTTGCCGCTCACCTACGGAGCGGACGTGCTCCACGGCGCGGTGAGCGATTCCGCGCGGATGCCGGTCGGCCTCGCCCTCGGCATCCTGGCGCTCTTCTGCG
>Ga0315274_10002646_pt1 | contig 26903 bp, 16 predicted proteins | sample YL17G02_20_MG_FD_203700 | JGI IMG/M metagenome (GOLD analysis project Ga0315274, IMG submission 203700) | Sediment microbial communities from Yellowstone Lake, YNP, Wyoming, USA - YL17G02_20 | ecosystem: Environmental > Aquatic > Freshwater > Lake > Sediment | place: USA: Wyoming | collected...
GTGCGCCGACCGGTAGTCAAAGGAGCTCGTGCTTCCGCCGGGAATCGTGTAGTCGGCGGTGCGTGTGTCGCTTCCATCGTGCGCGCGCACATAACTGATCATCCACGGGAGTCCGCGGCGGTAGGCATAGTATGTGGTCAGGCTTACCGCCAGCTTCGCACAATCGATGACTTGATGAAGCGATCTAATCGTGCCAAGGTCCAACTGGGGGTTGCCGCCTTCGCCAAGAAACGCCGGATCGAGCAGCAGGTTCATCTCCGGGTCCGTAAAGATCCCCTCGATCTTCGCGAGGCGCTGTTTCATCGTTCCTTCGGATTTCTTGAGGTAGATGTTTTCGATCCAATCAGCGAAATGCTGCGTCTCCCCCAAAGTCCACTGGCGGCAGATGGGCCATGCGCCGCGGTCGGAGTGTATCGTGGGCGGGTTTGGGTCTTCGGCGTATCCGATCGACGATGCGCAGAAAATCAGAAATGCCGTCAAGATGGCTTCTTTGCCTGAAGGTCTTGCCATCATTCGTTGCGACCTCGGGGTTGCTCGGGTGATCGCGTTGAATCACGCGCGTCAGCCTCGGCTTTATGCTCGTTGCCGCCAGCGTTCTCTTGAGACTTTGCCGTGATCACCGGCTCAGTCGCATAGGACCACTTCGCAAGCTGCGCATCGAGCTTGTCGCGAATCGGGAAACCCGTCGTGAACATCTCGCGGAGATAGCTTGCGTCCGTCTCGCGTTGGCCGAGGCTGCGGTAAAAAGCCTCTTTCTGATATGCCTCTTCCATCGGGACCCGCGTGCCTGAGGGAACCGGCGTGTACGTTTCCGGCGCGGAAGCGCGCTCGGCGCTACCCTCCGGCGCCCCCCACCTCAATTCGGGGGGATGGTTTGGATCGAACGAAAGGTCGTAGAGCCGCTGCTCGATGTCTGACAGCGTCAGTTTCACTTTTACGCCTTTCGAGGTTGTGTACTCGATGGATTTTTCATTGAAGATGCGGTTTTTCTCGTCGATGAGCGCCTGTGCGAGGTCAGCCTGGCTTTGGATCTTGTACTTCTCGAATCCGGTCAGGTCCACGAATTTCGGCAGAAGGCCGAACCAGCGAATGGCGTACTCGAGCCAGTCCGCGAGATAAAAGTATTTGCTCCGCCGATCGACGTCGGAAGACGGAGAACTCCATGTTTCCCACCGCCCCTTCGCCTGAAAGATGTTCTGATCGTCCAGGTCCTCCGGATAAACGATAGGCCCGTGCTGCAGCACCTCATGCCAGGCGTCCTGGACGAAGTCCTCGCGGAACTTGTACGCATCCAGCAGCTCGTCCACATACCCTTCCATGAACTTCATCGGAGAGATCGTGTCGACGGTCTTCATGCGCAGCCGGATGAGATCGTGGAAACTCTGCGCTTTCAGCGCGCCCTCGGTGATGAAGTGTTTCTCCGTGATCTCCGCGACGGCGTCGTACTGTTCCGTCGAGAAGCCAAACTCCTTCATCTCCTGATCGGTGCGCCTGCGGACCTTCGTTACCCTTCCGCTCGCATCCGTTTCGGCGATGGGGTATCGCAGCACGCGGAGTCCCTGGTAGCAGCCGTTCCACTCGTTGTCGGGGTCGCTGCCGCGCGGGGTAATGCCCGAGACGGTGTTCATGCCGTTGTACGTGAAGATGTCCCGCGTCTGCGTTGTGCTGCAGTTGAGGAAATACAGCTCGCCGTACTCGGTGATCCTCGCCAGGACCAGACAATGCCCGTCCACATAGTTGATGCAGCCCGGCATGAGGTACTCGCGGTTCAGCGCGACCGGCACTGTGTCGGAGAGTTGCGAATTGCGCGCATTGAGATTGACGCGGTAGTTGCCGGAAGAAAACTCGCCCACTTCTCCCATGAAGAACTGATGGAGCGACGGCGAGGTGAAGCTGTTGGCGCACCCCACAGGGATGTTAAACGGCGTGATCCGGATATCGGGGCCGCCGCCTGAGGCCACGTGCGCGACCATCCACGGCAACGCGCGCCGGTACGCGTAGTATGCCGGGATGAACGCGGTGAACTTTCCGCAGTCTAATGCGTTGTGAATCCCGCGGATGATGCCGAGAGGCAACTGCGGGTTGGATCCCTCGCCCAGGAACGCGGGCTGCTCGAGGAGGTTCATCTCAGGGTCGGTCAGGATGCGCTCGAGCTTCGCCGTCCGTTGATCGACGTCGCCGCGGGTTTTGAGCTTGAAGATGTTATCGGCCCACTCCGCGTAATGCAGCGTTTCGGCTCGATTCCATTGCCTCCGAATCGGCCACGCCCCGCTGTTCGAGCGGATCGACGGCGGATTAGGGTCCTCCGCGGCGGCAATCGCACACGAGGCCAAAACCAATATCAGCAATCCGCCCGTCCGGGCAGACTTCAACCATCCGAACTTCCCAAAAAATCTCATACCACCTTTTGAAACAAAGCGTCTCCGCGTGAATTCCACCCAACAATGATCCTTATCTTATCCGATACGCCGCACGCGAGGCAAAGACAAAGCGGTTTTTTCTCAACACTCGCTCGGCCTATTTTCTCGTTCCCAAGTTGTACTCGCTCCTCTCTCGTTCCCAAGTACAACTTGGAAACGAAACCTGGAGTTTGTACATTTTGGCCCGAAGGGCCGCAACATGAAAGCCCAGGGCAACGCCCTGGGAACATAACGAACGGAGAAGCGAGAGCCCTGAAGGGGCGCCACAAGGATCTCACCCATGCCGCTGCCTTACGGCGGCGATTCGCCCAAAGTCATTCGCCTATCAGTCGGGCATCTTCCAAAGAATGGGAGAGTCTAGCCATCGTCTATGAGATCGTTTCAGGAGGAATTTCGTTTGTTCTTGAGGCACTATGGCATCGAATATGATGAACGCCATGTCTGGGATCGACGTCATGTCATGCCCCTTCAGGGCGAACAATAGGGAAATACCCCTGTCCCAGAGCGTTGCCCTGGGCTTTCATGTGATGGCCCTTCGGGCCAGAATGTACAAACTTCAGTTGTAGGGTGGGTGGAGCGAAGCGGAACCCACCGGTTCGGAGACAGACTCGGGCGGGTGCTTTTCCGGTGGGTTCCGCTTCGCTCCACCCACCCTACCTGCTGTTTATTTCGCGGCAACACGTGATTTACACGCAGGACTTTCGCTCGGCCTCCCGGATTCTCTCGTTCCCAAGTACAACTTGGGAACGGGAAAACGAGAAATGCGGGTCCGCGGTTCCGGCGGCCTTTGCAGGGCGTCGGTGGCTCGAGTATACTAGCTGCGGAGCGGAAGCGGTTGCTAAAGCTACCTGTGCCTTTACAGTGGCGCGCTGTTGTTGGATCTCCCGGCTAAAGCCGGTACAACGAACCTTTACGACTGGGGAGAAAGGCATGTCATGGGTGTAGAGAAGACACGTGGCAATGGCTCGGGGTTTGTTGGGCAACTCTCAACACGATCTTACATATTTCTGCTCGTTGCGTTGGCGGTGGCGGTCATGGCCCGGATTCTCTTCCTTTGGCGCGGGCCACTTTTGGGCAGCGATTCGTTGAGCTACTATGGCGTGGCCAAGGCTGTCGTCAGCAATGCCCCCCAGGAAGCGGACGTGTTTTGGCACAATTTGTTCTGCTATTGGGAAGCGATAGTCATCTTCTTCGGCGCAAGTTACTATACCGCGGTCGCCTTGGCTTCATTCATTCCCGGCGTACTTCTGATAATTCCGATATTCCTGATGTCGCACCGCCTGTTTGGGCAGGGCTTCGCTTTTGTTGCCGCGCTTGCGGCCGCCGTTCACCCTCGCTTGGTCGAATACTCCGTGAACGGTTCCATTGAAACGACCTATTCGCTATGTGCGCTGTTGGGTCTTTGGGGTTTGACTTCCGTGTTGGGCGGCGCAAACGGCGTGGTCTGGCGAACCGCGGTCTCGGGGGCAGGTCTGGCGGCCTATATGCTTATCCGGAACGAGGGCCTGCTTCTTTTCGGCGCGCTCTTCTTGCTTGTTCTTCTATATGCCATAAAAGCAAGGCGAGTGTCCGCAGTCCTTGGGATGGCCGGCGGCGCCGCCGTTGTTTTGCTTGCATACTTCGGCGCGAACCTTGCCATATTTCACACGGCGGGTATCGGACAGAAGGGTTCGCTTTTCCTGTTTGCCCAGGAACAGAGGCTGAAGTCTACGGATTTCGACCTGCATCAGGCGGCAAGACAGGCGTATGAATCCGGCGTGTCTCCAGAGAGACTGTCCCAAGAGCCTGAGCTTCCACTTGGTCAGGTGGTTTGGCGCACCGTGATGCGCTACCCCTGGTACTTTGCCCTGAGCCTGAAAGACATTGCAAAGCTGCTCATGTCTCCGATTCCGCTGTTCGCGCCGTTTGCTCTTCTCATCTGCCGGCGGAATGGCACGATGCGAGCGTGTTGGCCTTCGTTTATCGCATGCGCTTTTCCGGTTTTCTTCTACGCCGTTTACTGGCCCGAACCGAGATACTACTTCCTGACGCTGCTGACTGTTCTGGCCTTTGGCGCCGCCGGGCTGCTGTTCTGTCTTGATTGGCTGGCCGGACGGTTGAGATGGAAGACTCTCTTTCCGCTGGGCGTATCTCTCGTTCTCATCAGCCATGCAATCGTGATATACCCCCTTGCGGCGTATCAAGGGAGGAAAAGCGCACACTTCAGGGACGTTGCCGCGTGGATCAAGGCTAACATTCCACCGGACGTCCGCATCACTGGATGTCGGCGCGGCTGCAGTAAGGTGACGGCTTTCTGGGCGCATAGAGAGATCAGTTACCGAATGTGGACCCCGGATCCCGACGAACTTGTGAAGTACTGCAAGGATACCCGGCAACCTGTACTGGTTCTGTTCGAGGAGTACCTGCGGCTCGCCAATCCCGAACTGCTGCCTGCTCTCGATGAAGGTCTTCCGGGGATGAAACTCTTGAAGGCGTTCAAGTTTCCTCCTCCCGGGGGACGAGTGAATATTTATGCGCTTGAGGACGCGGTGCCGCAATTGGAAGCGCCGCCGAGCCCGAGTTAACCCCGCGCCACGATCGAGGCGGCCCTATTGCCTGGAAGGCTTCATGGCGTCTTTGCAGGCCGCGCAAACCCTCAAGAACTCGTCATAGTCGCGAATGTAGTCCGCCGGATCATATTTCTCGGAGGCGAACACCAGGAGCACGGCGTCGGAGGAGTAGTTGTACTGGGATGTCCAGATCATTGGGGGGATGTGGATGCCGAAGTCAGGTCTGTTGAGCAAGACCTCCTCTCGAGCCGCCCCGTTGTCCAACATGAGCCTGAGAGAACCTGAAACGCACACGAGAAACTGCTGGCACTTGTGATGAGCATGCTCGCCCCGGACGTATTTGCCCGGTACGTCGTATACGAGGAAGAACCGCTTCGCTTCGAAGGGAACGTCGTCCGCGAAATGTCCGACCGAGAGCCGCCCGCGCAGATCTTCAAAGGATCCGAACTTGTGCAGCGTTACACCGGTCACCGAAGGACTTGTAATGCCCTCTTCCTTTGCTTGTGCCGTTTCGGGAAGGGAGATCTCCTCCCAAGTCTTGCGGGTATCCACGTAGCCGGTAATGCGCGCGGGATTGCCGGTGACAATCGCAAACGCCGGAACGTCCCGCGTGACGACGCTTCCGGCGCCGACCATCGCGTAACGGCCTACGGTAACTCCTGGCAGAACGGTGCTGTTGGCGCCAATGGACGCGCCTTTGGCGAGGCGGGTCGATAAAAGAGGGCGGTCATACACCTTGCTTCGCGGGAACTTGTCGTTGGGAAACGTCGCGTTGGGTCCTATGAACACGTCATCTTCCGCGCGAAGCCCGTCTCCGAGTTCAATCCCACACTTCACCGTAACTCGGTCGCCGAGGATAACGTCGTTCTCGACCAAGACGCAGTCGCAGATATTGCAATCCTTTCCGATTTTTGCGCCGGGCAGAACATGAGCGAACGCCCAAATCCGCGTGCCTTCTCCCACGTTTTGACTCTCACAGATCCCTTGAGGGTGAACGAAGTATGTCATGGTGGGTCCTCCTTACCGTAAGTCTTGTGGAGCATAGGCAGAAACAGCGGCCTCTGCTTCGTATTCTCAAACGCGCGCCACACATAGCCCCCGATGATCCCCATGCCTAACAATAGAAGACTCGTGGAGAACAGAATCGTCAGTATGAGCGGCGTATAGCCTTTGACGGTGATAAACCCGGCGAACCACACGATGCTGACCATCAACCCGCATAAACACGACAGACAAACGCCGGCTAATCCCACCACGGTCAAGAACATGATCGGCATGTCGCTGAAGGCGTATGCGCTGTCCAGCATGTACCGGAGTTTTCTGCGCGCGCCCCAGGCGCTCTTGCCCTCCAAACGCGGCAAGCGGGGATACGAGACAAGTTTGCGGCGGTAACCCACCCACACGAGCAGTCCAACCAAAGTGCTGTTGGCCTCATTGAGTTGGACAAGCGCGTCCCGAACCTGCTGGTTGCACCCGAAGACATCCACCCCGCCCGGAGGCATGGACTGTTGAATAAGCCGGCGGTATACGTGCCAAAATGCCCCGGCCATCCACTTGCTGAGGAGCGGATCCTCGCGGGAACTTCTGATCCCCAGAACGATGTCCACCGGCTCGTTCTGGAGCGAACGCAGAAAGTCCACGATCAACTCTTCGGGCTCTTGCAAGTCCGCCGCCATTACGGCGAAATAGGGACCCTTGGCCGCCGCGAGGCCCATACGAATGGCGGCAAACGAGCCGAAATTGCGCGAGAGAAGTACCAGGTGAGCACGGAACCGGCGTTTGGGAAGCGCTTCGTCCAGAATCGTATACGAGCGATCAGGACTGCCATCCACGACAAAGACCACTTCGAGAGACTGGTCCAGCTTTTCGTACATGGAGTCCAATCGGTCAAGGAGGGCCCCCAGCGTTGCTTCGTTTCTGTAGACGGGTACAATTACCGAGAACACGGAATCCTTCCTTGCGGCGACAATTGGCGTCCAGATTGCGAAACGCGTTCTCCACGCTTCTCGACGTCTCGGGAATCCGGGAGACGAGAAGGAATTGCTCAGGCACAAACTTTCAGTGATTCGCAGACATAGGCGATCTCTTCTTGCGTCAACTCCGGGAAACACGGTAGAGACAAAATTCGCGTTACCACGGTCTTGCTCGTGTCCAATTCAACCGAGCGCCACGGCCGGTCCTTAAGGGCCGTTTGCGTGTGGTCAAGGCGCGGATAATGTACAGCGGTGCCAATCCCTCGGTTCTTGAGCCGTTCACGGAATTGGTCTCGTTCAGAATGCAGGGCGACGCAGAGATGGCCCACGTAAGCAGGCGACGCAGCATGCACTACTCTCAACGGCGTTCCTTGACATGCCTTCATGTACTTGGAGACGATCCCCCTGCGTATCTCGTTCCATTGATCCAATAGCGGAAGCTTCACCCGGAGTATGGCGGCCTGCATTTCATCCATGCGGCTGTTTCTGCCGCCCGGCGTTTGGGCATCATACCGCTGCGCCCAGCCATACTGCCGGAGCGAGCGCAGGCGCTCGGCAAGCTCGTCATCGTCTGTAACCATCGCGCCGCCGTCGCCTAGGGCCCCCAGGTTCTTGGTGGGATAAAAGCTGAAGGTTCCGATATCTCCCAGAGTACCCGCGCGATGTCCGTCCATTATGGCGCCGTGAGCCTGTGCGCAGTCCTCAATAAGAAATACGGGGCGGCCTCGGAGGGCGCTCCGTATGCCGGCCATGTCGGCCATCTGCCCAAACAGATGAGTAACGACCACCACTCGGGTCTTCTCGCTTAGGGCGCGCGCCAGCGATTCCGGTGACATTGTCAACGAGACCATGTCGACATCGACGAACACCGGCATCGCCCCCACCTGAACAATCGCCGTCGTAGCGTAACCGCCCGCGTTGGCGACGGTGATCACCTCGTCGCCCGGTCCGCAATCCAGGCAACGAAGTCCGATCTCGAGGGCATCGGTTCCGTTGGCCACCGCCACGGCATGCTTACACCCGCAGTACTGTGCGAATTCGCGTTCAAACGAATCGTGCTCCGGCCCCATGACGTACCAGCCCGAAGATGCGACTCGGTGGAGCGCGCCATCGATCGAGTTGTCCAACGCGATGTACTGTCTCTTAAGATCGTTGAATGGTACTTCCACCTCTAACCCCCCGTGCGGGAATCGGCAAAAGAGGCGCTACGGTTTGTTCGTCGGCAAAGGGAAACACCCTCACTTATCCCTAAAGCTGCACTCAACTTCCTGCTCTTGCGTTGCCGTCAAGTTTGCGCGACAGTCGCGCAAACTTCGTCTCGAACTGTACGGTACACTAACAGGATTTCCTTCGACAGTTCAACCCAAACACGGGATTTGAATGCAGAAGACAAATACTGAAGGGCCGTCCTTTGCAGGACGGCCCTCGAAAACCTTGAACCGTATGAATAGACACTTCTACGGCGTAAATACAGTGGCGTCTGAGGGCGCCGGCGAAGTATTCCCGGCGTTGTCGACGGCCTGCACGAACAGGACATAGCGACCTTCGGCAGGCGGCGTGTACTGGAGCGCGCCGGAAGCTTGATTGCTTCGGACGCCCGTGTCCTGCCACGGCCCCGTGTCCTTCTTTACCCAGAGCCGAACCTCCTTGAGGCCGCTCAGGCTGTCCGTTACGCCTGTGTAGGTGATTGTAAGGGGGGACGTCCTCGTGCTCGGCGTCGTTGTCGAGGCCGTACCCGGATTCGGCGCCGTCGTATCATAAGTTGTTGCCGCCGCCGAGCTCCCGGAGGGCACGGGGGAGAGGTTGCTCGCATTGTCCTCGGCGCGGAGAGCGAAGTAATACGTATCTTCTGCGCCTGCCACCGGGTAACTGAAAGAGCCCGAAGCAGTGGTCGCGGGCGGCAACCCGGCATCTTGCCACGTGCCCGTTGCGCCCTTCTTGACCCACAGGCGCACTTCCTTGAGGCCGCTTGCGTCCTGGACGCCGCTGTATGAAACCGTGATTGGGCTGCTGTTCGACCACCTTGGGGCGGTGGGCCACGTCACAACAGGGGGCGTCGTGTCCGGCCCACCGGAAATGACCTCGCGCGGCGCCAGCCGGTTCCGGTGCTCTCGCCCGCCCGGTCTCCATGAGTCAGGGGGCATCATTCCCGGCAGGACGAGCATACCGAAGAGTTCCGCATCTCTTGCCATGAGCTTCGATGCGGTTTCTGTCTGGCGTACGAGCGTTCTGATGCTGCCGAACCTGCGCATCAGCGGATGGTCCGTCAATGGCGGATAGAAGGTATTCACCCCGTACAAACAGTACGTGAGGTTAGGTATGCCGTGCGATGGGCCGAATGCGCAGATACCGGGCATGGCGCCTTTGCCCTCTTTCAAGAAGGCTAGGAAGTCGGCATGCAATACCTCTTCCGGACACCTTGAGCCTAGGCCCGTCATCCAAACGAGGCCAAGCTGGTTGGCGCCCAGCACATAGTCCGCCGATAAGCTCAAGGCATCAAAGTAGTCCTGCAAAGCGCCAGGCGCTTGCTTCTTGAACCGAATGGCGGCGTAGAGCCGTATCACATAGTCGCCCACGGAGGTCCCTGCGCCCCACGCCGGATCCGAGCCCACCGGGCGGGCATTGCGGTGTGCGTGAAACGTATTCACTTCGTTTATGGCCTTCGCGGCGTCCTCCGCGAACACCGTGTCAGCCACTGGCAGATAGGCCGACTTCGCATTCGGGCCGCACAAGTATCCCAGCATATGGTAGCTCAGGATAGGCTGCGTTGGGTTGAAGAACGCGTCGTAGTAGTACAACGATCTCCGGTAGTAGTTGAAGAGGCCCCTCCCGGGCGGGTTATCGAACGTGGCCCAAGTGGTCTCGAACATGCGTCCGTAGGGTTCCTGCTCGCCTGTCAATCGGAACAACTCGCCCGAAGCGTATGCGGTGCATCCGCCGGTCTGCGCCGTTACCCCGTTGTTCACGGCGTATTGATACGCTTTTATGGCCGCTTGCTTGAGCGTATTCGCCTTTGCGGCGTCAAACGGAGCAACCAATCGGGCCGCCTGGGCGAACATGGCCCCCGCGCGCATGGTATGGACCGGATCGCGCGAATACGTCCAGTACGGAAGCGGATCATCGTTTGCGTGGGCGAACGGTGAAGGATGCCTGTATGACTCGACCCCGAAGCGAACGCCGCCGTCATCCTCCTGGAGTTGCTCCCACGCCGCAATTGCCCAAAGGCCCTCGTCCAGCAGGTCCGGAATCCCGTTGCCGCTTTCGGGGATTATGAGTTGGCCGTCAGTGAATGCCTCAGGGTTCGCCTCGTACGCGTGCAGGAGCTGCATGTCCCATTCCGAATGAAAGACCCGGATATCGAAGTCGCCCGCATCGTGGTGGCCGCCTTTCAAGGGTCTTTCGCCCACCTTCGGCTGGGTTTCGGGGAAGAATCCATCTGCGGCTTTCTCTGCGGTGTAGACGGTCGGGTGGTCAGGGGGCCGCGACCATTCCGTGCACTCGGGGCGGAGATCTCCGCCCCAGCGGTTGAAGTACAGGCCGCGAATCGCAGTGAAGAAGGCCTTGAAAACGGCCGTCTCGCTGACTTGTGTGGGCCAGGAGACACCCACGCCCGGGATCCGGACCCGATAAACGACGCCTTCTCCCTGCGGGACGCTCGCGAGGTTGATCTCCTTTACGTCCGTTCCGGAGTCGAGATCCATTGTCGCACGCAGGCTCACCGCAAGGCCGGACACGACAGGTGTACGCATACTCTCGGGGTCATCGGGGTCCAGTACAACCTCGGCAGTAGCCGGGAAGTTCGCCAACGAGAGCGGGCCGCCGTCGCCTAACCACCCGGACACATAAGCCCAACGCTGTGTTGCCCGTGGGCTATAGCCGACCTGGTTCAACTGAATGACGGGCGTCTCGAGGTAGTAATCGCTGAAGGGCAGCAGGAAATCCGTGCTGAATGGGCCTTGAACGCGAAGCATCTCGCGGTTTCCTATGTTGGCGCCCAGCACGAGATAGATCTCATGGTCAACGTCCAAGAGGTCGTCCCGGCTCGGCACGATGACTCCGACCTCATAGTGAGGCAATGCAACGGGTATCGAGTGGCGATTGACTTGCGTGACCGGAATCGGCGAACCACTGCCGCGGGTGACGGTCCAGGGACCCGCCTGCCATTCTACACCCGTGGATCCTACCAGCGAGCCCGTGGCCTTCGCATACGACTGAACATCCTTGTTTTCCAGTACCACCATCAGGATGTTCGGGGCAACGGCATGGACTTCTCGGACCGGCGTATCCAACTGGGCGCGCGGACCTCCGGTGGTGCGTGCGTGTACGTTGCCCGCAGCTACGAGGTTGCCCCCGCCTCTCGCTTCCACGTGGAAAAACATATCCGCGGCCGCCGCCAGTTTCTCAACGCGGTACTCTTGCGCGTTTCCGGGAAGTGTGGCCGAAAGCAATTGGCCCGGAAGGGACCCGTCGGGCGTACTCGATGGTTCCGCTCCCACATATACCCGGACCTGATCAACTCCACTGAACCCCGGCCAGGCAAGCGAGACCGTGCTAGACGTCATCTGCTCCGCCAAAACAAGCAGTTGGCTTGCCACACCCTTCTGCGCCGTACCGATCCCCGTCAGAGCGACGTCGAGAACCCCGGCATTGGGATCGTCTGTCAGGAGCTTGAGGTTCCCTGTGATGACGCCGTTTGTCGCTGTCGCGGGGGCGAAGCTAGCCGAGACGGGTGCCGTCCCGCCGACGGGAACCACGAGCGTACCAGGCGTGACTGAAAACCCCTGCGGGGATGCCTGCAAACTGCTCACGTGCAAATCCTGGTTGCCCGAGTTCTGAACCGCCAGCTTCCAAGAAGCGGAACTGCCCACCGGGACATCCCCAAACTGAAGCGCCATCTGAGAGACTTGGATCGAGGGCGATACGCCCCGGCCGATGAGAGGCGCCTGCGTAACTGTTCCTACGAAGCTGGCATTGTGGGAAATCGTGACCGAGGCGGACTTGTCGCCGTGTACAACGGGTGAGAATCGCACCGTGACGTCACGGCTCTGGCCGGGATTCAGCGTGAATGCGCTCGAGGCCGCCGAGAATTCCGCTGCGCCTGCGCCGTCTATCGCGATCCCTGTTACCTGAAGGGCGGCCGTCCCTGAGTTCCCAATTCGAAGGATCTTGTCCAGCACGGACTTCACCCTCACGTCTCCGAAGTCCAAGGCTAAGACCTGCAACATCGGCATGCTCTTCGGATCGATGGTCCCAAGACGCACAGCCCACATCTCATCCACGTAAAGTTTGTGTCCAACGGTCGGACTGGCGACGCCGAAATAAATGCCCTCGATCTTGTCGAGCGTATACGTGGCCGTCTTCAGTGCCGATAGAGGAATGCGCACCAATCGGTACGTCGTGTCCAGCACTCCCCCGTCAATGTAAGCCGTGCCGCTTACTGTGTTGCTCGCACCCGTGTAAGCGCCGATCTGGAAAGAGAAGGTCTTCCCCAACTGGTCGCACTTGATGTAGAACCAGATCTCGTCGAAATCGGAAATGTTGGCGCGATAGGAGGGAAGCCCTGTGAGTCGGATTACCGGCTGATGCGAGGAGTCCGGGGCGCCTTCAAAGCAGTACCTGCCGCGAAACGCCTGCGTCGAGGTCGGCGAACCGTATGCGCACTGGAAACCCGTCTCCCCGTCAAACAGGAGCATGTTGGCGTCCTGGGCATAGGCGTTCCGCGCGGGAACGAGGAGCACCAAGAGACTCAAGAAAACGAAGCAAATGTGGTTGGATTTGGTCATGTCCGTAGCCCCTTTTCCTTTCTTCGTAGCGGTGCCGCCGACCGGGCCAAGGCGGCACACTACTCATTGTCACAATATCCACGTCTCGTCAAAATGTCAAGCATTCGGCATCCGGGTGTTTCGAGATTCCAGATGTTGATGAACCCTTCATGCTCCACGATTTATCGGATACCAAAAGAGCCATGCGTGCGGAATCGTCTTCCATATCCTGGCCTTTCCGTGCCATTCGGCCCGCTATAGCGGAAGCCTTCAGTTGCGGCGCCGGGCATCCAGTGTGTCTGGCCATTGAGAACGACCTCTTTCACAAACCGTGTCATCCGAACTTCTTGAGAATCATCATTTCTGACTTGTTCTCTTCCGGTTCATGCAGCAGAAAGCAATCTTCGCGCCAATACCTCTGGAATCCGGCCAAATGTGCATACGGGGCAAAACTCGTGTCTGCGGCGGTCGAGAACTGAGCGGGCGGTGGTCCAGAATTGAAGCACACGATGAGTTCATTTTGTAGGCGTTGAAGGGCTTGTCAAAGGGATTCTTTTAGGTTCTCTATTCCTATCTCATCCCTCTCGTTAGGAGGATCCGGGCTTTTCTTTGTTTTCATAGTATTCTTCGCGGTCGCGTCTCTTAGCGCACATGAGGCGGTAGTTCTCTCCGTTGGCTTCGAGAAGTTGGGTGACCAGCGCGGTGACGGTGTCGAACCGGACGTGTTTTCCCCGGGCGCAGGCGGCGGCCACGGTTTTGCACTCGCGCTTGACGGTGGACATCTGAGCGTCGATAGACGGTGTGGAATCAGGCTGTGGACCCTGCTTCCCGTTCCGCTTCCGTTGGGGCTCCCGAGGGCATGTGAGTGAATCGGGTTTTCAGCCGCAGGAACGGGCTCTCGAACCAGCGGTACGAGAGCCAGGCCAGCATAATGCAGACAACCAATGACACGGCGAAATGTAGTCCGAATGACAGATGAAGCTTACGAGCTATGCGTATGGCCAGGACGTGGTAGACGTAGAGGCCATAAGAAATGTGGCCCAGATATGCCAAAAGGCGCGCACCTGCTGAGTTGCCTGTCTTCAGCCCCAGGAACGACAAAAGTATCAGCGCCGCGCCCAGAGATACCATCGGGTAACCCAATATGGACAGGTACCCGCTATACGTGTCCAACCGGCTCATGACAAGCATAATCAGCATGCCGGCCGGCAATAGGAAGACGCGTCGCAATGGTGTCAGGCGACACATAAGCCAGTTCGAGGACAACGCCAGGATGGCGCCCGTTGCAATGGGATCCAGCCTGGCAAACGTGTTGCACCACACGCCCGGATGTTTTGCGCCAGAGTACGCCAAGTAGATGCGCGTCAGTGTTGCGATGACGATCATGGCGGGCGCCAAGTATCGGATGGCAAAGACCTTCAACTGAGACAGGACCACCGGCCAAACGATGTAAAATTGCTCCTCGATGGAAACACTCCACAGATGATTGGCCACCGAGCCCGGGTAGCCATACATTGCGCAAGCCCAGTTGCCGCAGAAGAAGAGGAAGGCGAGGACGTATGGCGTCGTAAATCGCTCATTTGTCGCAACCAACGGAAAGATAAAAGCCGCAAAGATTACGAAAAGGTAGTAAAGAGGCCAGATTCGCAAAGCCCGGCGAATGTAAAATGCCTTAACATCGATGCTGCCTCGGGCACGGTTTTCCCGCAGGAGGAGTTCCGTTATGAGGTAGGAGCTGAGCACGAAAAAGAGATCGACCCCATAGGCCCCGCCAATGACCCCCGCCGCTGCCCATGCCGCCACCCAATCAGGAAACCCGTAAGCCACGTACTCGGCCCGCGTGGCCGGCATGCAATGGTGGCAGAAAACGGCAAAAAACGCCCAAAACCGGAGCCAATCCAATTCCGGCCGATAAAATCGCGCAGTGGCTGGAGCGGGCGGAGTGACTGCTCCTGTTTGTTCAGTTTCTGCCGCCAGTGCTCTTGCGTTCACCCTGTTCATGAATTCGGCGAGATATTATGACGACGCCCTGCACGGTTTGCAAAATCCTTGAACATGTCAGTGCTCCCCAGTCTCAAGTAGGAAGCGCCTGTAGAGCGGCGAAAGCTTCCTTGAGTGAGCACTGATATAGCTGGAGGTGTGCCGCGCCCGGTTCCTTGGACACAGGTTTGCGTGAAAGTTCTTGCGTTCCTTGAGGCGTAGCAGGTCTATCATCCGATGAGGATTTTAAGGTTGGGCGCAACGCCCGTATCATTTGACGTGCTTCGTTCCGCTCATACGCTTTGCCATGATCGGCGGACAAGCGTCGCACCCACTCTTCCGGTGTGGCACCCCTTTCGGGATGGTGTGGGGAAGATTAGGATCTTTCAGGAACTGCTCGAGCGGCCTTTCGGACACGTGGCCCATGCGAAAGTTCTCGTCGTTCAACACAAGGCCGCATGTGTAAAGGACGCCTTTGGGCCCCACAAACACGATCTGTTCCGGCATGTCGCAAGGCGGGGACTGTTCTTCATCGTCCACTTGGGCCTCAAGGACCTTGATCCCCTCCTCTTTCAAATGCCCAAACGCACTCAGGTCCTTGCCGTTGACGAACAGCCAGGTGTGGTTCCTGTTAAGCCGCTTCAATTCGTTGATCTCCGATTCCGTCAGCTTCGGGGCGCGCGTGTGAACACCTACGTCGATGCCGTGCACCTGCTGCGCCCAACGGCAGATTTTCCACACCTCCGGGTAGGCTCCGAGGGAAGCGCCGGCGCAAATCACGATGTACTTTACCCCGAGCGAGGCGGCTTCATCCACGACGTTGAGCCAATCCTCATGCGTCAAATGCCGTTTCGCCTCCTGCCCTTGTCCGGCATTTGCCGCCCCGTGGTCCGACAGGTTTATCCAGAGAAACTTCACGGCCGCCGAGGTCGAAGACGGTTCCTTTCCCCCGTACTTATCCGCGCATTCCCGCAAGACTCTCGCTATCGATCGCGGCAATGCAAAGGAATTCGTGATGTCGGGACCCGAGCCTTTTTTCCTTTGAGATGATTTCATAAAGCTGCCTACTCTCTTTATGCAGAACCGTCCAATGACGCTAATGCGTGGTTAATTCCTTTCAGGGCGGGATATAGCGAACGATACACGGCGAACATCTGTTCATACACGGCGTGACGCCTCTCATCCGGCTCGCACACGCGCTTGATTCGCACAACCGCTCGAGCCATTTCGCCGATGTCCGGCACGATCCCCGCCGCCTTGCCGGCAAGCATGGCTGCTCCCAATGACGCTGCTTCCGTTGTTTCAAGGACCACCAACGGCACACCCATGATATCCGCCTTGCGCTGAACCCATATTCGACTCTTGGCGCCCCCGCCAATTGCGCGAAGCTCCTGTATCCTCACTCCTGCTGAATGTAACAACTCAAGATTGAGTTTCATTTCATAGGTCACCCCGGAAAGAATCGCGCTTATGATCTCTTTCCGGGAGGTATTGAGCGTAAGACCCAGGATGGCGCCCCGGCTGCTCGTGTCGAAATGGGGGGTGCCCGTCAACGTAAAGTGCGGCAGGAGTAAGAGATGCTCCGGTTCCTCAGGTACCTGCTCGCACAGAATGTCGTACACGTCGCGGCCCGACGCGCGCGCCTCTGCCATTTCCGGACCCGCAAACGTGTCCCGGTACCATTTCAAGAGGGAACCTCCCGTGAAGTTGAACCCGAGAGAGGCGTAGAGGCCCGGCACACAACTCGGATAGCAGCAGACGTTGTTGTCAACCGTCTCTTGTGTCAGGTGGAACGTGTCGAACACCGAACAAATGCATTCCACCGTCCCCGTGGCATACATGGCCTTGCCGCTCTCCAGCACCCCGGCCCCGAGGGCGCCGGCCGGCTGGTCATGCCCGCCCGTGGCCACAACGATCCCCCGCGGAAGTCCAATCTCCGCCGCCACCCGGTCCGGGATCGTGCCTACGACCTCGCCCGAAGGCGCGGTCCGCGCGAAAAGGCCGCGGTCGATCCCGGCAAGGCCCAGCAGGGTGTCCGACCAATCGCCCTTGTGAACGTCGAACGCCATCGTACGCGCCGCAAGCGGAAAGCTCATCACCGGCTCGAGGCCAAGCTTGAAATGGATGAAGTCCTCGAAGCAGAGGAACCGCCAGGTCTTGGCGTAGAGGTCCGGACGGTGCTCCTTGAACCACATCACTTTACAAAGTGTATACATTCCATGGAGCGGCATGCCTGAGATCCGCGCAATCTCGAAACGAGATGTCCGCTCGAGCCACCACTGCGGAAGGTCCGCCGTGCGCGCGTCGAATGTCGCCGGGCTGTTGGCCAACACCGTGCCGTCCGCAGCCACGGGCGTGCACGCCTCGCCTTGGCAGGACACCGCCATCGCCTGGATGGGGTTGTTCCGCGTGGCGCGCGAGACCTCTGCCAGCACGGCCTTTGCACAGCGCCAGACCTGGTTCGGGTCCAACTCCTGCCATCCGGGCCGTGGCGAAATGAGCGCGTATTCTCGATAGGCCGACGCGAGAATCCGACCGTCCAGGTCAAACACCACGCCCTTGGTCCCGGTCGTCCCAACGTCCAAGCCCAGTAGACTCATCAGCGCGACTCCTCGGAAAAAGATCTCATGATTCTGTCCAAAACCTCCCGCGATGTCAACACTGAGGGTTTAGGGTTTGGGGTATAGGGTTTAGGGTGCGTCGGACAGGTCAGATCAGTCCGATAGGTCAGACGGGTCGGATAGATCAGACCTGAATTCTGAACTCTAAACCCCAAACCCCAAACCCCAAACCCTAAACCCTTCCCCTACTTCCTCCTGTTGGCGAGGGTTTCGATGAACGCGTCGATGCGCGCGTGGACCTGCTCTTCGGCGTAGACGCGCGCGTCATTCATGTCGGCCTCGATAATGAGTGCCGGAATGTTGAGCTCCTGGGTGAGCGTCCGGGCAAGCTCATACTGGCCAAGGCTGTAGGCTTTGCAGCTCCGGTCCGAGTGGAGCACGAAACCGTCCAGTCCGAATTTCGTGACGGCGTCCTGCAGTGTGCGCACCCGTTCCTCTAGGCCGCAATTGATGTAGATCGTAAGGTACGAGCGAGCCATTTCACGCAACAGGTCACCCGCCGCATTCGGATCGACCATGTGAGCCCACGAACTCGCATAGGTCGCACTCACGAGGCAGGCCTTGTGTTCGCTGAACTTCCTGGACAATCCGCCCATCTTGAACCAGATCGGCAGATTGTCCCAGCCGAGCCGGTATTTCTCGCCCGGAACCGCGGCGATGCCGTCCCGAACGCGTTGCTGCATTTCGGCCAGCAGTTCCTCGTAGTAGTCGATGCACTGCTGCGTGCCGCGCAGACACACGATCGGGGCGAGATGAATGAACGTATCGAACGATGTCATCGGCGAAGGCCGGTGGGCCAACAGATCGAGGATTTGCCCCCAAAGCTCTATCGCGCGCGCGGCGAGAACCAAGGTTTGGTGAAGCTCTTGATCGCTTACCGGCTTGCCCACAAGCTCTCCCACCGATTTCAGGATGTCCACCATTTGTACCCGCACGTATTCAATCGCCTCGGGCGTGGCCTCCCCGTGCACGAACGGCGCATCGAGGAACAGCAACGGCACGTTGAAGATCCGTTGCAGGTTCTGATACCACTTCGTGACCGTCCCGCAGATATTGTTGCAGCAAAGCAGGAAGTCCGGCTTTGGAAGCCCGCCCATCGGCCCGCCCTTAGTGAAAATGGAACCGAAATCGGTCCGGGCATACGAACACAGGTCTCGCGAGAAACCCCGCTCCTCCGCCGCCTCGCAAAGGCGGACGGCCATCTTCTGCGCGCCGCACAGCGCCGCGTGGTTCTCCGGATAGATCGCGATGACGTCCGCGGCATAGAGCAGCTCGACCGGGGCGCCGCTCGTCACCCAGGCGATCTTCTTCGGGCCGCCCTCGGCCATCTTCGCGCCCATGTAATAGGCGGCCATCATCTGCATCATCTTGGCCGCCGACTTGATTGGGACTCGCAGGTCGCTCATGAGTTCGGAGGTCCTTTCCGTTTCTCGGGTATAGGGTTTGGGGTATAGGGTTTAGGGTCAGACGTGTCGGACAGGTCCGACAGGTCCAACAACCTTAAACCCTAAACCCTATACCCTAAACCCTGTTCTTAAGCATTTCGGCAAACGCGCCAATCCGCGTCGAGAAGTGGGCGGAAGGCGGAAGATGCTGCTCAATCTCGACCAATAGCGACGGAATGGAAGCGGCCTCGAGCGTCTCGCGGATGTGCGGATAGTCGAACGCCCACGGCTCGCAGAACTTCGTCAACAGGAATATGACCCCATCGGCTTCGGCCGCGCGTGCCTGCTCGAGGATATCGGCGCCCATTTTGTATCCCGGACGGTGCTTCGCGGGGCATGGCGCCCGTTCCAGATACATCCGCGCCAGTGCCTCGATCGGGTCGCTGCATGCCACCCGCCGCACCGCAAAGGCACGCGCACCCGTGCAAAGAGCATCGTCGACGACCGTGCACCCTGCCTCTTCAATTGCCCGCATATACTCCGCGCTCTGACACACGCTGCCAACTACAAACACTCGTGCTTCGCGTTTTGGGCTTCGGATAACTGCACTTTCGTGTCGTTCACCCGAAACCCGAGACCCGAGACCCGAAACCCGAGAAACAAGATCCTGAACGAGCGAGAGGTGCTCTTCCTTCCGCATCAGGAACGAAGCAAGGACGGCGGACAACATCTCCTTGCCAGTCAGACATCTCGGATTGTCCCGCCGCAGGGCATACAGCCGCCGCATGGCCTCCCGGTGTTGTTCATACAGATCCATGCTCTTCTCGATGGTCGCGTCCGAGAAGCCGCCCTGCTCCCCCTCCAAGAAACGCCGGAACCGCCCCAGTTGATCGGCAAAAAACACAGTCGCCGCTTCCCCAGATGTACCTACCGGCGCAGCCACAACCCAATGCCGCATAGTACCGTGTTGAGTTCCTGATCGTGCACCGCGATCCTCCGCGTGCCCCTCCCCGAAACCCGAAACCCGAGACCCGAAACCCGACTTCCCCACATTCCGTTGCCATATCTCCGTCACATTCTGAAGCGTGTCGCACGTATGCCCAAAGACCATCAGGCGAAGGAAATCCAGCCTGCCCGACAGCGCCGCGTCCAACGCGCCCCGTGCGAGGCTGCACGCAAACGTCTGCAAAAGTCCGTCAGCCCGTTGCGTTCCGTCCGACCAGCCGAACACCCGAATCGGAAAGTATCCCGTGGCATGCAGCAGCTCCTCCGGCACATACGTGCACATGTACCCCGCCACCTTCGCCCCCTGCGAAGCCGCCTCCCGCGCCGTCCAATACGGGTCCGCGCACACCGCCTCGAACCGTGCCGTCACTTCTTCTTTGCTCAATGCCATTTCCGCGCCCTTCGTTAAGACACCCAGCCACAAACGGAGGGCATAGTATCGGCCTCCCCCGTCCCTTTTCAACATCCCGGAGACCCGCCGTCCTGCTCGTGCTCCTGCTCGTAATCGTGCTCGTAATCGATTCTCGGACATGTCATGCAGTCGCCAGCGGCAGGATGGGTGCAGAGAAGCGGAAAAAGCCATCGCCTCGTATAGTCCCCTCTCGAAGGGGGATGTATCAGCGTGCGTTTGCCAACATGCTCGGCAGTTCCGTCTTCATTGGGTCGTGGGGCCGTTGTCTGGGCTACTCCTTGCGAATTCCAGTTACACGGCCCTCTTGAAACTTGAACAAGTACCTACCTCCGCGAAAAGTGACGGACTGACGGTCGGTTTCTGCCGGCTCGGCATCGAGGACTTCACCGTAATCTGAATGCTGCTGCACATAAGCGCTGACCGGGTCTGCCAGAGGGGGCAGCGGCTTCCTTACTACCGGCCTGGGGGGATCCGCGTGCTGCGGGTCTCTCGATGGCAAGTTATTAGTTTTGGGACTTTTCAAAATCGGCGGTCGGCTAGTGGTGGTTCCGGTTGGCCGAAACGGCGGAGAGAACTGACGTGCCGGCGGAGAGGCCGGTTTCAGAATGTCGTTCATCTGTAAGGAAGGACTCTTAGAGGCGTCTTTTCCGCCGAACGCAAGAAGAACGCCGAAGAGAGCGAGGCAGCCTATGGCAATAAGGAAAAGGCAAAAGCTGAAAAGCGTATAGCCGCAACCAAGGCCAAATCCCCAACGTATGGCTCGAATCAGATCGCTCTTCTTTGCTGAAGTGTGGTCGATGGGAGCGGGATTCGCAGACTGAGCTCCCGGAATCGGTTGCGGAATCGGCCCAGCGCCTGGGGGAGGGGTGGGTGGAGGGAGCGAACCTTCTCTCTCGGCCGCTAACCACTCTCCGCACTTTGTGCAGCATGGCGCCTTGTCCCACACCTCCTGCCCGCACTTGGGACACGTTTTCATGATTCCCTCTCCACGGTGCGCTGCATCGCTAAACTCGACCTGTGATGTCTATATGTCCGCAGGGCGTAAGGAGCGTACAGCGAAGCAGAATCTACCATCTTCGGTCCAGCCTAGGAATCGAACACCCAGTCGCCTTAGCTTCACTGTCTCGATTCCGTCGCATACTAATGTGACCACGGTACCTTAACGACCTGACCGGGCGACCGACCGACCAGCCTGTTGCCGTATTCGCCATCGTAACCGCAAAGGCGCAAGACAACCATCTCGGCATACCAAAGCCCAAGATTCCACGCTTCGTAGAGGGCCTTGTCGAATTGCCCTCGCTTCTTATGCTCCACATGCACCCTCTCATTTCGCATCTCGGTCAGTCCCTGTGGTGAATCCGCCCAGTTATGCGCTGAGGCCAATTGGGTCAGCTCCTTAAGCTGAGGGGGGATGTCCAACGGAATACCCAACGAAGAGAACAACAGTCGGAACCGGTCTGCTGCGGATGCCTTCTTGAACCCGTCGAGCGAGAGCAGCTTGTTCATCTCGACGACATACGTGAAAGAGAGTCGCTCGATTGCTGCCTGTGTAAGGATGATGCCGGCATCGATTCCGCGCAGGTGGTTGTTGCTGTTTAGATACCAGTACACGGCCTCGTGAATAGCTTGCTGCCACTCCTCATTCGCCCAAAGCCTCATGAAACCAGGCCAGAGCATCTCCAAGTGCTGACCGTTTTGCCTGTCAAACCATGAGGGAGTATAGATATAGGAGCTAACGCGCGGCGGGTCCCAACACTCCCAAACGTGTTGTCCATTCTCGTCGAAACCGACGGGGAGTATTGGGGGTGACCACGCACCAGACGCAAATGAGAAGAATAGCAGCAGCCCCGCGAGCACTTTCTGAGCCTCCGATACAGGAATGAGGCCTCCATCGTCCCGAACGATTTCACCGAGGTGTGTTACGGCAAAGCCTCCCTGGTCACGAAGCGCCTTCGCGGAACTGGGGGTCGACGGGAGCGATCTTATGTGACTGGTGTGATCATCGCAGCGAAGAAACAGATGGCTGATGCGGTGCTGGGTGGTTCCGACAGTCTCAACGCTAAACTCTCGCGACGTAAACTCGGGAAAATTGAGGAGATGAAAAACGACGCGACGTGCGAGAGTAGTTGACGTCCCGAGAAGAACCAATTGCTGGCCAGGCATCACCCACGTCAAAGACGCGGCAGGAGCATCGCCCTCCATGGTTGTACTCGAGGAATAAACGTGGCCCGGTATCTCCATACCTCTGGCCGGCAATCCCAGGTGTTCGGGTACAGGCGTGGGTAGAAGGAATTCGAGTCCGGGGAACTGCGCATCAACCTCCAAATGAGGCCGCGGAAGAAGACGGACCTTTACGCTGCCGGTTCCCTCGCTCCATCCCCATCTGCACGCGAAGCGGACGGTCTCCTGGAAAAGATCAATGGATTCATTTGGGGCGTCGAAAACGTAAGGCGACGTGAAGTGAGACAACCCCTTGCACATGTTACCCGTCCTTCCCGCTACACTTCCGCGCTCGGGGAATGGCAAATGGAAGAGATGCCTATCTCCAGCGCCCATTTCCCGTGTGTTTTCGCGGGACCACAGTACACAACAGTGTAGGAGCGCTATGTCTTGAAGTCAATGCCTGCGGGACACGGAAGGGAACAACAAGAGAGTTCATTGGGCCAACATCCCCCTGCACCCCCTTCAAAGGGGGATACGCAGCCGCTGTTGCTGCGACATGTTGCCGGTAGGATGAATCACCGCACCAGGCTGCGGAGATATCCGGGGACTTTGGTCTCGAACGTGACTTGCTTGCCTGTGAAGGGGTGTTTGAAGGAAATGGATAGGGCGTGGAGCGCGAGGCGTTTGTGGGTTGCGTCCTTTTCCCCGTACTTTTTGTCGCCGACAATCGGGTGTCCGTTCTCAGCGAGGTGCACGCGTATCTGATTCTTTCTGCCGGTGATGAGATCGATCTCGAGCAGACTGAACTCCGCGGTTTCTTTGAGGACTCTGTACGCGGTGTGGGACAGCTTGCCTTTTCTGGCGTCGGACGTGGAGTACACGATCCGGGCTTTGTTTTCAGCCAGGTACGAGGAGAAAGTGCCCGTCTTGTTCGGCAGCCTGCCATGAACAACCGCGAGATACTTCTTCTGCGTTTCTTCCCATCGTTCCTGCAAGTACTCTTTGGCCTGGACGGTCTTCGCAAATACGAGTATCCCGGAGACGTCCCGATCCAGGCGATGGACAATGAAGATGCGGTTTCGGGACTTCGCGTACCCTTTGCGGACGTAGTCCATGAGCCGGTAGTAGGCCGTCGTTGTCTCCCGTTTTTCCGTGCTTATCGTCAATAGGCCGGGGGATTTGTCGACCACCAGGATATCCCGGTCTTCGTACAGTATTGTGACTCCTTGTGGTTGATGTCTGCTGCTCGAGGCTCGTCTCTTGGGGGCAGCGGTTCCTCCGGAGGCGTGTTTCCGTTGGCTGCCATCACTTTGTGGCACGATCCAGTTTATCCTCCCTGTCAGGATCTTCAAGCGTCGTGCTCTTGCTCGTAATCGTGCTCGTAATCGTACTCGTAATCGAACCTGCCATGCCAGCCTGGGTGCTCGCGTAACGCACACGAATACCGCTTGACTTCTAACAATTAGACGTAGTACAATTTGAGCGTGCACGGCCTGAAGAGGTTCTATCGATTGCGAGCACGATTACGAGCACGAGCACGAGCACGAAAAGGAGGCGCCGGCCATGTCGCTTTCGGCGGAACTCAACCTCGATATACCGATCTCGGACCTTCGTCATGAGGCGTTGCTCAACGTTGTGCACACGTCCAACATGATCGGGGCGGCGGGGGCCGCGTTTTTCCGGCGTTACGACTTGACGGAGGCGCAGTTCAACGTTCTGTTCTCGCTCAGGTATACGAAGCGCAATCTCACGCAGTCGGCCCTCGGTGAACGTCTGGTGGTGACGCGCGCCAGCGTGACTTCGGTCCTCGATAGGCTGGAAGAGAAGGGGTTGGTTGAACGCATGAGCGTACCGGGGAACCGTCGGATATACCACGTTCGTCTCACTCCCAAGGGCCGCAAGCTGATTGACGGGATTGAACCCTCCTATCGGGAGACCATTAAAGCGGCATTGAAGGATTTGACCGACAAAGACTGCAAGACGTTGATCCGTTTTCTCGAACGGGTCCGCGAATCACTCAGGCAGTTGCGCACTTAGGCACTCAGGCACTCAGGCACTGGGGATGACCACGATGGATGCATCGAAGGCGGCAGTCGAGGCCACGGTGAAACGCTACGGCATGCGCGGGTTCTGGGCGCTGATCGCCACCCAGTTCCAAGGGGCGTTCAACGACAACCTTTTTCAGTTCCTCATTCAGTACACGATTCTCACGGTGCTGACGCTGCCGGGCATGGAGAAGCCCGATGAGTCGGTGGCGAAAAGCGTGCCTGCGATAGCGACTATTATCTTCGCCCTGCCGTTCCTGATCTTCCCAGGGACTTCGGGCGCACTTTCGGATCGGTTCAGCAAGCAGCGCATTGCAGTTTGGGTCAAATACTGGGAGGTGTTCATCGTCTGCTTCGGTTTTTTTGCCTTCTGGCTCAGGATGCCGATGTTTCTGTGGGTGATGCTTTTCTTTATGGCCACCCACAGCGCCTTCTTCAGTCCCGCGAAATACGGCATCCTGCCCGAGATACTTCCGGAGGAGCGCCTTTCCTGGGGAAACGGCCTTCTCCAGATGTTCACCATCCTGGCCATCATTCTGGGCACGGGTCTTGCCGGGCCGCTTTACTTCGCCCTGAAAGGCCGCGTCTACCTCTCGACGTTCGTGCTGCTGAGCTTCACGCTCATCGGTCTTTTCACGGCCCAGTTCATCAGCCGGCCCCCCGCCGCCAACCCGCAACAACGGATAAGGCTGAACCCGTGGTTGGGAATGTGGCGGTACTTCAAGATCCTCTGGAATGACCGCCTCTTGCGCTACACCGTCATCGGCTACACCTACTTCTGGTTCGCGGGCGCCCTCATACGCGCAAACGTGCTTATCTACGCAACCGTCAGCATGGGCCTAAACGAGGCGCAGACCGGGCCCGTGTTGGCGAGCATGGCCCTCGGCATCGGAGTCGGCGCTATTTCCGCCGGATTTCTCTCTCGCGGCGGCATCGAGCTGGGATTGGTCCCCATTGGCACCATGGGGTTGGCGCTGTTCAGCGGGCTGCTGGCCATTCCGGGGGTCTCCTACGCGACCTGCCTCGTCTTTCTGTTCGGCCTTGGATATTTCGCGGGCTTTTTCGACGTGCCCCTTGCCGCCATGCTCCAGCATCGAAGTCCGAACGACATCAAGGGCGGCATGATGGCCGCCACGAATATGTTGACTTTTGTAGGCATGTTGTTCGCCGGCGCGCTTTACTGGTTTCTCGGCAGTACGATGCAGATGAGCACATATGACGTCTTCTTTATCACAATGGCCTTTTCGATTGCCATTGGGCTTTACCTGTGCGTGCGGCTGCCTTTTATGCCGGTGCGCTCTCTCTTGTGGCTGTTCAACAACACGTTCTATCGCACGCGAGTCATCGGGCGGGAGAACATTCCCACCACGGGCGGGGCGCTGTTGATCGCGAATCATACATCGTTTATCGACCCGCTCGTGATCGTCGCCTCCGTCGACCGTCCGGTGCGCTTTCTGGTCTTTCGCGGCTACTACGAGAAATGGTGGCTCAGGCCCATCGCGAAGATGTTCGGCGGGATTCCTGTTGCCTCGAAAGATGGGCCCCGCGAACTCCTGAAGTCGCTCGCGGCGGCGGGAGAGGCGATCAAGGCCGGCGAACTCGTGTGCGTGTTCCCTGAGGGCGAGATCACGCGCATAGGCATGATGCAGCCGTTCCGCAAGGGATTCGAGCACATCATGAAGGGCGTGGAGGCCCCTATCATCCCGATCTATCTCGACGGACTGTGGGGCAGCCTCTTCAGCTTTTCAGAAGGGCGGTTCTTCTGGAAACTCCCGACGCAGATTCCATACCGCATCACGGTGAACATCGGCAGACCGTTGCCCTCGAATATGACGAGGTTTGGGCTTCGCCAAGTCCTTCAGGAACTGGGCGCCGAAACCTTCGCCCTGCGCAAGCTGCCCTACGACCTGATCCACCATCGGTTTCTCCACCTAGCGCGGCGCCATCCACGGCTTTTGGCCGTCGCGGATGCACGTTCGGGCGCCCTGTCATACATTCGGGCGTTGGCCGGGGCGATTATGTTGGCCCGGAAGCTCAAGCGCATTCTGGATGACCGGCAAATGGTGGGTCTTCTGGTGCCTCCTTCCGTGGGCGGGGCCTTGGCCAACATCGCCCTCTATTTCATGGGCCGCGTGCCCGTCAACCTCAACTACACCTCATCGGCGGAGACCATCGCGTCTTGTGCCCGCCGATGCCGGATCTCCTATACGCTCACGGCGAAGGCTTTCCTCGAGCGATTCCCCGTCGAAGTCCCCGAAACCCCTGTCTATCTTGAGGACCTCCGCGCGTCCGCCACGAAGAAGGACCAGATCGTCGCCATGCTCCTGGCCCTGTTCTGCCCGGTAAGATGGCTCGAAAGGTCGTTGGGCGCGCCCGCGCGACGCTCCGGCGATGATCTTGCCACGATCATCTTCTCGAGCGGCAGCGAAGGCGAACCGAAGGGTGTGATCCTTACCCACGGCAACATCAACTACAACATCGCTTCCCTCGAGCAGGTCGTGCCCCATAAACACGGCGATGTGATGATGGGCTTTCTGCCCTTGTTTCACTCGTTTGGGTTCACGGGGACGGTCTGGGCTCCCCTCACA